>SMTZ1_10002374_pt1 | contig 37825 bp, 29 predicted proteins | sample DeeMarSWOR136_30_FD_25667 | JGI IMG/M metagenome (IMG submission 25667)
GCCTGTCAAACAAACTGATCGGTTTTATACTTCTCCCGTTATATACGACCTATTTGTCAACATCTGAATATGGAATTCTGGCTATATTAGAAGTCACAAGCCAGTTTATGGTGGCTTTTTTCGGCTTTAAATTAAGCATAGGTATGATGCGCTGGTGCTCGGATTTAGCGACAGAAAAATCTCAAAGACCAATCGTCTTTACCACTCTGCTCTCTGTTATTTCTATCTTAATTCTGTTTAATATCATGTTTCTGCCCTTTGCAGGACAATTTGCCTTACTCTTTTTCGATGATCTAATATATACAGATTACTTTGTCATTCTCTTTCTATCCATATCTTTTGAAATATTGAATCAAATTCCTCTTTCCTTGTTACGCCTAAGAGAAAAGTCTGTCTTTTACATCATACTCGCTTCTTTCAAATTAATTACCATTCTTATCTTAAATATTTACTTTATCGTCTATTTAAACCTGGGCGTTAAGGGGATTATTTTGAGTCAGTTGATCGGGCAGGTTGTTTTGCAAGTAATTGCCCTCCCCTTGACCTTGAAAAACATCAAATGGGAGTTTAAATGGCACATCTTCAGGGAAATGTTTAATTATAGTTTTCCCCTGATATTTACCTCAATATCCGGTATTTTCCTGACTATTGGCGACCGCTATATAATAAAGTACTTCCTTCCCTATTCCCAGGTCGGGATCTATTCCTTGGGCTATAAACTGGCCAGTGTAATAAATGTCTTTCTTATTCACTCTTTTCAAATGGGATTCCTTCCCATCGCCTTCAAAATGTGTGACAAAGAGGAAGCGAAAAACTACTTTGCCAAATTGCTGACCTATTTTGTCTTTATTTTAACCGCTGCTGCTCTGGTGCTATCATTCTTTGCCAAAGAAATTATCCAAATTATGTCTACTAATCGAGAATATTGGACTGCCTACACGGTTGTACCGCTGATATCATTAGCCTTTGTATTTCGCGGTATGCATCAGATTTTATCAATCGGATTGCACTGTGTTAAGAAGACAATATATAATGCTTACATTGTTGTAGGGGCGGCAGTATTACATTTTGTGTTGAATATTATTCTAATCCCAATATATGATATTTATGGTGCTGCAGCGGCGACTATTATCTCAGCTTCATTGATGTCTTATCTCTATTATTATTACTCGCAAAAATTCTACTATGTTAATTATGAGATAACAAGGATGATAAAAATAATAACAGCAGGTTTATTTTTATATTGTATTACGCTCTTCACAATTCAATTAAATGTATATATTAACATGATAATAAAAGTAGCATTATTGTTCTTATATCCATTTATACTTTATTTTATAAATTTTTATCAACAGAGCGAATTAAATCAAATTAAAAAATCGATCAAAAAAATCATTCGCATATAATCCCCTCAGTTGGCAGTAGGCAAGAAACAAGATTAAAGATCAAAGATAAAAGAATATAAAGAAAGCAGAAAGCAGAATGCAGGAAGGCAGTACTGCTTTCGGCTTTCTGTTCAGTACCAACTGATCCCCATCCATTTTTTCTTTTTTCTTTTGTCTTTTTTCTTAATATTTGGCTTTGACAAATGACTAATGACTATTCATGACCCGAAGCGCCTTGCGCTGAGCACCTGAAAAAGATATATTGCCCGCTGAAAAAACAAAGACGAATCCATATTCTTGACAGGATATATAATTGCGAGATAATAATAAAGAGTAGTACACCTGCTAAACTGGATGTAGGGATGAAGCGTTCAATCATCCAATATATGGTGAATAAAGCGAGACCAGTAATAAAATACATTCCATAGAGACTGGTTGTTTTGCGCAGACTCATCATAACAAACAGTATAGCATTTTTCGTTGTGTCTAGCATGGAATAGAAGTCATTAACTACAGCTATGATTTTGGTGTAATCGGATAGCATATTGATCAGTGCCAGGAGCGTAATAAAAAAAATCACACATAAAATGAACAGCACCACCGGCCAAAATTCTGTGGGTGCGTTTTGAGAAAATGATATAAAAATGATTGCCAGTGATCCTGTGAGGAACAGTGCTGCAATTATAAAGAAGAGGAAAATTATAAATATTCTTATAAAACGTGTGAAATATACAATACATCCTGAAAAAAATCGACTGATATTAAATCCGTCACCATCGCTAATTATTTTTAATATTCCCCCTGCAAAAAACGTATTCATTATACTGTACATAAATGCATAGGTAATAACGAATAATCCGAAATTAGTCCCCGCTGTAAAGTCATTACGTATAGTATGAAATAAAGTGATATCAAAAGCCTCCATTAGCTGACTTGCAGCAACCGTATGATGCAGGGCATTTTTAAGTATGAGAGATATTGGGAGTGTTACCAGATAGGCACTAATGACATTAGCAAGATAAAGCAGAAGTAACATCCGTTTTTGATGCCAGCCATCATGTAAGCCACGTAAATATGCTACCAAAACAGGGATCATGTTATGCTAACTAAAGATACTTACAAACTGCAGCAGATTCTGTATCCAAAAAAAGAAACGCGCAGAATATTTGAGTACTGTTGTATTATTTTTAGTAATGGTTTTACCATTATTTAAGAAATTTACATCTAACCATATTTTTCGTTGTGGATCAACTTGTGCTGAAATGACTCTATGAGGACCTTTATAATTTAATATCTTGAACTTTTCCTTCCCGTCCCATTTTTCTATCACCTCTTGACCATCTTCAAATTTTATTAATATCTCTATGGGAAAGGTCATCTCACCTTCACGTGCAACCACTATCCGACTTGAATATCGTGCTGTGCTATCATTTTCCAGCTCATCATAAGTAATCTGATCAATCTTATAGTCCAGAATCCTGGAGGTATATAAAACTTGATCAAAAAACCAATTCAAATCTTGACCGGATATTTCATTCACCGTATTAATAAAGTCCAGCGTAGTCGGGTGTTTAAATTTATATCTTTCATAATAGGAACGCAGAACCTTTTTCATCATTTGTCGGCCTAAATAGTTTTCCAGTGTCAGTAGCATCATAGCAGGTTTAGAATAAGAAAAGGTCCCATAACCACCTATCTTATATTCCCAGGAATTTTTAAATATAATATCCAGATCTGGTTTATAAGCATAGTATGTCCATTCATATTGCGAGAGATTAACATTCAAACCCAAGATACTTAACAGGGATCCTTCATTAATTCCGTAATAAGTATCCATAATCTTAATTTCAGAATAGGTTGTCAGACCCTCATCTAACCAGGCTTCTTCAAATTCATTATTTGCAACAATACCATACCAGTAATTGTGACAAAACTCATGTACCGTAACCGATTCAGGTAATTTAATGGTATGTGGTGTTAGCCACGACATTCTGGTTGTTATCAAGGTGGGATATTCCATGCCCCCTGCTTCATAGGCACCGTATTGGGGATCAACGATAGTGAGCGTAGGGTAAGGGTATAAACCAAACCACTCCTCACAGTATGCCAATGCATTCTTTACCGCTTGAATTTGTCGCCGGGCTTGCCGATCTCGCAAAGGTTGGACGAGGTATATGATATCCACGTGTTTCCAACGATCCTTTACAACTATAAAATCTGTATCCGCTGTCCAGGCAAAATCATGCACATCTTCGCAATTATAATGATGTGTCTTTGTTCCATCCCCATTTAGTGTTTCTGAATTCAAAATTCCCGTTGCTCCGATAATATATTCCTGGGGCAGTGTTATTTTCACGTTATAAACACCATAATCAGCGAAAAACTCACTATTTGCATGGAACTGATGGCAATTCCATTGGCCTTCTGTGGCGAAGCGTTCGCCAGCTTCCTCATACACACCGATTTTAGGGAACCACTGGCCAACCATATAAAAGTCACCTTTATAGCCGGTGCGAGCGAATATCCGGGGTAATTGAGCTTCGAATCCAATTTCTAACTGAATTACCTCCTGTGGTTTAAGTGCTTCAGGTAGCATTACCCGCAGCACAGTGTGATCCTGCTCATTTTCGTCATCTGGTTGAATGAACTCAAGGTTTGTATCCAATGCTGCACCATCTAGGAAGCACATTTTTTTAATATCAATTCCTCCCCATTGTTCGTTTTCATTTATACGAAAATAGCGGTACCGTGTATGCACCTCTTTCATAAATGTGGAATTTTCATGCCGAAAGGCATTGAGATAAAGATGGAATTGCAAATCTTCTATAAAATCATCGGAGTCATTGCGCCAGGTTAATATTTCGTTTCCCACGAGCTTTTTAGATTGTGTGTCTAATTTTACAGATATATCATAATTAGCAATGCGTGAGCTGAGAGGTTGCGGAAACATCGGTTTTTGTGCTTGAAGACATAATGTGAAAATTAGTACAAAGATAATTGGGGATAAAATGCGCACTAATTAGCTCTTTATGGTGTTATTTTTTCTTCAACAAAATCTGACGTGCATCTTCTTGAACAGCCGCGTTATAGAATTCTCTAAAATCTGCATAATCGTCTGGTGCCACCTGGATTTTCTTGTTTATTAAAGTCCGGCTACCTTTAATAGCTCTGCCATCATAAGAAAAGTTGGTAGTATAATCCGCAATATCAGTTGAGAAACTCTGACTGTTCGGAATTTCCACCGGTTCAAATTCATCAGGCAGAATGATTTCTATTTCCTGAAATAATGTGTCAACAAGGGGCCAATAATTATAAGGATAAAGACGTTCCTCATAAGAGAGTGCCTTCTCAGGTTCAAATTTATCACGCCATGGTATTGGTAGAATTTTAAAGGTACCGGCATCACTAACATAATTCGGGACTTCATATTCATAGGAATAATATAAATGGGATTTCAATACGTCAAGGTTTTCAAATTCTAGATCTTCTAATTCCACGTTGGTATATTGTTTACCTAAGATTTCAGTCAGGAGAACTTTACGATCGTAATCAGTTTTTTGTCTATATAGCCCTCTTATATATGCGCCCTGTGCACCCGTGCAGTATTCGGAAGTTTTGACAATTAACCTATTTTCATCGGTTACTTCAATGACGCTTTTACGAAAAATATCTCGTGAGATGAAATAGTCCCTGGTAAGATAATTTGGTGCCTCTACACCATCTTTAATTTTCAATGAAAATGCATTAATGTCCAAATCTGGAACTGAGCCAAGGGGATAATTATTTGCGGTCAAATCTAGATACAGGGGACCGTTATCGGTTTCTACCGCTGTAATACAGTGGTTGAAGGAAATGGATGGTAAAGCATTTTTATTCAGACCTTCATTGCGCGTATTGACCAGTATGTAGTGGGCATCAATATCCACTTCTTTTAACATGGCAATGCATAGGGTCGCTGTATCCTTACAGTCACCTATCTTGGTAACGAGCACATCTCTTGCTTTTTGGGGAATAAGACCCGATTGCCTGAAGGGAATGTGGCTATAGCGAATATTTTCAGTAATATAATTGTATATGATCTTTATTTTATCCTCTTTACTCAGATTCTCCTTACCGCTAAAAAGATCGGCAATCGTTTCTTTAATTTCATATGAACTTCTCGTTCTTGTTTTAGCTAAATCGTTATACCAATCGACCAAATAAGCCCAGTCCCCAATACTGGATATATATAATACCTTACCGATATCATCGATTCCCGGCATCTCATGTTCGAATCCCATCGAGGAAACATTCTCGCTACGCCAGATATATAAATCACCATCTTCGGTATGCCTGATTTCCGGCTCAATATCCATATTTTGTGTGCTATGAGAAAACTTAAAATCCTTTGGGATAAGCAAGGCATATGATACTTTTTCCATGGGATAATTACTATTAAAATAAAATTTGTCCCAGAAATGTTCAGAAAGTTTTCCATTATAATAGTTTTTTAATCGCCACTTTACATAGATAAAATCTTCTTCTTCCAATGATTTAAAGACAATTAGATTTAATTTGGAATCTGCAGGTACCTCTGAACCATCTCGCTTGATCACAGCGGCCTTCTCTATGGTTAATCCTTCAGTATATCTATTGTGTGATATCCTGAATTCTTTAAAATCATCAATACCTCGTTTGTTAAATACACGCACCAGTAATTCTTCCGTGGATTCCGAGGCACCCTCGGGATAAACCACACGATTTGCATTACGTAACAAGACGATTGCTTTTACGCCCGGGTATAATTCTTTTCCGGGAGCTTGAGCAATAATTGAGTCTAGATTTGTTTTCTCAAAATGATCAAAAATAGGAGGCTTACCCTCAAGTTTGCGAAGTTTTTCTCGTGTATCATAATCGGCCTTATTGTATTTCAACGATTTCTTATAATTTTCCTGTGCCAGCAATAAATCGTTTTTCGCCCTTGATATATCCCCTAACAACGCCCAGTAAGCAGAACTATTGGGACAGATGGATATTGCCTGCCTGACCATTTCCTCGGCCATATCATAGTTTCTCAATTGAAAATAGTCGTTTGCAACTTGATAGTAATAGCCCACTGCAGCTGGATCAAATTCAAATATTCTTTTATAAGTATTTTCCCACCCTGTAATATTTGATGACTGCAGATAGATGTCCGACAATGTGCTTAATGAGGAAATATCAATATTACTAGCCAGGTAGGTTTCCAAAGTCGAAATTGCCTGTTCATGACTCCTTAATGCCCTCACAGCAAAGATAGCTTTATAATATACAAAAGTCCAATTATTGGGATATTTCTGATAAGCCAGGTCGTTTACCTCCTGCAGTTTTTCATATTCTTTTTTAGTCAAGTAATAACTGATAAGAAACTCGTAATAATATTCAGATTCTGGCAGGAGCTCATTGAGCATCTCTAAAGATTTTTCAGCATTGTAGAATTCTTCGTTATCGAGATAAAGATTTATTTTGCGGGCAATTATACGGGGTATCTTTTTATCCAGATTGTAAACTTTTTCCGTTGTAGTAGCCAATTCGTCTGCTTTTTCACCTCTGATATAAGCTTCGATAATATGATAATGAAACAAAGCGCAATTGGGAGATTTTTCAATCGCTTTTCTTAAAACCATTTCTGCTTCGACCGCTTTATCGTTTCTGAGATAACACTGAGCAAGTAAGACATAATTTTCAAAATGATCAGGATTCTTACTTATCAATTCTTTAAAAAATAGCTCAGCGAAGTTTTCAATAATGTGAGCAGGGGCGCCGGGATTAATCGGATAGTCATGTTTCTTTGTATCAACTGAGATATTATCTATGGCGTATCCTTGTGAATCTGTAATTCGCACTAAAAAATTGCATCTGTTAATTTCCGAATATCCACACTTTATCAACAATCTATTCCAGCCCTTTTGAAGTTCAGTCTCCACTATATATGTATCAACGTCATTGTTATTTTCATCAAAATATTCTATGAGCTGGTCGTGGTTTAAAAAGCATTTTAGCGAACCAGAAGTACCGATACGAATTTGTACCTTTTGTTTTACAGGGGAATAAATAAAGTTGTTGGCATAAAAGATAGCTTCATCATAAGCAAAATAGCGCAGGAAATCAATCCAATAATCCCTGCGGACTTTCGTGATCTCAAACCAATGAGCCGGGACGCCATTTTTAGCTAGATAAGTCTTGGACTCATCAAATTCTTGTTCCGGAGGATAAATTTTCTCAAATCCTGAAGCAGAAATATTATCAAAGGGACCTATTACCATCCACTGATTCAAAGCACCCAAATTATTAAAATACGCCTGTGCTTCAGAATATGCACCTTTCTCTTGATAAAATGTACCCAGTCGTTCATCGGCCATGACCCTGAGAATTCCCATGGGATCTGCACTTTGAGCGAGTTGTTTTAAAAATTCAATTACACCAGATTCAGGTACATCATAATTTTCCCGTATAAAGGGCATTAACCATGCGGCAAAGAGGTAGGGATTGGGATTATTCGTTATCTTTATAGCAGTTTTAAACGCATACCAGGCTTCTTGCGGCTTTTTTTGCATATCATATAATAGAGCCAATCCTAGCGCAGCTCTGATTTCTGCTGGATTTTCCTCAAGTGCAGCGGTAAAATATTTCTGCACATCTTCTTGTTTATTCTCCTGCCAGGCTTGCCAGGCCTGTTTAATATGATCAGCAGCTGTGAGAGGAAAGACAAATATTATAACCAGTAATAATGTAAAAAATCTTGTTTTCATTAAGGAATTCCTTGACCTTGTAAATCTTGTTAACATATGCAGCAGTTTGTCTGAACTTAACCACTTCTGCTTCCTATTTCAAACAATAACCATACTAAAGTAAAAATTTATATAAAATTTACGATTAAAATTCAAATAAGATCCTTGATATGGAGCTGAATATTATATTAATTAATTATAAGATAAAAGATTTAAAAGAAAGGATGTAGGTAAATTCCCGAAGGTACAATTGAAATAGGGGAAGCGATTGCTTCCCCTTTGATTTTACTTTTTATCGTCATCTACTACTTCAAAATCTGCATCTTGAACATCTTCCTTACTTTTATCACTATCATCCGATGATGCTCCGCCGGCTCCAGCAGCCTCAGCTTGTTCCTGTGCGCCAGTCTGCTGCGAACCTGCACCAGCCTGAGAATATACCTTGGTTGCTATTTCATTCCATTCTTTGTTAAGTTGTTCCATGGCAGATTTCATTTCATCGATATTGCTGCCCTTTTGAGCTTCTTTCAAACGACCCAATGCGGTTTCCAGTTTTGATTTACTCTGAGCATCTATTTTGTCCGCCATTTCCTTCATTTGTTTTTCGGTCTGGTATATGGTCGCATCAACCTGATTACGGACATTTACTTCCTCTCTGCGCTTGGCATCTTCAGTAGAATGAGATTGTGCTTCTTTACGCATTTTCTCGACCTCATCTTCTGTTAAACCACTTGAGGCTTCGATTCGAATACTTTGTTCCTTATTGGTCGCTTTGTCCTTGGCATGAACATTAAGAATACCATTGGCATCGATGTCAAAGGTAACCTCAATTTGAGGAATTCCTCTTGGTGCTGGTGGAATACCGTCAAGAATAAATCTGCCCAGAGTACGGTTATCCTTTGCCATGGCTCTTTCACCTTGTAAGACATGGATTTCTACCGAGGTTTGATTATCAGCAGCTGTCGAAAAAATTTCCGATTTCTTTGTTGGAATCGTGGTATTGGATTCGATCAGTTTAGTCGCCACCCCACCTAAAGTTTCAATACCTAAAGAAAGTGGTGTAACATCTAATAAGAGAACATCTTTTACTTCACCCGTGAGTACCGCACCTTGAATGGCGGCACCGACAGCAACCACTTCATCCGGATTTACACCTTTATGAGGCTCCTTGGCAAAGAAATCCTTGACTATAGCTTGCACCATTGGAATACGTGTAGAGCCACCCACAAGAATAATCTCATCTATTTCCGAAGCGGATAAACCTGCATCTTTTAATGCTTGCCGACAGGGCTCGATCGTTTTCCGAATAAGGTCATCATTTAGCTGTTCAAATTTTGACCTGGTTAATGTGTAATTTAGATGTTGCGGACCGGCTTCTGTTGCGGTAATGAAAGGTAAATTAATTTCGGTTTGTGACGAGCTGGATAACTCAATTTTTGCTTTTTCAGACGCTTCCTTGATACGTTGCAAGGCCATCGGATCTTTCTTTAAATCCACCCCGCGTTCTTTCTTAAATTCGTTGACAACCCAGTCGATAATGCGTTGATCGAAATCATCTCCTCCAAGGTGCGTATCACCATTTGTCGATTTTACCTCTACAACACCATCACCGATATCGAGAATCGATATATCAAACGTACCACCGCCAAGGTCATAAACCGCTATTTTTTCATCCTTTTTCTTCTCCAAGCCGTAAGCAAGTGCAGCTGCAGTCGGTTCATTGATTATTCTCTTTACATCCAGACCAGCGATTGTCCCGGCATCCTTCGTCGCCTGCCGTTGGGCATCGTTGAAATAAGCGGGCACGGTGATAACTGCCTCTGTGACTTTCTGCCCTAAATAATCCTCTGCAGTCTGCTTCATTTTTTGTAATATCATGGCTGAGACTTCAGGTGGCGTATACTCTTTATCACCAGCATTAACAACAACCACATTGTTATTTCCGGCCTTAACCTTAAAAGGTACTTCTTTTCTCTCCTGATCTACTTCATTATAAAAACGCCCCATAAATCTTTTTATAGAAAAAACCGTATTTTCAGGGTTGGTTACGGCCTGACGTTTTGCCGGCGCACCAACTAAACGTTCTCCTTTTTTGGTAAAGGCCACAACCGATGGCGTAGTCCGCTGACCCTCAGAATTCGTAATTACAACCGGCTCACCACCCTCCATAACAGAAACAACAGAGTTGGTTGTACCTAAATCAATTCCTATAATTTTACTCATACTTTTTACCTCCTAACTGCCAAAATATTTGATCATAATTATTACTGGTGCTTCAAAGTCTATGCCAAACATTGAAATCAGACATAACTGTCTGTTATTATTTAAATTATACACATTTATCTTAAATATAAATTTACGCCAAGATGTCATATACCTGAATCATTGGCATAAAAAAACCCCGAGTGACTCGGGGTTTTTTCCTACTTTTTTGGTATTTGGAGGAAAACCAAGCGGTCAAAATTGTTACCGGAAGAATCTCTATTTCTGACCTGCAATTTTATGATATCACCTTTACTTAAATCTTCGATATAATTTCGAAATTCAGCCGCAGACGAAACGGGTTTACCATCGGCTTCATATATCACATCTCCTCTTTGCAGGCCTTCCTTGGAAGCCGGGCTATTTCTTTTAACTGATTGCAAAACGATACCGTTATCAAGGTCGAATCGCTCTAAATCACGACTTGTTAAATCTCCAACCGTAATCCCGAGAGAATTTATATTCTTCTCAACAGGTGTTCTTGTTCTTGATGCTGTGTTTGCTTCCTCTTCTCTACCTTCGAGCACTATATTGAACGTTTTCTTACTGCCATCTCGCCAGACCACAATTGATATCTTTTCACCAGGATCATAGGAACCGATTTTAGATTGTACCTGATTGGGTTTATTCACTTCCACCCCCTGCACCTCTAAAATCACATCACCGGCTTTAATACCTGCCTTATCCGCTGCTTTTCCGTTAAGTACGCTGCTGATAAAAACACCGCGCACTTTATCCAATCCCACACCCTCAGCCTTTACTTGTGTCATAGGTTCTATGCTTACACCGATATAGCCACGTCGCACTTCACCATATTTAATAAAGTCATCCACTACACTTTTCGCTAAATTAACAGGTATGGCAAAACCATATCCCACAAAGTATCCTGTCGGTGATGCAATAGCAGTATTAATACCAATTACTTCACCGCGGTAATTAATCAACGCACCGCCGCTGTTTCCAGGATTAATAGCAGCATCAGTTTGAATAAAGTTCTCAATGCCGTAACCACCCTCACTGCGGATTATATTTATATCACGACTCAATGCACTTATAATCCCTGCTGTTACCGTAAAATCTATCTCTAATGGACTACCGATTGCCAACACCCACTCCCCAATTTGTAGCTTATCAGAATTTCCTAACACAGCTTTTGTTAGATTGTCAGCATTGATTTTTATCAGAGCTACCTCAGTTGTAGGGTCTGTTCCGATCAATTCGGCATCAAATTCTCTTTCATCTACCAATTTTACATTCAGTTCATCCACATCTTTTATTACATGATGGTTGGTTAGGATATATCCATCTTCACTTATTATGATTCCAGAGCCCAGGCCATTTGTTTGGTATTCTCTTTCGTCAGATTCACTTCCATCATCAAAACCAAATTCACGGAAAAAGCGGTGCCAGGGATTAACCATTCTAACCGTCTTTGTAGTCGTAATAGTCACAATAGACGGACGAACATTTTTAACAATTTCAACGAACATGGCATTGGGATTATAGTTGGCAATTGTCGGGGTATCCTGACTTTCGCTTTGAGGATAAGAAGTTTCGGCATAAATGGTCGGGGTCTCATTTTTACTAGCCACACTTTTGCTATCGAAATTCAATCCCGTGGTCAAGACAACCCCCACGACGATGCCAATGGCAATGAATCCAAAAACGATAGGCCATGAATTTTTTAAATTCGACATATTTATCTCCTTTTTTATTTACTTTTAATCTTCTCCACGAAGTATTATGAGTCTTAATAAATGAATTAAAGCCACAGCTGTGGCTGCAACATAGGTTAAAGCAGCGGCATTAAGAACCTTTCTGGCGCCTTTGACTTCCTGCTCTAATAACATACCCTGGGAACTTAATTGAGCCAGCGCACGGTTACTGGCGTTAAATTCCACAGGCAGTGTCACAAAATGAAATATCACAACACCTGCGAATAATAGTATTCCTAAATCCATTAATAAGGGTGTCTGAAAAAAGAAACCAATTATAAATAAAGGAAATGCAGCCCAAGATCCGATATTTGTAACAGGTAAGAAGGCATGACGTATCTGTAAAGGACCATAGCCTTTATTATGCTGTATGGCATGACCGACTTCATGCGCAGCAACTGCTACAGCTGCTAAAGATTGACCGCGATAATTATCAGCAGATAATCTTAACTTTTTCGAACGAGGGTCATAGTGATCACTCAATTTGCCTTCAACCGCCTCTATTTCAACATCAAAAATGCCATTTTGGTTTAATAAAAACTGTGCGGCTTTGGCGCCGGTAATTCCCTGCGCTGAGCGCACTTTGCTATAGCGCGAGTACGTGGACGAAACCCTTGCTTGAGCCCATATAGCCAAAATTATAGCAGGTATTAATAGTATCATTGTTGGATCATAAAAGAAAAACGGCATTTTTATCTCCTATATTTTTATTTTACTACGCACAAATAAAATTTTAGTTCATTCTGCTGTTAATACAATTTTCGTGCCGTTTTCTATAGAAATTATAACAGGACATGTAACCTTTTTATTTCCAATATTTTATTCGTTATGATTACCTCAATCGAAAATAGAATAATCTGTGACATTGTGGCAGGTTAGAAGTCATTATGTTTCATATATCAAGTAGACGGCCTAACAGTCTGAACAGGATATTAATCTGCATCAAAAATAAAAAGGGACAACCAATATTAGTTCCTTTTTTATATTTTGTGCTGGAGGCGGGATTTGTCCACCACAGGCGGATCCCGATATCCTTTAAAACTTTAATAAATAAGATCGGGAAATCCGCACGCTCGGTTGAGCGCTACCCCCTCAAGATAGCAAGAAATCAAGAAGTTACAGCACACTAACTTATTGTATTTTATGTTTTTATGTGTATCACTTCCGATAACCTTTTTGGGAAACATGTGTCCGTAAATTTGCTGCATTTTTGCAGTAAAATCAAGTGTATTTATCGATAATTGGACCTACGGATTTTCAATGGCTACAGGCTGATACTCATTCCGGCTTTATGAATATCACTTCCATGGTATGTAATAATATTAAAGATGCACATTTAATAAGGGGTTTTTTACCACACACCGGCTCCTATTTCAAACGTATAATATAAATTATTAATATCCATGAAACCACGGTTCTTAATCCCTAATCGTGCTCCCCAGAAATCTGTAAGGAAACCGAGAAATTTAAAAGGAGAAAATTTTACATTCCCCCGTAATTTGATCCCCGTTTCAAACACAAAATCTGTTCGGCTTTCCACTTGACCGGTGATCTCCGAATCATATTTATCCACATCCACACCAACTGAAAAATAGGGATCAAGAAAACGTGAGGCGGAAGGGGTATATAAAATATTATATCCAAAATCTCTGAGTTCTTTATCCTGCAAATAAATCCGGTTAACCAGCCATCCGCCGACCAGCGGTGCTTCCAAATTTTTTACAATCAGCAACGGGAAAGTAAAGGAGAAACCCCACTGGTTATTATCTACCCGCGCCGCAATGGCCAGTGAATTAATGAAGTTGCCTGCCTCCCACCAGTCAAAAAATCTGCGGGTGCCAGATATTATTTTAATTTCCGGCCAGTTGGCTGAATAATATCCACTCATATCATGGGCCAATACTTCATCAGCAGCTTTTTCCGGTGCCGGCATAGGACGTAACTGATACACCGCATTATCCGGTGCATACATGCCATCCCTTTCATATTTTTTTCGATGCGGACTATCGGGTGGTAGAGGCGGCAAAACCATATGTTGTGGTTTGCGGACTTTAGCCATCCATGACTCAAACTGGGCAGAAAATAATTCACCCGTACGAATGACATCACGCAGACCCCAGGCATCGTTTATCCGGACATTAACATCATAACCGGGTGTATAATATCCATCGCCATTCATATCCGACACACTGGCGTGCTTTCCTTCTTCCACCATGATATGAAATGGCAGGGCCAGTTCGTAGTTTAAATTATCCGTGTTGACTTTATATATGTTATCATATCAGGCCAGGGCATGGGCTTTGGCTGTCGTCTGTATTAAATAAAGCTGGTAGCGTTGTACATTTGCGTCATCGGTATATTGATGAACATAGACCTTAAATTGTACCTGTTCGGTATCGTGATTATGTTTACCCAATCCGACTTCATATTTGTAATAATGATTATAATCAATATTAAATCCGACACATTTTCTGAGATCAACCTGCGATTTTCCCAGATCATTGTCATCCCGGAAAAAGCCAGTTTCACAGCCTTCCTCTGAAACAAGTATCTCGCTAACCTGATAATAGACCACCGGAGCATCTACCTGATCTTCAAAAGGAAACGCAGCCGGAATACGAATATCTTTTCCCGTTTTGTTTTTGAGTTCCGGTTCATCCGGTGAATACCAGAAGATGGGCGCACAATAAGCAGCCAGATCTGCCAGACTCATTTTTGGATCTGTTCCCTCCCAAAAAACAATAAACTGATATTCCTTTAACCTCTCCTCTTCCGTTGACGGCGATTCATTCTGAGCCTCTAAATTTGAGACGGTTAAAATAAATGTGATAATCATTGCTATTACTATTTTGTGTATTAGGGATTTTAAGTACATAATGAAACCTCTTAAAAAAAAATTATTTTATCGGACCAGCACTTATGATATTTCACTGATTCTATTAATTGCTGTATTATCAAGCCGACTTCTTTTAGAAAACGATACTCAAACCAAGATTTATATTTTCATACCTTAGCGGAGTATCACTTGGAGAGGGCCAGTTCATGTCGCTTTTTCGAAGGGCATAATAACCGTATAGATAAGCTGATTTCAGGACAAAATTGATCACTGGACCAAAAACGGGTTGGGAATTCACGAAATCATCTGTGAAATGACCGAGCAAACCATATCCGACCTGACTGCATAAGTAATATAATTTAGAAAGGTTCGTAAATCATTAAATTCTTCGTCAATTGAAATCCAGCAATACTTTGCAGAATAATGGTCCAGCCATTGGCTGACAGTTACACTTTTACCGTAACCTATAGCTGCCACTACCAGCGTTAAAGGATTCTGCCAGTTTTTTTCCAGCTCATCGATAATACTTTGCCGGATCACATAGTGATGCTTGACCAGCCGTTTATATAACTTTGTCCGCAATATAGGAGATGCGGCGATTGATTTCATTTATACAATATATGATATTTAAAAAGTATAAATTCTAAATAAATAATATGATTACCTTAACTAATCTCTGGCAAATAATACTGGGCAGCCAGTACTCTATATATAATTAAGTAAGTAAACGTTAAAAATTAATAAGAAATTTCCGAGGATATTTGGATATAATTCTTGTAGGCAATTTTAGCAAGAAAAAATACATAAAATCAGTAGTTTCAACACCCTTTAGATTTTGACTATCTTAAAAAATGATTGGCCTGAATCTGAGTCTACGGACTAAACATCCGTGGCTCTCCTTAACCTCACCAACCGTTTAACTTTAATAACACACTAATATTATTTCACTTACAGGAATACAAATTTTTGCCAAAACTAACATAGATGAAATTTGGCAATATTTTGGCAACCTGCAATAATGACAGATTAAAATGGACAATTGGTCAATATTTATTATTCAGACGACAACAGTTTATGAAAAATTTCAGTTAAAATCAGAGCAGTAAATATTTTATAAAATTTCCATACAATATTGCATTTCATTTGCAATATTGTATATTATAGCATGATTAAGAGAATTATCGAAAGTAAAGCGATTAACCTTAGTAAGAAATATCCAGTAATTACAATTACCGGTCCAAGACAATCTGGTAAAACCACTTTAGTTCAATCTGTATTCCGTGACCATTTATATTATACATTGGAAAATCCTGAAACACGCAATGTGATACAGAATGATCCTCAGGGATTTTTTCAAACACACCTTGGTAAAAAATTGATAATTGACGAAATTCAGTATATGCCTGAATTGTTGTCATACATCCAGGTGATCACAGACGAAAAAAAAATACAGGGACAATTTATTTTAACAGGCTCTCAAAGTTTAATTTTATCTGAGAAGATATCTCAAACATTGGCTGGAAGAACGGCAATACTAAAATTACTTCCATTCAGTCTGAAAGAATTGAATCATATCAAAAAATATGAACATAGTGATTTTGAAGAATGGATATTCAGAGGTTTTTACCCAAGAATATATGATCAGGATATTGATCCGGGATCTTTTTATCCCTTTTATTTTGAGACTTATGTGCAAAGGGATGTTAGACAAATTCAAAATATCAGAGATTTAACTCTGTTTTCAAATTTTGTTAGATTGTGTGCCGGAAGGATTGGACAGTTATTAGACTACTCCTCACTGGCAAATGATACTGGTGTTAGCGTCAACACAATTAAAGGATGGTTGGCTGTTCTAGAGGCAAGTTTTGTCATATTCCTTTTACATCCTTACTACCGGAACTTCAATAAACGAATGATTAAATCGCCTAAATTATACTTCACGGATACAGGTCTGGCAGCCTTTTTGCTTAATATAAAAAACTCAGAGCAGATTAAATCACATTATTTAAAGGGTGGTTTGTTTGAAAATTTAATAATTATTGAGCTATTAAAACGAAGGTACAATCAGGCAGAAACATCAAATCTTTGGTTCTTTAGGGATAATAATCGAAATGAAATTGATTGTATACTGGAGGATGTTCAATTAAAAGCATTAGAGATTAAATCCGCACGAACCTTTACTAATAGTTTTACTAAAGGACTGGAATTTCTTATCAGGCATGCAAACCTTAAACCAGAAAATGGATATATTATTTATGGTGGCGATAAATCATTTCAATACAAAATGAATAAAGTCTTATCCTGGAGATATCTTAACGAAGTTTAATTGCATCAATTTATTTCCTCAAAGATGATTTTCCGCTTTACTCCAACGGGATTTGTTTAGGATCACGGCGGTTGTTAATTTAACTAACTCTGAGCATATAGAGTTTATCGAGCATACACACGAGTCCAATATTATCAAAGTATTTCTTCCGGAACGCATCATTCATATGTGATAAGCCGGAATTCCACCAGGGCCGGCGACCTAGTCGTAATAGTTGCTTGCAGTTTGATTTAAATCGCTGGATGCTCTCTTTAGGTACTCGTAATTTGGGTTCTTTGTGGAATGTGAATGAGTATCCTAAAAACGTTCTCCTACTGGGTCTGGCAAGATAAGGTTTCAGTTGATCTACTGACATCTTATCATTACCTGCTGATCCCTTGTTCCTTAGTACTTGCTTTTAGGCTGAAATCATGTTCTCGCGTTCGACCACATGCTCCATTAATTCCATACTTTCATGGGATTGTTTATTATCTACCGATGCTGGATTTGTCATGCTCATAGAGTCACTCCCGCTTTCCGAACGGTACAACCTCTATGAGCTTTGAGTATCTCAACTCGCTTTCCTACGACTACCTCCTCACGCACAGTAATAAGTCCTTTCCCGTTAATTTAAGTTCGATCCTTTGGTTCTTATCAGATTCCACCTCACGGTGAACACCCTTACCGATCCGCTAATGATTCCCCTTACCGGGCTCACAGGAGACTTTCACTCCCAAGTATCAGCGCCCTGCCGGGCGCACAAATTAAAAAATCCCACGAGTACTCGGGGGATTTTATCAGTGCTGGAGACGGGATTTGTCCGCCACAGGCGGATCCCGATATCCTTTAAAACTTTAATAAATAAGATCGGGAAACCCGCATGCTCGGTTGGGCGCTACCCCCTCAAGATGGCGAGAAAGCAAGAATTTACAGAAGTCTAAACTATTGTATTTTATGTTCTTATGTGTCTCACTTTTCATCACCTTTTTGGGAAACATGTGTTCATAAATTTGAGCGATTTATGTATGAAAATAAAGTATATTTATCAATTAGTGGACCTGCAGATTTTCAGTTCGTTGTTCTGCGAACTAAATCCAATAAAACCAACAAATCAATAAAAAAGAGAAGACAAAACGATACCCTTTGTTTTTTCAAATGTTATCCAATATTGTCCAATAAAAACCATACCACCGTTTGCCGAATATTTGCCAATTATTCTCTCTATCCTAAGTAGGTATCATTTATTTGCCGCTCAGGTTTTTCTTATTTTCATTAATTGGTACAAAAGAGACAACTTGATTCTTGACATCATAGTTTATCGTATTTAAATTTTATACAATCGTATTAATATTTTATACAATTGTATGCTTAAAGAATTATTTTCTTCCGAAGTTCGTATTCGTCTTTTGAATACATTTTTACTAAATCCCGATACGGAATTTTATTTGCGTGAACTCGCTGGAAAATTTAATATCTCACCCCGTCATGTGAGTTTAGAACTGCAAAATCTTAAAAAAATAGAAATTATCAACAAACGGATATCAGGCAAACAACACTATTATTCGATCAACAAAAAGAATCCGATTTTCCATGAATTATTAAATATTTTTATCAAGACGATTGGCGTAAAAGGCGTTGTAGAAAATTATCTAAATAAGTATAAAAATTTAATAGAATTTGCATTTATTTATGGATCAATAGCCAAAGGTGATGCGCGAGCTGACAGTGATATTGATTTAATGATTATCGGAGATATTAGTGGACGTGAAATTTCGGGTGCAATGATTGATGCCGGTTTTATAAATTCTATTTACAAGGAATCAAAACTATTTATATTAGGCGATCAGAATGAGTTTGAGCGATTGGGAAAAGAGCGGTTGGCTTAAAGCACACCAAACTAGTCGTGAAGAAATTCAGAACCTGCTCAATATAGTCAGAAGGGATTTGAAGGACTCAGAGGTAAAAGGATTAACAGAGGATTGGCACTTTGCTATTGCATACAATGCAGCACTTCAGATATGTACCATTGCACTTTATTGTATGGGATACAAACCTTACAGAGGACAGAGTGAACATTATCGAGTAATTCAAAGCCTTGTCTTCACTCTGGGACCAGATTATGAACAAATACGTAATTATTTAAATAATTGTCGTGCTAAACGCAACATTAGTGATTATGATATGGTTGGTACAATTTCTTCTAATGAAGCGAAAGAATTGGTTCATACCACCAATCGTTTATTTAATGATTTACTTAAATGGCTTGAGGAAAATTTCAGAAAATATATTTAATCGTTTTAAAATGAGAGGGCAAAACATTACTGATTGTTTATTCAATTTTATTCCAATATAATCCAGTATTCGCCTTGATTTGGCAATCATTTGACAATTTGCAAAAATGACACACTAGATTAAATTCTAAGCACTAATCTCTAAATTCTAAATAAATTCCTCCAAAGGAGTCCCTTCGGGACAAATCCCAAACATCATATACCAACCTGTTTGGGATTTTGGTCATTTAATATTGTTTAGAGTTTAGTATTTAGTGCTTAGAAATTAAAAAATCCCCCGAGTACTCGGGGGATTTTTTGGTGCTGGAGGCGGGATTTGAACCCGCACACCCCGTAAGGCACTACCCCCTCAAGATAGTGTGTCTACCAAATTCCACCACTCCAGCAATTAATTCGTTGTATCCTCATCGCTCGTTTGCACAGGGGCAATCGGAACGCCGCTAACAGGTACAGTCGATTGGCCTTCTGCTTCTTGTTGAATCAAACTTTGCTGTGCAGTTTGAGTTTCCTGTTTATAGAAATATCCAATAAGCAAGCATAATACCATATAACCCACAGCCAAATAAGTGGTAGCCTTGCTTAAGAAAGTAGCAGCACCTCTTCCGCCAAAAACAGCACTGGCACCTGCACCACCGAACGTTCCAGCAAGACCTTGACCTTTACTGGCTTGCAATAAAATTACTATCACCATACTCACACATACCAAAACGAACATGATTACCAGAAATGTAACCATTATCAACTCCTTATATTTTTAGCTAGAAAAGTTACAAATATACATAGCTGTTTTCAATATTTTTTCACTTCTTACTGTAACTTTTCCGCAGAACTAATGATTTGTGTAAATGAATCGACATCTAAACAGGCTCCTCCTACCAGTGCACCATCAATATCAGCTTGTTTTAATAACTCATAAGCATTATCCGGTTTTACACTTCCCCCATATTGGATAATCAGGTTTTCAGCTATCGCTTTATCGTACATCTTTCCAATATTTAATCGAATGAACGCATGTACTTCTTGGGCCTGTTCCGGCGAGGCTGTTTTACCTGTACCGATCGCCCACACGGGCTCATAAGCTATAATAAGCGATTTGATTTGTTGAGCCGTAAGACCTCTCAGCGCCCCTTGCAGCTGTCTTTCAACCACCTGATTTGTTATACCATTCTCTCGCTCCTCAAAGATTTCCCCCAGGCATACTATCGGCTTTAAATTGGCATTAAGGGCGGTGACTAATTTCTTATTGACTGTCTCATCACTTTCAGCGAAATACTGTCTGCGTTCAGAATGCCCTAGAATTACATAACTGGCTCCAGTCGATTTAATCATTTCCGCAGAGATCTCACCGGTAAACGCACCTTGCTGCTCCCAATACATATTTTGTGCTCCAACACCGATTTTACCATCCCCTAAAACCTCCGCAACTACTGATAAAGCTGTGGCGGGTGGACATACGATGATCTTTGTTTTTTTTATGTTCGCAGTCTTTGCTTTCAATGCTTCGACTAATTTTATGGCCTGTGAATTGGTTTTATGCATCTTCCAATTCCCGGCTATTACTTTTTTCCTCATCGTTCTTTATTCCTTTATTTTTCTGATAGGGCTTCAATTCCAGGTAGTTTTTTACCTTCTAAGAATTCGAGAGAGGCTCCACCACCTGTAGAAATATGTGTTATTCTCTCCTCCAATCCGAATTGCGTTATGGCAGCAGCAGAGTCACCGCCACCAACGACGGTAATGGCACCTTTGTCACTCGCATTGGCAAGAGCCTGAGCTATCTTACGCGTACCCAATGCGAAGTTTTCCATCTCAAAAGCACCCATAGGTCCATTCCAGATTATGGTTTTTGCTTTTTCGATTTCTCTCACAAACTTATCGACACTTTGTGCAGCTATATCTAAACCCATCCAGCCCGGGGGAATCTGATCAACAGGAACTGTTCTTCTCTGAGCGTCATTTCTGAAATCATCTGCTATTACAACATCGCTTGGTAAATAGAACGGGATATTCCTTTTTTGTGCCTGCTGTAGTACATCTTTAGCCATTTCCACACGATCTTCCTCCAGCAACGAACGTCCTATCTCCATACCTTTGGCCTTAAAGAAGGTAAATATCATTCCACCCCCGATTATGAGCACATCGACTTTGTTGAATAAATTTTTTATGACATCTATTTTACCCGAAATTTTTGCACCCCCTAAAATTGCCAGGAAGGGACGCACAGGTTTGTTGACTACTTCATCCAGATATTTCAATTCTTTTTGGATTAAATAGCCGGCAACACTATCTTTCAAAAAATGTGTCACACCTTCAGTGGAAGCATGGGCACGGTGAGCTGTCCCAAAGGCATCGTTCACAAATAAATCACAATCTGAAGCCAATTCTTTGGCAAAACCGGGATCGTTTTTTTCTTCTTCTTTATGAAAGCGTAAATTTTCCAGTAACAACACTTCACCCGCAACCAATTTTTTCTTCAATTTAGCGGTCTCTACACCTACACAATCATCTGCCATAATAACTTGTTTACCCAGCAATTCAGTGAGTCGCTTCGCTACCGGCTTTAGACTCATCTCAGGTTTCACCTCACCTTTGGGTCGACCCAGGTGGGAACATAGAATTAATGCGGCACCTTCAGATAACACCTTATTAATAGAGGGTAAAGAAGAAGTGATTCTTCTTTCATCTGAGATCTCCTGTTGGCCAGTCAAGGGCACATTAAAATCACAGCGCATCAAGACTTTTTTACCTGTTAGAGTTACATCATCAATGGTTTTTTTTGCCATAACACGTCTCTCCATAAAAAAAGAGGACTGCCGCAAGACAGCCCTCATTTTAACCTATATTTTATTTTACATAGTCGCCATTTTCTTTAGTAAATCTAAGGTACGACAGGAGTAACCCCATTCGTTATCATACCAGGAAAAGACTTTTACAAAGTTACCGTCCATGACTGAAGTTGATAAACTATCAAATATGCTCGAGTGTGGATTGCCGATAATATCTACCGAAACGATGGGATCGTCACAATACTCAAGGATACCCTTCATAGGTCCTTGTGCTGCATTCTTCATTGCCTTATTGATCTCTTCCACAGTTACATTCTTTTTCAATTCGGCAACCAAATCAACAATTGATCCATCGCTGGTAGGGACACGAATAGCAACACCATCCAGCTTACCCTTAAGCTCCGGGATGACTTGACCCACAGCACGAGCTGCTCCTGTAGTGGTGGGAATCATGCTGACAGCAGCAGCACGCGCACGACGTAAATCACTATGTGGTAAATCTAGTATCTTCTGGTCATTGGTGTAAGCATGTATGGTTGTCATATATCCCCGCACGATACCAAAACTATCGTGCAGAACTTTGACAACTGGTGCCAGACAATTGGTGGTACATGAGGCATTTGATACGATCTTATCGCTTGCTTTTAAGGCGTTATCATTGACACCTAACACGATGGTATTATCGATTTCATCTTTTGCAGGGACGGTAAGAACAACCTTTTTGGCACCTTGTTTTAAATGGTTCTGCAGTTGCTCTTTCTTACGGAATACACCGGTTGACTCAATTACCATGTCAACGCCAAAATCTTTCCAAGGTAATTTCGTGATATCCTTCTCAGCTATAACTCTTACCTTGCGCTTACCGGCGATAATATTATCGCCCTGATATTCTACTTTCTCCGGATACCTGCCGTGAATCGAATCATATTTTAAAAGATGTGCTAACGTATGCGCATCGGTTAAATCATTAACTACAACAAATTCCACATCAGAGTCATACTGGGCAGCTTTAAAAACCAGACGACCAATTCTTCCAAATCCATTTATGGCAACTTTTATACTCATAACATTCTCCTTCTCATTGAATAATTTGCATTATCTATCAAAATTGTGACGTTTGTAAATTAAATATTTTTTAGTGAAATGTAATATACTGAATCAGTATTTTTATGTCAAGGAAGCTTATGTACTGATCAAACTTATTTTTATCTAGGGTAACTGCAATATCTAAGTGTCATTCTTTTTTTTACTTTTTAATTTTATTAATTTTACTTATAATTTGAAAAAATAATGGACTATGGTACTGGATCTTGGAAAATATATAATTAACTTATAGCAATAAGTGCCGAAAATTTAAATAATCCTTAAGAATAGACTGCGCAAATTATATCGATCTTAGCAAATGAATGCAAATTGGAAATTGCTTAAAAATGGGCTTATTGTTACCATTAATGATAGTGCTGATGTAGACACAGGAGATATTTTAATTGAGGGAAAATATATTCGCGGTATTGGATCCAATTTAAAACATTCAGATGCACAATATTTTGATGCCAGTGAATATGTGATAATTCCAGGGCTTATTCAAACACATGTACATCTTTGCCAAACTTTATTTCGCAATTTAGCTGATGATCTCACATTACTTAATTGGTTAAATAAGAAAATATACCCCTGGGAAGCATTACATACACCTGAATCACTCGCAATCAGCACCAAGCTGGGTATCGCTGAATTGCTATTGGGTGGGACATCGACCATTTTAGACATGGGTACGGTGAACCACATGGATGTTGTATTTGAAGAACTTGCAAGAAGTGGTATGCGAGCGTTTTGTGGTAAGACGATGATGGATAAAGGCGAGATGCCTATTGCTCTACAGGAAAATACCAGCAAGGCGATCGACTCTAGCCTTACCCTGTTGGAACGCTGGCATAACACAGGTTCTGAGCGTGTGAAATATGCTTTTGCTCCGCGCTTCATATTATCCTGCTCAAAAGAACTACTAACTGAAACCGTAAAATTGTCCAGAGAATATAATGTACCGTTGCATACACATGCTGCAGAAAATATGACGGAAGTCGATATAGTTAAGACAATGTACAACAAAGACACCATATCATTTTTTGAAGAAATTGGTGCAGCAGGACCAAACTTGTGTTTAGCACATTGTGTATGGCTTAATGACAGGGAGAAAGACATTCTCAGGGATACAAAAATAAAAGTATTGCACTGTCCCAGCAGTAATCTTAAGTTGGGGTCAGGTATTGCTCCCATTCCAGAATATTTGGATCACGGTATTACAGTTTCTATAGGAGCTGACGGAGCGCCCTGTAATAACAATCTGGACGCTTTTACAGAAATGCGTTTAGCAGCGCTGATTCAGAAACCAAAATATGGAGCGCATGTCATGGATTCAGAATCTGTTTTACGTATGGCAACCATTGAAGGAGCAAAAACGCTGGGTCTTGAAAATGAGATAGGTAGTATCGAGGTTGGTAAAAAGGCTGATCTGGCACTAATAAAATTAAATCAGGTGCATACAATCCCATATAAGAGTATTTATTCTAAACTGGTATACTCTACTCCATCTTCCGCAGTCGAACACCTTATCATTGATGGTGAATGGGTGGTAAAGAACCGGTCTTTATTTAACTACGATATTAATGATATTATGAAGCAAGCTAATTATATTGCAAATAAACTATTTATAAATTAATTCCCCATATGGAGGATTTGGTCATGATTAGAACAATGAATTTTATCTTATTTATTTTAATCCTACTTGTATTTGCTTGTTGCTCAAAAAAAGACATTGTATTGGAAGATGAAACAGCAGAATCGTTATATCAAAAAAGTCAACTTGCCTACGAAAAAGGAGAGTACGATAAAACCATACGTTATATTGGATTACTCCTTAATAATTTTCCTACGTCAGACCTACACATCGATGCGCAGCTATTACAATCAAAAACATTGGGTGCACAAGAAAAATTTGAAGAACAGTTCGACTTATTATTAAGGATTTTAAAAGAAAATATAATTCCAGAAAGGGTTCCTGAGATATATATGCAAATAGGTGCTTTTTATGAAGGTGCTGCAAATTGGAATCCGGGCAACATTTCAAGCGATACGTTAGACCTCCAGGAAGCAGCCAAATATTATCGCAAGGCTGTTTTCTATCCTAACAGCGATGATAGGCAGACCAAGGCAGCGGCATTATACAGGGCAGGACTAATGTATGCCAGAACAAATGATTTTGAGACGGCAACGAAAGCCTATGCTCAGGTTGTGGAGACATTTCCAGAATCACCATATAGTGCTTTGGCCAGAACCAAGTTGCTGGATCCAAAAAACACAGATGAATTATCTTTGGAACCGGCGCTGGAAAGTACGGCGGCTACACCAGCAATTACTCCTGAACCTGCACAAGAACAGAAAGCTCAGGAAATACTTACTCCGGTACAGGAAGATACCGCACAATTTCGCTTGCCACCTGAAGTACCGGAAGAACCTGTCATTTTAGATTCGTTACAGACTACTATTCCGGACACGACGCAACAGTAAAAGGATATTACGGATTAGAACGCTAATTCGTACCAGAAAATCAAAACGTTATGGAGATAGATCCAAAAATTTTAAGAGCCATGCCCAAAACGGATCTGCATGTGCATCTGGATGGTTCTGTGCGTATTCCAACGATTATAGAATTAGCGCAAAAAAATAATGTCGATATCCCTACAAAAGATCCTAAAGCCCTAAAAAAACTCCTCCAACCAGGTTTACATTGTAAAAGTTTAGCCGATTATCTTAGACCTTTTGAAATTATACTCCCTGTATTACAGGAGGAGGAAGCCTTGTCTCGTGTGGCTTATGAGCTGGCAGAAGATGCTGCTAAAGAAAATGTCTGGTATATGGAGATCCGTTACTCGCCGGTCTTGCATACCAGAAAAGGTATGAAGCTAACAACGATCGTTGACGCAGTTTTAGACGGTTTAAGACGAGCTACTAAAAAATACGACATTCGAACCGGTGTAATTGTCTGTGGCATGCGTACAATTTCCCCCGAAACCTCGATTATACTTGCAGACCTGGCAGTGGCTTATAAAAATAGAGGTGTTGTAGGATTTGATTTGGCAGGAATTGAAGAAAGTTACCCGGCAAAACATCATAAGGAAGCATTTTATCGTATATTAAATAATAATATTAATTGTACAGCCCATGCTGGTGAGGCATATGGGCCAGAGAGCATTCACCAGGCCATCCATTATTGTGGTGCACATCGTATTGGTCATGGCACAAGATTATTGGAAGATGGTGATTTACTCAACTACGTTAATGACCACCGCATCCCGCTAGAAATATGTCTGACAAGTAATATCCAGACTAAAGCTGCTCCGTCATTCAATAAACATCCCTTAAAGTTTTATTATGATTTTGGTCTGCGGGTGACAATCAATACCGATAACAGAATGGTCTCAAATACGACAGTAACGCGTGAACTGGGCTTAGCAGTAAAATATGCAACCTTGAACATGAATGATTTAAAAACAATAATAGTCGCAGGATTTAAAAGTGCCTTTCTGCCCATGCGCGAGAGAGCAATTATGCTGAATCTGGTAAACAATGATTTAGAAAAGTACTAAGCGAGTGCACCGCAACATTTCTTATACTTCTTCCCGCTACCGCAAGGACAGGGATCATTCCTACCTATCTTTTGATCTATTCTTATGGGTTGTTGTTTCTGAGATCTCTCCCGTGATGCTCTTTGAATATCCGACTCCTGAGCAGCACTGAAGCCTAAATTAACCGCACTTTCATGCACCGTTCGCATAGGCTGTCGAGCCATGTGTCTTCTACGTGCATCTGCTTCTTCCGGTACCTGAAACTTCCACAGTATATTCAAAGTTTTTTCATTAATACGGTCAATCAGATTTTCAAACATCAGAAATGCTTCACGCTTATACTCAATCAATGGATCCTTTTGACCGTAAGCCCTTAAATGAATCCCCTCCTTGAGCATATCCATTTCATACAGGTGATCTTTCCACTCATCATCTATACATCGCAGTATTAAAAATCTTTCAAATATGCGCATTCGATCACTTCCGATTCTTTCTTCTCTGATATTATAAATCTCCAGCGCTTGCTCTTTTAACATCTCCACCAATGAATCACGATCTAACGAATATAAATTTTCCTGTATCTTTGATCCATCTATAGGTAGGATAGGACCTACTAATTCGAGCAATCCATCAATATCCCAATCTTCTGCATGGCTTCTTGGAGAAATGAATTGGTCAACGCGAGTCTGAATATAATCATCTAATATTTCGAGCACTTCCTCTTTTGGATTTTCACCTTTGAGTGCGATAGACCTGCGATGATATATAATTTCGCGTTGTTGATTCATGACGTTATCGTATTCAAGGAGTCTTTTACGTATGGCAAAGTTTTGTGATTCCACACGTTTTTGTGCTTTTTCTATAGAACGCGTGATTAAGGGATGCACAATGACTTCACCTTCTTGCGCTCCTAATCGATTCATCACACTGGCAATACGTTCGGATCCAAATAAGCGCATCAAATCATCCTCTAGAGAGAGGAAAAAACGTGATGAACCCGGATCACCTTGTCTACCAGACCTTCCACGTAGCTGTCTGTCGATCCGCCTGGCTTCATGACGCTCGGTTCCCACGATGTGTAAACCACAGGGTATACTTGCTTCACATTCTCTCAAGTCTAAATCATCAGGTGGTGTAGCACTACTCCGTAGCAGATAGCACCCCTCTTTACATTGAACAACCTGGCGAGCCAGTTTAATATCCGTTCCACGACCTGCCATATTTGTAGCAATTGTTACAGCCCCTGGCTGACCGGCGTATTTAATTATTTCTGCTTCCTGCTTATGGTATTTGGCATTCAATACATTATGTTTAATACCGCGTCGTTTCAACATACGACTGAGTGTCTCAGATACGTCTACCGAAATCGTGCCAACCAATACCGGTCTACCCCTTCTATGCATACTTTCAACTTCATCAATTACTGCATTGTACTTCTCTCGCTTGGTACGATAGATTAGATCATTGTAGTCTATTCGTCTAACTGCTTCATTGGTAGGTATGACAACAACATCTAATTTATAAATTTCCCAGAATTCTCCAGCCTCGGTTTCCGCTGTACCGGTCATGCCGGCTAACTTTTCGTACATACGAAAATAATTTTGCAACGTGACAGTAGCAAGAGTTTGCGTCTCCCTCTCTATTTTGACATTTTCCTTTGCTTCAATTGCTTGATGTAGACCATCACTATATCTTCGTCCATACATAATCCTTCCGGTAAATTCATCAACAATCAAAACCTTGCCATCGGTTACTACATATTCTACATCTTTCTCATACAGTGTATAAGCACGCAACAATTGAGAAATATTTTGTAGCCTCTCGCTGCGTTCACTAAATGTTTGGTGAATTTCGGCCTTCTGTTCAATCTTGTTCTGATCACTGAGCGAAACATCATTCTCAATCTTGGCGATCTCCTCTCCCAAGTCCGGAATCAAAAACATCTCTGGTTCAGTGGGGGCAATTTCGTTTCTGCCTTTCTCGGTTAAATCGATGATATGATTTTTCTCATCTATTGTGTAAAACAATTCACCAAAATACTGTTCCTCCGATGCTTTACTCTGACCTTTGTCGCGGAGATAGGCGTTTTCTGCTTCACGGACTAATTTTTTATTGCTGGGATCCTGATAGATCTTCTGTAAGCGCTTATGTTTGGGAGAGCCCTTTTCTGCAATCAGAAACTTCTCACCGGCCTTAAATTCATCGTCATTATTGAGTAGTTCCTCTCCCTCGGTGATAAGTTGTGTTACATATCGTGTCTGCTTATTCACCAGTTTCTCAACCAATGGTTTCATTTCACTATACTTTTGGGTAGAAACACTCACCGGACCGGAGATTATCAGCGGAGTACGTGCTTCATCAATCAAGATATTATCAACCTCGTCGACAATGGCATAGTAATGTCCTCGAGTCTGTACGATATCTTCTATAGAGCCGGACATATTATCACGGAGATAGTCAAAGCCAAATTCATTGTTAGTACCATAGGTAATATCGCAATGATATGCCTCGCGACGTTGTTCCGGTGTCATTTCATTTAGAATTACGCCTACCGTTAAACCCAGATATTTGTATATCTCTCCCATCCATTCCGCATCACGTTGGGCTAAATAATCATTAACCGTAACAATATGCACGCCTTTACCGACGAGTGCATTAAGATAAACTGGTAAGGTAGCCACCAGTGTTTTACCCTCACCGGTAGCCATTTCTGCAATTTTCCCCTGATGCAATACAATACCACCTTTTAATTGCACATCATATGGTATCATATCCCAGATTTGTTCATGACCTGTCACCACCCACGATTTGCCAACCAATCGGCGGCAGGTTTCCTTTACCACTGCAAAAGCCTCAGGCAAGATATCGTCTAAAGATTCACCTTTGCTTAATCTTTGTTTGAATTCTTCAGTTTTATCTTTTAATTGCGCGTCACTAAAATTTGCATATTCAGCGTAATAACGATTTATTTCAGAGACCATTGGTTCAACTTTTTTAATATCTCTTGCGTGCTTACTACCAATAATTTTTGTTACTATACTTGTAAACATGTAAACACCTCATTTAATACCCTTTAAGCAATCGGTCAGCTAAAAATACAGGCAAACCTGCTTTGACAATTTTTTCTCGTGTTTTGCTAACGTCATAATCTAATCTAATATATTCAATTTCTTCACTACTGCTGTTATAAACGCAAAAACATGTCTTTGGGTTTCCGTCTCGCGGTTGACCTATGCTGCCTACATTTATAATGTACTTATCACTCTGATCCAACTTGAATTTCTGATCACGTGAATATCCCGATTTAAAGAATACGATCGGAAAATGAGAATGACCTATAAAACATATCTTCTGTTTGAAGTGTCGGAATTCATGTTTTGCATCCATTTCGGATAGAATATAATGCCACATCTCAGGTTCCGATGGTGTGGAATGCACCAACAAATACTTATCGCAATTATGGCTGAATTCCAACGATGATAGATATTCCTTGCTATCATTACTCAAATTCAAACTGGTCCAATAGGTAGATATTTTAGCAAAATCGTTAAAATATTCTGTGCTCGTCAAACCTAGCGCCGCATGATCATGGTTTCCTATCACAACCTTTTTACAGTGCTCTATAATTAATTCCACACATTCATTAGGATTGGGACCATATCCTACGATATCACCTAAGCAGTGGATATTCTTAATACCACTTTCTTTAATATACTTTAAAACTGCCGTGAGTGCTTCCAAGTTTCCGTGAATATCCGATATAATTGCTATTTTCATAAAAGACCGCGCCCGCTCTTTTTAATTTTTTTTTCCCTCTTCAGTTGTCTGTAAATAGCATCCAACATGCCGTTAATAAATTTTCCACTTTGCCCGGTACTGAATTTTTTCGCCAACTCGATGGCTTCATTAATCGATACTTCAGGCGGGATATCTTCAAAAAATAATATCTCTGCAATTGCCATACGCAAAATCACTTTATCAATAATCGCAATGCGTGAAAAGTCCCAATTCTCTAGTTTTTTTATAATTTCTTGATCAAATTTTGTTTTGTTCTCCCGATATATTGATATTAATTTTGTGACGTAATCCGTGACTTTAATTCGCGAAAGCTCTTCCAACCGTGCCAGTTGCTCCTGCCACGGATCGTCATTGAATTCACATGCATACAGAGTCTGTAGCGCGAATTCTCTTTCTTCATGGCGTTTAATACTATGACTTTTCAATTTCTCAATAGTCGTAGAATCCCTTACCGGTCTTTCTCCCTAAACGACCGGCTGAGACATATTTTTTTAATAAAGGACAGGGGCGATATTCAGAATCCCCAAGACCTTTGTATAGCACTTCCATGATTGCCAGACAAACATCGAGCCCAATGAAATCTGCAAGAGTTAAAGGGCCCATTGGATGTGCCATTCCCAGTTTCATTACTGTATCAATTGCTTCTCTGTTTGCTACCCCTTCCATGAGGCAGTAAATTGCCTCATTAATCATGGGCATGAGTACCCGATTGGAAATAAATCCAGGGTAATCATTTACTGCAACGGGTGTTTTATCCAGCTTCTCACATATTTTCTTAACCGTATGAAACGTTTCATCGGAAGTAGATAATCCCCGAATAATCTCAACTAATTTCATAATGGGCACAGGATTCATAAAATGCATTCCCACAACCTTTTCAGGACGACTCGTTACCGCTGCTAATTCGGTTATCGAAATAGAAGAAGTATTTGTTGCTAAAATACATTCTGCGTTGCTGTATGAATCTAATTTTCTAAACATATCCTTCTTTAATTGAATATCTTCATTAATCGCCTCAATAACTAACGCAGCTTTGCTGGTATCATGAATATTTGTACTAAGCATTATCCGAGATAGGGCTGACGTCTTTGCTTCAGGTGTTATTATTTCTTTTTTAACCTGACGGTCCATATTTTTAGCTATCAAGGTTAATGCCTTATCAAGTATCTGTTTGGTTAAATCAATTATTACAACATTAAATTCACTTAATGCGAATACATGAGCAATTCCATTACCCATCGTACCGCTACCAATGACAGCAACCGTAATATTTGTCATCATACCTCCAAAATTATCTGGCAACAATTAATGCAGATGCCTCACCACCTCCGATACATAAGCTCGCAATTCCATAATGGGCATTATTATGCTTCATAGCATATAACAAGGTAACCAATATCCTGGCTCCGCTGGCACCAATGGGATGCCCCAGGGCAATAGCACCTCCATTTACATTAACCTTATTGGGATCCAAACCTAAAATTTGATTCACTACCAGTGAGACAACGGCGAAGGCTTCATTAATTTCAAAAAGATCAATTTCATCTATGGCCAGTTTACTCTTCTTTAATACTTTTGATATGGCGTCAGCCGGTGCTGTTGTAAACCATTCTGGTTCTTTAGAGGCCGATGCTTGAGCTATTATCTTAACTATGGGTTTTATATTCAGTTCTTCTGCCCGATCAGCAGCCATTAGCACTAACGCTGCTGCGCCATCGTTAATCGAGGAGGCATTGGCCGCTGTAACGGTACCCTCTTTATCAAAGACGGGCTTTAATGTGGGTATTTTGTCAAATTTTACTCGTCCTGGTTCCTCATCTTGCTCTACGAAATTTGTATCTCCTCTATGCTGTATAATGGAAACAGGTACAATTTCTTCTTTGAAAAATCCTGCTTCCTGGGCATGAAGTGCTCTTTTGTAGCTTGATATGGCATATTCATCCTGACTATTTCTTGAGATATTTTTTTCTCTGGCACATAACTCTGCAGCATTACCCATATGAAAATTGTTATAAACGTCCCAGAGACCATCTTTGATCATTCCATCCACCAGGCTGCGGTGCCCCATTTTGAAGCCGTTTCTGCAGTCGAGAAGATAATATGGAACATTGCTCATGCTTTCCATGCCCCCCGCGACAATTACGTCGGCATCACCGACCATAATGGCCTGCGCGGCTAACATAACGGACTTTAGGCCTGAACCGCAGACTTTATTGATAGTCATACACTCGGTAGATCGCGGTAGATTTGCTCCCAGTGCCGCCTGGCGCGCCGGTGCCTGTCCCATACCTGCACTGAGTACATTTCCTATAATAACCTCGTCCACTATGGCAGGATCAATGCCTGCTCTTTTAACTGATTCTTCTATCACAATATTTCCCAATTGAACAGCACTCATAGTACTTAAAGAACCGAGAAATGAACCAATCGGAGTACGAGAGGCAGATACAATTACAACTTCACGAAGATTATGCATATATTATTCCTATTTTTTTATATATAAATTTTGAATGTAAAGATTTTAATTTTTTATTTCAAGGGAGGAAATTAGATTGAAATGATCTGCACCTCTGATTAACAAACCAGATTTCAGTCATCTCTTACTTCACCATTTCTGTTTTCTTCTCTGGCATATGCGTTTATAATGTCTTTAACTAATTTATGCCTGACAACATCTTTTGAGTCTAAATATACAAATATTATGCCATCAATATCCTTTAGTATATACTTAATGCTTACAAGGCCGGATTCTTTTGCTTTAGGCAGATCAATCTGTGTAATGTCACCGTTAATAATCGATTTCGAATTAAATCCCAATCGAGTAAGAAACATTTTCATCTGTAAAAATGTACAATTTTGTCCTTCATCTAGTAGCACAAAGGCATTATTTAAAGTGCGCCCGCGCATGAATGCCAGGGGGATTACTTCAATAGTACCCTGATCGAGATGTTTCTTTAATGTATCATGAGGTAAGATATCAGCCAAAGCATCATAGAGTGGATTAAGATATGGATATATCTTCTCTCGATAATCACCAGGTAAATATCCTAGATTTTCTCCCGCTTCAACGGCAGGTCTTGCTAAAATAATTTTATTAACCAACTTCTTATTTAAATAAGACACAGCCATTGCAACAGCTAAATAGGTTTTACCTGTCCCAGCGGGTCCAATGCAAAAAACTATATCATTTTTCTCAACTGCCTGGCAATAGCTTGCTTGACCGGGCGTACTCGCTTTTACATAGCCATGTGGTGTGAATAATATTACAGATTCTAATTCTTCTGTCGCCTTTCCTATAACTTTTTCATCATGTGACTCGCTTTTAATTATTTGGATGGTCGTGAGTAAGTCAGTGCGACTTAATTTTCTGTTGCGGTTGATTAAAAACACCAATTCACTGAAGAGCTCTTCGACGTGATTAACATCGTTGGTAGGACCGGTAATTTTAATTGTATTTCCTCGCCCTATTAAGCAAACAGAAAAATATTTTTCTATAATTTTAAGATTACGATCATTTGCACCATAAAAGAGCAGAGTATCCACATTATCAAGAATAAATTCTTTTTCTATTTCCCCTTTCTCCAAAACTGTTTCCATCTCCATTATTTAAATCTTACTTACTATTCGCATGAAATATAATAAAAAAAAGCTCTTGACCAAATCAATCAAGAGCTTTTTTTTAAACTGATTCTAGCTATTAAATAGCATGTTGATATTTAATTCCGTGGTACACTAAGCACCTGATGAGGATAGATTAAATTTGGATCTTCGATGAAATTCTTATTTGCCTCATAAAGACTAGACCATTTAAATGGGCTACCATACACATTTGCGTAGCCAGCTATTTTGGACAGGAATTCACCTCTCACCACTAAATGCTGATTAGGTCCCACATCACGCGGGATACGGAAAGTCTGTTGTGGATAAATTAAATCTGGATCCTTTATCAAATCTGTATTCGAAGTATAAATTCTCATCCAGGCATAAGGATCATTATAAATATCTGGCTTTTGAGCTATTCTCCAGAGATAGTCACCGCGCAACACTGTATAGGTATCGGGTACTGCAGGTTTACCTTTTTCTTCTGCCTGCATAATGAGGCTTTCGACGCTATTTAAAGCTGCTTCATTCTCAGATAATAAAGCCAGGTTATTAGCCTTCATTTCAGCCAGACGATCTTTAAAACCCTTTAATTCATCTTTGCGACGATAGATTTCCTCCGGGCTCAAACTCAGGAAAGAACTGACATCGGAACGTAATTGCGCAATTTGTTTGCGATATGCTTCATCCTCGGCACGCGATGAACCCAAAGCGGAATAAATTTCATCCCATGTTGCATCAATTTGAGCCTGTTGCTCTTCAACACATTTGTTCGCACCCTCAATCGTTCCATCGGTTTCAGTTATGGCCTGTTGTGCGGCATCTAAGCGACCCTGCCATTCCTGCAAGAGCGCATTATATTCTTCCATCTCCATTTCTTCATAATTATACGATTGCGCAAAAAGTAAAGCGGAGCTGAAGAATATTAATAAAATCGTACACAAAATTGTTTTCATATTTAGTGCCTCCTACTATAATATAGCTAAAATTTTAATTTTCCTATTCTTGGGCTTTTTTCGCTTCTAATTTTTGGAGAACGGTCTCCTTTTCTTTTTTTACTTTTTCTAATTCTGCCTTCTTAGCTTCGCATTTAGCTTGCAGGTCGCTTGCTTCTTGTTTCTTCTCAGCTAATGATTGTTCAGCCGATAAAGCTGCTGCTTTGGTTTCCTCTAATGCTTTGATTTGTTCCTCATCTGGATGTGAGGCACAACTAGCTAAAAAGCTAGCAATTACCACCACAGGCAATATGAGTTTTAAAGTTCTAAATAGTATTTTCATATTCCAAGCCTCCTTAAAAAGTGAATAAGTGAATACAAACCACTTGTAAAGTAATAAATATCATTATATATGTCAAGCGAAAAGCTATGTGCCCTTAAATTAGTGATATCAGTGTCTTATTAAGCCTAATTGTATAATAATACTGTTAAATTTAGTTATCGTCAATTTAAAAAATAATTTAAATATAAACTACATATTTTATTTATTATTACTAATTGATATGCCCAATTCATTCATTTGCGTTTGGGATACAGCAGATGGAGCACCATCCATTAATGATAGGGCAGAGGCCGTCTTGGGAAACGCTATAACGTCTCTAATCGATTTGGCACCGGCAAGTATCATAATTAATCTATCAAAGCCGAATGCAATTCCACCATGTGGTGGCGCACCATACTGCAGTGCTTGCAATAAAAAACCAAATTTTTGCTTTGCCTCTTCTTCAGCAATATTTAGCATAGTAAAAACTTTTTGTTGCAAATCGGTATTATGAATCCGAATACTACCACCTGCAATTTCATTTCCGTTTAACACCAAATCATAAGCTCTTGCTCTGACCTTCTCAGGCTCTATCTCTAGCAAATCCATGTCTCTATCTTGTGGTGCAGTAAATGGATGATGACGGGCAACAAATCTATTTTCAGAAGCATCAAATTCTAACATGGGAAAATCAATAATCCACACCAAACTTGTCTTATTTTTATCAATAAGATTTAATTCTTTAGCCAGGTGTAATCTTAACTCACCTAATATCGGCAGTATCTTTTCACTTTTTCCAGCCATTGTGAATAGAATCCTCATTTCTTTCCCAGCAAATTTTGCTAATAATTGGACAATCTCGTCCTGGGAATGAAATTTTACGGTGGGTCCTTGAAGCTCTTTATCTCTGATTTTATACCAGATCAATCCTATGGCACCCAATTTCTTAGCATATTCGATGAGATGGTCGATCTTTTTTCTCGTGAAATATTCACTTTGCTCAACGGATATTCCAGCCACTATACCACCTTTTCTAATCTCATTAGCAAACGCAGCCAAATTAGTATTCAGAAATATAGAGGTAAGATCATGAATTTTCACATCGAATCGAAGATCAGGCTTATCCGTTCCATAATCTTTCAGCGCCTGTTCGAATGGTATTATGGGAATTTTATTTCCCAAATCCTCATTTTTAATTTTTATAAATATTTCCTTAACTAAATTCTGTGCAATTTCCATTACATCCGATTCATTAACAAATGACATCTCGATATCAATTTGGGTAAATTCAGGTTGTCGATCTCTTCTTAAGTCTTCATCCCTAAAGCATTTAGCAATCTGGTAATAACGATCAAAACCGGCTATCATTAAGATTTGTTTATATGTTTGTGGTGATTGCGGCAGAGCATAAAACCTCCCCTTATAATTGCGGCTGGGAACCAGAAAGTCACGAGCTCCTTCTGGTGTACTTTTCATCAGAATGGGAGTTTCAATTTCAACAAAACCAAGTTTATGCAGGTAATCTCGAACAAGTTTATAGGTATGGTTACGCAACAGCAAATTTTTCTGCATTGATGTTCTACGCAAATCGAGATACCTGTACTGCAGCTTTGTTTCCTCATTTATTTCAATGTTATCTGATATCTCAAAAGGGGGTGTTTTGCATTTATTAAGTATTTGTAAGGTTTGCGCAATAATTTCAATTTCACCTGTCTTTAGATTTTTATTGACTGTACCTTCCGGCCTTGCCTGTACTACTCCTGTTGTGGAAATAACATATTCGGTGCGTAGACTACGCGCTTTGTCATATGCCCTTTTGTTTATTTCAGGATTAAATACAATTTGCGTGATACCGTAGCGGTCACGTAAGTCAATAAATATTAAACTTCCATGATCTCTCCAATTTTTAATCCAACCATTCAGACAGACTTGTTTCCCTATATCCTTAAGCGTTAAATCACCGCATGTATGTGTTCTTTGTTGCATACGTACTTCTAAAAATAAAATAATGAGTATTTATAACAACCGGGGCGATTTAAAAATCGTTCCTTTGATAAGGTATAAAAAAAGCCACTAAATAGTGGCTTTCTCTATGATGAGAAGGTATAGTTAACCAAAGATGTATTTCTGTCTAACTCTGACGTCCCCTTCTGTTCTATCAATCGGTTTAAAGCGCCAGCCTCTCATGCGGCCCGTGATACAACTTTCAACCTGTT
>SMTZ1_10000617_pt1 | contig 37822 bp, 35 predicted proteins | sample DeeMarSWOR136_30_FD_25667 | JGI IMG/M metagenome (IMG submission 25667)
CGAGTGCCCCGCCAAGGCAGTGAAGGTGAAGATACCCCTCGCCTTCTGGTGAGCTACTCGAATAATGCCCGTGTGCGCGCGCATTAATAATTACGACTACGTTATTATCTGTTAGAGGGGGATAAGCGCCTTTTTATGCCGTTTTATGGGCATGCTCGCGCCCTTTTTTATTAAAATTTTTTATGTATAGCCATTTTATTATGAATTATGAGTTTTCCTGTTATGATACGTATTACATCTTCGGTTCGAGATGGAGTTAGATACAAAACACCTTCAGGAAGTGCATCATTCGAGATATTTCATATTGACACGATTAAAGTTGTGATAAAAACAGGGAAACAGGGAACCCTAATTACAATTCCAGTACAGTGTTTTGAAGATGCCCCGAATTTTCTAAGAGGGAAAGGATGGGTGAAGATGTATGCGGTTCAAGGACGCCTGGAAGAAGATACCTTCGACGATTTCGTGAAACAGTATGTATCTAGAAGCAGAGCTGCATCTTACATTGCAGCTATATTGGAAAAAAGTGGTATCGTTAAAATCGACAGGCTTCCCCCTCGAGCACTCGTATTGACTCAATATCAACGGCAAGACGAGTTGAATCATACACATAATATCTCATAGAGTTGAGGTGAAATATAGTATTCAGCTCGTTCACCTTAACTACTCTGGAGTAGATGCACGCGAATATTATTTCATATGATAACACAAAGATCTATTATGCCTGAAGTTATTTCTCCTAGGGCTCTATTTTTCCCCTCAATTGTTTGTAACAGAGTTACTTCGTTGTGTTCGCCGTGTGGCCTTTTCTTAGATGAGGATCATAATTACAGATGAGATTATGGAGCAGAGGAGTCCGATTAGGAAGGTTGCCGATGTTCCCATCCATAATATCCTTCGGGACGGATATATGCTATAGAAGAAAATGAAGAAAGAGGATAGGAGAAACATTATTGCTCCTAGGCTCAATATGACCCTCAGTAACATTGGGTCGTCTGCACTGAACCTGAGAACGGTGAGGCTGAGACCCGCCAGCGTCCCCGGTCGCGATGCGTTATTTATAGGCTCCACGTACTTTGTCTTGCTCTCTTCGCCCATCCATTCATCCCTCCTTATTTACCTCTGGTCGGTCCCCTGAGCCAGCCTCTTATACCCATCTCCTTCACTACAACCGTTACGGGCTCCATCTCGTGGGATTTATACTTCCCCTCCTTATCCAGATATAGGACCCTAGGGCCGATCTGGTACGTTCCCTTCTCCCGAGGCCTGACAACCAACTTTAGATCAGCTGTTTTAAGGGGCGAGAGAATTCTCCCCTTCATATCCAAGTAACCATCCTCCACCTTGCATATGGTGGGAACCTCACTGATCTCGAAGCTCTCAGGCACTAAATCCTCCACTTTTATCAGCTGGGCTGGAATCCTTCCGGCGTTGACAAGCTCGATCTCCAGTCTAACTTTCTCACCCACCTTAACCTCCTCGTCTCTTACCCTCATGTTCGATAGGATATCCGCGTTTTCGAATCTCTCTAAGCCAACGGCCTTCTCGTGCGTAGGGTTAGGAGTGGAGAACGAGTACGTGGCTGAAACCATCGAGGGCGCGTGCATTATCTCTGTAAGAGCCATCGCTATCTGCTTCTCCTCCTTGATCTGCTCCAGCACCCTCCTAACCTCCTCGCTCTTGTCAGGGTGCATCGCCTTAATGAAGGACCCCGCTGAGGCTTGGAGAAGCCTCTCTGCCATCTGGTAAAACCTCGCCTTCTGCCCTGGGTCCGTCTCCGTCTGAGCCCTGTACATATACATGTAGGCGTCGAGAAGTCTGTTAGTGGCAGCAGTGTACTCCGAGGCGGAGTGGTACCCTGCTCTAAGATAGTAGCTTGTCGCCGCTTCGATGTATTTCTTTGCCGTCGAGTATAGGTTCATCTCCCTATTGAGCTCGAACTTCGTCCCAACCTCAAGAGCCATGCAGAAACTGCTGTGAGCCTGGGCGAGAAGGCTGGTGATGTGATCGACTGCATGCTCCTTTGCCTGCATGAAAAGTTCCGCAGCCTCCCCGTACAGGCTAGGTAGGGCCCGTGCCTCAGCCATCATCATCTTCTCCCAGGCCCTGCAAAGGAAGAGGATCGGTCTTAGTTCCCTTCGATCTGACTCCAGCTCCATCGAGTCGATGATCTCCTGAAAACCCTTCGCTGCCTGCCCGTATCCCCTTGAGCTAGCGAAGTGGTCCCCCTGCCTGTCAAGGATCCTCGCCTCCTCCATGGTCCTCCTCCCACTGCAGTACTCGCGGCGTATATCGAGGGCTCGCATCAGATCCTTCGCCATCCGGGCTTCCTCATCGTCTGCCAGCGTATTCAACCTGATCCTGATGGAACCCTCTGCATCACCAAAGAGCCGGTTCGCCTCATCGAACAGACCCATCGCCAGCTCGGTCTCTTCACCTCTACTCGAGTCCTCGGCCTCCTCGAGTCTTGCCCAGGCTAGGTAGTTGAGGCTTAGATACCCCCATCGCTCTGTCGCCTTGTGGAGCTCTGCGGCCTTCCCATAATGATCTTTCGCCTCCCCATATCTCCTGTCCCTGTGATGGTGCCTCGCCCTCTCTATCTCACTCCATGCTTTCATGTAGACGGCGTGCTCCATGTAGAACTTATCAAGCTCAGGCAGGTTCTTGGTGCTCTGACCATATCTTTCGGAGGCCTCCTCGAAGCTCGATGCAGATTCAAGGTACTCCCCCAGAAGGTCTTGGATGATCGCTATCTTCCAGTGCGACTCGGCTGCCATCCAGTTGAGATCCACCCTTTCATAGTAATCCACCGCACTTCTGTAGGATTTTATTACCCTTCTCAGGATGGGCTTCTCATTTGTGTGGTGAAAAAGTTGGGTGAGGGTATCCCCAAGATCTATGTATCTATCTCCCGCACCACTGAAAACCTCTATACGTGGAGGAAATGCAGCGATATGTCTCTCCAGAAACTTGATGGTCTTTTCCATGTTATCTACTGATTTCTTCAGTAGCTCCATCTTCCTCTCATCATCTTTTTCTATATTACTGAGCTCCAACTGTGTTCTCGAAACTGAGGCGTAACTGCCTCCCCGTACCAGATAGAAGTACGGACGGAGCTGTTGGGTGTAATACACAGCTTGCTCTGCAACCGTCATCGCTTCTTCGAGTAGTTCTCTTTTTATCTCACCGGTTTTAAAAGTGGAGAGATAGGATAGGCAGCTTGCAGTATATACATAGAGATGGTAGGTCGCATGAGTAGAGCCTGTTGTCTGTGCGTGTTCAATGCCCTGTTTTAGATATTCAACGGCCTTCTCCGCTAGATCACGCTTTGTATCTGGATCAACCTCTCTATTGGCGACCGAATATTTGGTTCCACCAAGATTTAGGTAGGAGTGAGGTATGCCATGGCCGTAATCGACCAGTGCGCTATGTTTAATGGCTTCAACCGAGCATTCGCTTCCTTTCTTGCCTTTCTCTCTTGCCTTTTCGAGGTCCTCCTCAAGGTTCAAACCCCAAGACGTACAATATGTCAGACCGTCATACGCCTCGGCAATTAGGCGATGGTCTCCCGTCTCGAGGCCATACTCTAACGCCGTTTCTTCAAGCTCGAGTCCCTTGCTTATTCCGGCTCCCAGGTCAGCCTCTATAAAGCCTCGGAAAACGGTGGCTCTCCCTTTTATGTAGTTGTCCTCCGCGTGCTCGATGGCCCTATCAGCGTACTTGAAGGCCTTCTCCGTGCAAACCTTGATCTTCCCCCCCTCTGGCATGGACATGGCGCCGTCGTAGCAGTTTATACTTGTCACACAGTAGGCCTCAGCGAGCCCAGCTTCGTCCCCTGTATCTGAGAATATCTCGATCGCCCTCTCTCCGAAAGCGAGAGCCTCGTCTAGAATTCGCTCACGTTCCGTAGTTTCAATCTCCAGGTCCAGCCGATTTGAGAGGTAGCCAGCTAACAAAACGCATGCCCTACCAACGCCAGCGATGCTCCCAGCCTCCTCGTAAGCCCTGAGGCTTCCCCTTCATCGACACTTCTATAAAGTTCGGCAGCCTCATCGTATGCCTTCAAAACTCGCTGCATGTCTCTAACAAATTCGTCATGGTCATCCGCTTGGGTAGCATCCCTCAGAAGGCTATAGCCCATCCTCTCCTTAATCTCCGCTCTCCGGAAAGTGTCTCCTTCATCAAATTCTTTGAGGGTACTCTCATAGATCTCAGCAGCTTCTAACCACCGATACTCCCTCTCAAGCGCCACCGCGTCGCAGTTGAGCTCTTCCACATCGACACCTCCAGAGAAGAATCCTAGACATTTAACTAACCAAATCTAATAAAAAACCTCTCCCAGACTGAAATTCCATATTTACATTAACAATTGTGAGACTTTCAATCACCAGTCCGACTAACAACCTCGTCATTTTACACTGCCTTTTTCTACCCGAGAGCACCATAGTGCACAATTCTTCTTTAAGTAAAACATACGAATTCTAAAGGTCTAAATATTTTTAGTGTTTTCATATTATGATTTTATGGAGCTAAGAGAGTTTAAACCAAGAGAAATCAGCTTAGAAAAGGACTTCGTTGGTTTTCCATCAATCTACGAGGAACTGCGCGACATTGTGAACTACCTCTCTCATTTGAAGAGGCTGACCCATGAGGGCAAGAACGACTATAGAGGGATGTTGGCTCAAGCTGAAAGCGGCGCCCTTTTCCTCGGTCGAACGGGTGCAGGGAAGACCCATGCTCTCCGCTGTGTTGTGAACGAGGTCAGGAAAGAGGGTTACTATCCAATAGATGGCAGCGTTATGCTTGGAAAGACCGAGGTCGAACCCAGAGACGTGAGAGATTTTTTCAATTTATGTCGATCCGAGGCTGAAGATAAACCGCTTCTAATCATATACGATGATGCTAGACAGCTTCTAGGCTCAAGAGATAGGGGTTATTTCAGTTACGAGTATGGTTACAGCACTCGCGAACTTAGACCTATGCTAGGAGAGTTCAGAAGGCAGATAGATGGGCTGCAGTTCTTTAACAATCCCGCTTACATAATCATAACCTCGGCTACTTCCCTAAGGCATATAGACAGGCAGATCGCGAGAAGGTTCTCCAGACATGTATCGTTTCCCAGGCCAATGGATGAGAGTAGAAAAGCATTGTTCGAGTACTACCTGCGAAAATTCGGATGCGATCCAGAAAATGTGGACATCGTTACGCTATCCTTTCTCATGGACGGAGTGGTTGCCGGTAGGATAGAGGAGATAGTATCCAAAGCTAGCTATAAGGCTGACAATGTGGGGGCGTTGACGAACAAGCTACTTGTGAAGGAGATCACGAGGTTTCTTCAAGGTCCCCCTGTCGACACCTACCTGACGGACGACATGAAGTTATTGACGGGGTATCACGAGTTCGGGGGACACACCTTACCGGCATACGCCGTTGGGTTGGAGCCCATCCTCGTCACAATCGAGCCCTCGGCTGACGGTAGCCATGGGAAGAGCTTCCACAGGCACTCAGCAGTGCTTCCCCCATCATCCGCCAAGTACTACTTCGCCGAGGTGGTCACAAGGATGGGTAGCACGGCGGTCTACCAGGAATTGGAACAGAGCATAGAAGAAGGGAGAATGAACGACCTGACCACTGCAACAAGATCCGCCCTCGATCTGTACGCCATTAAGAATCCCTTGGTAAACCTGACCATTGGGAGCGAAGGCACCTATCTCACTGAAGGATTATTCAGCGATGAGAACCGTAGAGAGATAGAATTAGAAATAGAAAAGATAAAAAACGCCGCGTTAAACGTCGCGAAGGACATAGTGAGTCACTACAGGAACGAAATAGTATCGTTCACCAGAGATCATCTGGTAAAAAAGGAGATCATGGTGAGGAGCGAGATCATCAGCACACTTAGAGAAATTGGCGTTAAACCGGGTCAGTACTATGAACAAATGTGTGACTCTCTGGATAAAATAGGTTACCCAGTTTAACATAATGTCGAGCATGTATTGATATGATAAGGGAAAAGAAGGACGCAAATGGAGCCCATCTACAAACTCTTCGCTAAGAAACTCGTTGAGGTCGACGCCCCCCGAGCCGAGCTACGTCAACATGAAGAGATCCAAATGGACGAAAATTCCTAGTCCCATGTTTCAGCTGATGAACCACTATTCGCTTAAGTCGTGTAACTCATAATCAGGATTATCATAGGGAAAAATTTTACATCTATTTATAGAAGGAAGGTTTGGGCGCCCACTCCTCGTAATCCTTCTCCCAGAGTAGGGGCTTGTTGGCTGGCCACATACTTTCATTGAGGTAAGTATAGCACTCTGTTCTAAGCTGCTGGAGCATGTTGTGCAGCTTCGTCCTCCTGCGGTATTCCCTCTGTTCCTCCACGTCGACGACAGCCCCGATCGTCATCGACCTGCCCCTCGCAGCGAGGGCAAGCGTCCTCCCCAGGTAGTCCACTATCATGCTGTTCCCATACTTGGCGCCGTTGGCGTTGATCCCGTACACCATGTTCTCGATGGAGCGCATCCTGTTCACAAGGGTGTACCAGTCGTAGGGGTCGAACATGAGTTCTTGCGGATACGGGGGGAATATCGTGGGCTTTATGAGGACCTCCGCGCCGTTAAAGGCGAGCTGCCTAGCTACCTCTGGGAAGAACTGGTCATAGCAGACGTAGCACGCTAGATTACCGAGCTCCGTTTCAACCACGGGAAAGAGCGGCGCACTGTAGCTCTCTAGCACGTCATGTGGGCTCGTGGAGAGTTCAATGGGTACCCAGGGGTTGATCTTCCTATACTTCAGGATTATCCTCCCCCTTGGGTTCATTATGAACGCTGTGTTGAAGTAGTCCGGGAACTCCAGGTCCCTCTCGTGGATGGAGGCCGAGATGTAGGTTTTGTACTGTTTGGCCTTCTCCGCCAGCCTGTCTGTCTCAGGGCCTGGGATATTGACCGCCGACTCTACCCTGTCCCTCTGGGTCTGACTCGGATCCTTGGTGTCGAACTCATGCCTGAGGATGTTCTCGGGTAGAACGGTAAGCTTGACCGGTATGATCTGCTCCCATGTCTCTAGGCTCTTAAAGGTCTCCAATACGTTCTTGAGGTTTCCCTCCCTGCGCTCATATACATCTGGGACATCCTCGGGGTTGATCCTCATATACTGTATTATAGCCGCGGTATACCTATCAATCAACTTAGGCAACACTGATACACGTGTGTTTTATGTAGAGAGACGTTCCCATCGATGTCTTCATCGATGAATCTTACATACTTCGGTTTTCCGTTTCTAAGATACATTTCCATCGTCACCAAACAGACTATTGTGAGTCCAATCATGCTTAATAACGATATTCCCAGGTTCCCTGGCTTTTCCCCTTGAAGTAAATGAAGTTTCACAATTCACATTCGAAGTATTCATTCAGCCATTTCAGAGCGAAATCCTTTTGTATCGTCTCGTCGATAGAAACGGGAGGTCTGGGGTCATGAACTATGAGTGTCGTAACCCCGGATGCAAAAGGGTTTTCGACTCCAAGGTCGGCAGAGCCGTCCACGAGCGCCTCGTACACGGCGAAGTCTATACTGAGACCTTGGCGAAGCACCTCTGCCCTTACTGCGGGGAGGGCTTTGAAACCGAGCTACGTCTCGAGGGCCACATGGAGGACTTCCACGGAGTCCCATCCCAAACCCTTCACTGGGTGGAGAAGAGAACCTTCGAAAACCTTGTGTACCTGTACAACGACGAGCTGCACAAGATCCAGTCTGACAATCTCATAGCAGGCGTCCTCGATGACAAGGAGAGGAGCAGGCTGATTCGCGAGGGAGTTCTCATCATCGAAGAGTACGGGAGGATGGGGAAGCAGACCGTTTACAGGCTTTCTGATGAGGCCCTCAAGACCCTGAGGAGAATCGAGTCGGAGAACAAGGATTGACCAGACGCACCTGAGCAGTCTAAAAACATACCATTCAGGTGTTAGTGGTGCTGTAGCCAACCTCTATTTCTAACCGTATGTCGTATTCCGAGGATCCTGTTGACGTCACAGTCCCGCCGAAAAGTTTCATCGACACCGTCTCTTTTCTTAAAGGTGTAGGTCCTCGATGCGACACCCTTCCTAAAGCCCTCGACGATCAGATTTGATGCATCTGATTTGAGGGCCCCACGCTCCTCGTCTAGGCCTGCGTCCTCGACGGTAGCCAGCCAAAGGACGTACTCGTCGATAAGATCTATGAAGCTGTTGAATTCCAGAGGAGGATTGACCAACCTTGGCCTCAGAACATCACGATATCTGCTCTCAAGCTCCTCTTTAATGAACACAATCGTCCTTAGAACATCCGGCAAGAAAAGAGTTGCTTATTGTATTCCGTGAAAGATCACATTATCTTCATTGGCCCGAATGGGCTCCATGATATTGATAAAAGATACAGTGAAAGTTTGACTCTCCTTAGGCTTGTTCAGTTGAGATTCGATCGCCGTCTCATGTGGTGATTTATTAACGAGGACTCAGTGGAGTTTACCATGCGGATAGCGGTCTTCTCAGATGTACACGCGAACCTCCCCGCCCTCCTATCTGTACTGGACGAAATTAATAGTGAGGAAATTGATGTCATCGCCTGCGCTGGTGATCTAGTAGGATACGGCCCACATCCCAATGAGGTTATAGGGGAGATCAGGCGCAAGGGCATCTCCACAGTAATGGGCAACTACGATGAGGGCGTCGGGTTTGAGAGGAACGATTGCGGCTGTCCTACAGGACTCCTATCGAGAAGGAGACTGGGGACGCATCCCTGATATGGACAAAAGCACAGGTCACCAAGGAGAACAAGGCCTACCTCAGGAGCCTGCCCAACCACATTCTCTGGGAGAGGGATGGGATGAGAACCCTCCTAGTACACGGCAGCCCCCGGAGGATAAACGAGTACCTCTACGAGAACCGCCCCGAGGGGAGCCTGGTGAGAATGCTGGAGCCCATCAACGTGGACGTCCTAATTTTTGGGCACACTCATCTCCCCTACCATAGGCATGTCAGCGTGGTACACATGGTAAACGACGGCAGCACGGGGAGACCCAAGGACGGGGACACCAGAGCTTGCTACGCGATGATAGAGACCGGCGTAGATTTTCAAGTCGTATTCAAGAGGGTTCCCTACGACGTTGAGGAAGTAGCCGAGACCCTGATACAAAAGGATCTACCCGAATGGCTGGCTGAATACCTACGGGTGGGCGGAAAAATATCGACTTCATAGAATATAGGGTTAGCTCTCGTTTCGCGTGGAACTTGAAATCCCTATTAAATTAAGACGAGAAATCATCGTAATGCTACTTCTAGGGACTGCCTCATCTGATACCGTTTAAGTGCATAAACACACGCGCTGTTAAAATGTGTAAAGTAGATACTAACTACGCGAGTTCATGGCAATTGCACGGGCGCCTTTATAGAATATCTGGTTCCTTCTCGGCCTCCAATGGTTTGGCGCTAGAAGCGGCTTTCATCAGATCCTTTAAGCTGTCGTCTATCGTCGATGCATTTAGATCAGACACAAACTCGTGCTGTCCACCCTCTTGATCGGTTATCCTAAGCTTGTATCTATCTACGGGTGTACACTCCCTAATACCCTCGTATGGCAAGTCTAGAATAACATTGTATGACTTGCTCAGGAATCCCTTCTCCTCTACAAAGACAAGCTTGCTATTGGATCCCAATAAAGCTCCATACTTATTGTCCAATTTTCCTAAGTAGCTTCTCTGCACTTCGTCACCTCTTTCGAGCCTCTCTTTCGCCATTTCTAACCTCTTACTCGAGATCTTCACCTCCTCCGTGTTACTCAACCGGTATCTAACTTATATCTTTACTACTAACTAAAATTAGGCTTATGCCATCTATCCACGTCACAAAAACAAATGCTCACTCCTCCCACCAGTTGAGCTTCTTCTTAAGAAGCCACAGCAGGATGGAATTGTTGTAGAGGGGTCTATTATACTCGTGTTCCTGTTAACTTAGTCGTTCCAGAATCTGTTCTCCAGTCAACCCAGAAGTTAACTTTGATCCCTATATCAACCAGCTCCGGGATATGCTAAGCCTCCCAAGAGTAGCGCTATATGTCCCCCGAGGAGACGAAGATGGTCATATTGAGGTATGCGATCCTAGATCAGGTTTCGGGGTTCTCAGTACTCCCTCCGTAGAAGGTAGAACATCATTCGTAGAGTTCAGGATTGAGGCGAAAAAGATGAAAAGGACGAGGGCTACACACCCCTTTTTCCTATAGAAACCCCTTGTAACTGATGAAACTCCACAGAATTAAGTTTTTTTTAAATTAAAGGATTTATCGGGGTTATTTATTTTGTCATTCATTTATTAGTGTTCTATATCTAAATATAATGAAACGAACTGTTCCAAGCTATTCCAGCGGGTTCTTCTAATAAAACTTAAAGTTATTATATTAAGCACCGATGATGCGTCTCTGCGAGGCGGACCCATGGGAGCTTATCCCGAAGGACTGTCAGGAGAACAACCAAATCTCATCTGATCTACTTAACGGCGTGAAGTCCAGGACAACCAGGAAGAGGGCGGCTCTCACCGTCGTCTTAATCTTCTCTATAGGATGCGTACTAGACCACTTGACGACCGGATACGGCCTGACCCTGCCAGCGGTTAATGAGATGAATCCCCTCATCACGCAGTTGATGGAGTATGGGGTATGGCATCTTGTGGAAGCCCTAGTTATAATACTTGGATTACTTTCCGGATGCATCATGGCAGATCTCCCCTCCATCGAGCTGTTCTCGATACCGGCCAGCTTTTTAACGTCCGTAGGCTTCCTTAGGCTTATATTTGCCCTTAACAACCTTTATGTCGTGATCTGCATCTTAATCTAGGATAATACCTTTAAACCGAAGCGTTTTCCCCTTTTACTCTATTGTGAGCGTTATGTACGCCTTCCCATAAGGTTCTGAAGTGGCGGCCTGTCTAAGTACAGTTCCATCCATGAGCTTCACCCTAAGATACAATATACAGGTTGATTGATCGATTTTCCGGACTGTGGCGCTTAAAGTCCATACGTCGCCGCGCGGTCTCATGAGAACGCTCTGGGTTCTCCCATAACCTGATAGAGTCGTATTTGAAGTACCGTCAGAGATAATCGCCTCCCACTTGTCGTAGTACTCGATCTCGAGTATGACCCTATCATCTCTATCAGATTCAAGGAAACCGGTTAGAAGGACCCCAGCTGTCCCCAAGCCAGTTAGAGCTACTATCGCCAATACCAGACTAAGACCCTTCGACCCCAACTTAATATATGAGGCTGGAGCCCACTCATTTACTTTATGAAGGCTTGATCAGGTACGATGATATGAATCCTCAGTAAGGTATTGGAGAACTATTCGATGATATGTTACAATACATCAAGTATTTACCTGTGAGTTACGATTTTTAGGTAAAAATGGGGGAATCTAGTTTACCAATGTTGTGTTTTAGTTCATGCTTTCATCCTGTCGACTAGTCGTTTCATGCATCCAATTTGATCTTGAGCGTCCGCTCGATCATCGTCATCATCGCCCTGAAGCTTGTTTCCTCAGACCCGGGCAGCTTCCTAAGTTCCCCCACTAAGGCTTTTGTGTCTACCTGGGAGGAGAAGTCGATGGCGGCGTAGATGAACGTCAGGGCCTCAGCCCAGTTCTCAGCCGTGTAGGAGACAGAGATGTTGCCGATCCTCGTGGTACGTGGGAGCCTCGCGGCGATATCGGCATAATCCTCGTTCGGGAACGACATCTCGATCTCGACGGGTTTATTCACCGTCAACAATCTTGAATCCCCGATCTTAGAAACAGCGCGTGTTGCGGCCTCCTCTATAAGCTCCCTCGCCTCGACCGTTGGCAGGCTCTTCGTCTCCCTCTTGCTACTAGAGGTCTTCACCTTGACGGCTTCGACTCCCGGGAGAAACCTCCTCGCCTCCCTGACCAGCGCCTGGTCACCCGTAACCATAACCACTGGTATCCCGTACTCCCCCAGGGTGTACGCTGTGATGGCAGTCTCTCCTACAGGTATCCCGTTCACCTTTATCCTGGGCACAAAGGTTATTGTGTGGGGGATGAAACCGTCCTCAGTGTCCGCCATAGCGTGGAAACCGATGAAGACCGCCGCATCATAATGTCTGTCAAGGGCTTTCCTCAGCCTGTCTCGGGTGCTGGGCTCTTGGTGGAGCTCGACGCCGGTCTCGAGCTTCTCAGGGATCAGGTTCTTGTTGGCGCCCCCGGACCCGTGTGCGTCTACGACGATAATCTCTCCTGCTCCGGCGGCCCTCAGACCCCGTATCGCAGCATTGACATCCTCCGTTATCTGGATCCTCCCGTCCTCGAACTCATCGAAGCCATGGGCTATAGCGTGCCAGTGGTCGACTCCACAGATTCCCTCCATGTCGTCTATTATGAGAACCCTTGGACTTTCAGGCACCATTACGGAACCCCTTCCTCACAGTCAAAGTAGATCGTTGGAAAGGAGCCCTTCCGCATAATAAAAGGCCTCACAAGATGTTAGTTATGCGATCCTGCAAATAATCAAATACACATTCCAAATTAACTCATCGACCCCAGACATTATCGACAGGAGGAGCACAACCACCTCGGACCTCTCTAGGGTGGCCTCCCAGAGCCTCTCTACGAAGCCTTTCTACCAATTGTAGTATGTGGGGGGAATCCTCTCGCCGATAAGGATCCTCGAAGTCGACGAGACGCCTGCCCCTCTTTACTACACCGAGTGTCCTGTGCTTATCATTTATACGCTAGTATAAGGCCCAGAACTCAGTCCCCGAATTCTCCACCATCTTGAACATGGTTTTCCGAAGACTTCCCAAGGACTAAATAAGATAGCCTCGATGGCGTGGTAAGAGGTAGTTACCGTCAACATTGGGCTGGGCCTTCTACTTTTCGATTAGGTAGACGAGCTCCGTGTCGAAATTCAGGTTTGATGTCTCCCAGCTCCTCCCCTCCATGAGCTGATCGAACCTCTTTGCATAGTGCTCGCGCATGCCCTTCCTCACGCCACCCAGGGTCCTGATCGGGAAGGAAACAACCAAGTGCCTGGCATCGATGGAGTCGAGTAGCCTTCCACTAGCCGATCCGTCTATTTTGTCGAGACAAGGGATCGAGTAGAGGATCAGGGCAAGATCGGCACCATCCTCGGGTGGTCTGAGCGTGATATCCCTCGCCTCGGCCATACCGTCGACACCTGATATCCCCATGAACTCGTTTAGGAATTCGACTAGGTCGTAGTAGACGTCGTATGCTTGGTACCTCGCTCCCTCCTCGACGGGCATCCAGGGGATCGCGAGTGGGTTGAAGCCGCAGGCCATGTCGACTATCGAGTGGATCGGTGGTAGGTGGGAGAAGATCTTGGAGTAGAACTCGTCCAAGAAAGGGAGGCGCTCCCTCGTCGAGCTGTGGAGACCCATGATCTCCTGGCACTTGAGCCTGAACGCCTCCTCGCCGATCGTCAGCGCCTCCCTGAGCTCCTTGGTCCACCTGTCGTAGTCGGGTCTCACTGCAAAGTAGGCTCCGCATACCTGGTGGAGCTTGCTCTTCGTCGCCTTAACGGCATCCTGGAGACTCTTCTCCTTGGAGAGCTCCTTGGAGCCTATTGATACTACAAGGTCCTCATGGATGTGCCTATACTTACGGCTCCTCCGGACCGCCTTCAGGAGGGAGCCGAGTTGCTCTTTTTGTTCACTCAGGGTCATCTCGGCTCCTCACCAGGCGTTCTAGCAGGAGGGTCATGAACCTGAGGTTGTGCATCGTTGCAAGGCGGTGGTATAGGTGGTCCCCCATCCCCTGCAGGTGGTGGAGGTAGGCCCGGGAGTACTCGATGCAGGCGGGGCAGTCGCATACTGGCGAGATCGGCCCCCCGTCCCTGACGTGCTCCTCGTCTCCGATGTAAACGTAGTTATAGCCCTCTCCCTTTCGTAAGTCCCCCCTCGAAACCCCCTCGCCAAAGGCGTAGAGCCTTCCCTGCCTCGCGTCCCTTGTGGGTAGGGAGCTGTCGAAGAGGTTGTACCCCATCTCAAGGCAGTGGGCGACATTCCCCGGCTCACCAACGCCGAGGGCTATTATAGGGTACTCGGGCGGTATGAGCCTCCTAGTGTAGTTGAGAATGCCAGCGAGGAGCTTACCACTACTATCCAGGGGGTACCCCCCGAAACCGTAGCCGTCGAAGCCCAGCTCCAGAAGCTCCTCGGCACAGCTCCTCCGCAGGGCTCTGCTGCCACCTCCCTGGACGACGGCGTACAACAGAGGCCTTGAGCCCTCATACCTCCCTATCCTCCTCTCGTACTCCTCCTTACACCTCGCCGCCCAGCGTATCGTTCTATCAACAGACTCCCGCTGGATGCTGAGGGGCTCGTCGACGTGGGTGCAGTCATCCAGGCAGATGGCGATGTCTGCTCCGTAGCTCAGCTGGAGCTGTATGCTCTTCTCCGGCGTCAGGAGGAACCTGCGGGAGTTTTTGGAGGGTCGGAAGCTCATGCCCCTCTCTGTTATCGAGCCAAGCTTTGGATCCCTCCTTATCAGCGAGTAGATCTGGAAGCCGCCCGAGTCGGTGACTATGGGGCGACCCCATCCCGCGAGCCTATGGAGCCCTCCCAACCCCTTGATGACCGTAGACCCCGGGTTACGCATGAGGTGAAATACGTTCATGACCACGGCCTGGACGCCGCAGCCCACCAGATCCTTCGAGTCAACGGAGCGCACCGCCCCGTAAGTCGCGTCTGGCATGAAGACCGGGGGACTGAGTCGGCCATGTGGGACATCGATGGATCGCGCTCTAAGCCTCATTGCTCAGTCGTCCACCCTGTTCTCTCTAGGACTCTGAGGAGGGGATAGCCCAGGAGCACCACGGATATGACCTCGCCGACGCCAATACTGATGACACTGAGCTCATATCGGACCCCGTAGAAACCTGCGATATAGGCACTCACGCCTAGGGCATTGACAACAACGGGGTATATGCAGGCGACTAGGCCGCTGTCGAAGTTGAGCTTCCACGAGAGCACCGCCGCCGCAAGGGTCAGAAGGGGACCAAAGATCATGTCTGGGAGGCCGACTGGGCTGAAAATGTTGGCGACGACGACTCCGAGGGTGAGCCCAGCGACGGCTGGGAGGCCTAGGAGGTAGGGCAGCGGAGTCAGCGCCTCGCTCACCCTCACCTGGATCCAGGAGTACCCGAATGGGCCAAGAATCACCGTCAGCACCGCGTACAGCGAGGCGATCAGGACTGCGAGCGATACCTGACGACTGTCTATCTTCCGGTTCACGGCCTCTTCCAACTCATCCAGAACATCGACTGACTATAAATATCGTGCTGAAGGGGGCTGAAGTCCTCAGCCGGTTTTCTCGTTTAGTTGACTCCGCCTGCCTACTTTCTCCTCATGAACATGTAGCCGGCTGCGCCGATGATGGCCAGCCCGACTACGGCCACCGCAACTGTAGTGGTCATGTTTACGGGCTGGCTCTCCGTCTTCACCTCGAAGGTGACTTCATCGAGGTTCTCTATCTCAGCGAAGTCCCAGACGGCTATCTGAGGCTCCGCGGACAGGGGCTCCGAGGTCTCTGCTGGTATGTTCACCGCCACATAATTTCTCCCACTCGACTCCCCTTCAAGTATCAGCTTGAAGTCCTCGGCTGGTTCCTCCTCTGACAATTCTCCTAGGAAGGCGAGGAGCGACTCGAGGGAGGGTGGTTTCAACCAGAGGTCCTCTAGGGTGAAGTCGACCCTGACCTCCTCGTCATGCAGCGAGTAGCTGAACTCAAGGAGAGTGTCTACCACGCTGAACTCCGTGGGCAGCCAGAAGTCCTCTATCATCTGCATATCGTGAACGTCGAGGTCTTCGCTCTCGAGTATCTGCTCCAGTGACGCGTCCTTGATGGAATTCATCTGGGCGTCCAGGTCACCCCTAATCGTCCCCCCGGTATCGGCTTCGAGCGTAAGTCTCTCCTTCTCGAAGGAGATGTGGAAGTCATAGGACTCGAACTCGCAGAAGGGTATCTCATCGACCTGGAGCTCCTCCTCGGTTAGCTCTACTCCCATGCTCTTAGCTAGGGACTGGATTCCCTGCTGGAAGTCGCCCGTGAGGCTCAACTTAAAGTTGAACATCGCCGAGTCGGAGCCCATCTCGCTGCTCAGCAGCTCCAGCTCACGGAGGGCGATGTGGCCGTCGGACGCTTCCACGATCAGGGCTGCCAGCTGCGTCTCCAGCATAGGCAGCGTCTCAACGATCTCCTCAATGCTCTCCCTAGGATAGACTGCGTAGTATAGCTTGGCTTCCATATTCAGATCAACACTCAAACCGAAAGGAGGCTCCACGACGACGATCCCTAGGTCCCCGATGACTCCGACATATCCAGGGTAGTTGATGGAAATGGTGAGATTCATGCTTGTCTTGTCGCTGTGACCCGTCAACTCCAGGTCCAGGTTAGCGAGTGCGGAGAACCTGGTGGGGTTCAGCTGCACGCTGAAATCGCCATCTACCTCGGTTAGATCCTCGTTCACGGTGGAGAGCTCAAGGTTCATGTCGAATCCTTCGATCGGCGGCGGCATCCCCTCCAGGTGATCGATAAGATCGCTGTAGCTTCCCTTAACCGTCATAATAACACTTTCATCGGGACATACCTTGAATGATAAGTAGTTCTCGTAGCCATAATCCTCGGAATTTAGGCCAATGGCCACTGAGCACAAGGCGATCGCGAAGAAGGCTGCCACGAAAAGTGCCAGACCCAGCGAGAGGCGTATACCCCCTCGCACAGATGTTACTTCTTGAGCCATATCTAATCACTACAGGGAAGAGCCAATAATAAACTTGTGAGTGCCAATAATGACAGACGAACTCGCCGCGCTAAAGCCTGGATACAAGGATTAAACCTGATGGTACTACTATTTCTTTTAGCTAGATTCGATGGTCTTAAGCGTCTCTATTTATCAGAACGAATATCATCTTTGCGAGAATTTCCGGAAAAGTTGATAACCTCCGAGCTGCACCATTGCGTGTGCATCCGAAATGAAGGTACTAGGAATAGTGGGAAGCCCCAAAAAGGCAGGGCAGACGGCGGCTCTCGTCGAGGCGGTATTAGGAGGCACCAAGGAGGCAGGCCACGACGCCGAGATATTCTATCTAAGTGACCTAGACATCGGACCCCTTGGGACCGAGGGCGGGAGGATCACATATCCCGAGGACGACATGGTGATGCTCTACCCTCACATCGAGTCGATGGGAGCCTTAGTCCTAGGTTCACCCGTCTACTACGACCATGTCAGCTCCAGGACTAAGCTGTTCATCGACCGCCTCCACTTCTACAGCAAAACCCACGGCGACGAGTACAGGAAAAGGTTCCCAGAGGGAGTCAGGGCAGTTACGGCAATAACCTACGCCGCCTCCGGTCTTGACAGGTACGACTACATCCTTGAGTGGATTAATGGGAGGCTTAAGTATTATTGGGGCATGGAGGTAGTCGCGAGCCTGAAGGCTGAGGCCACAGGTGGAAAACCCGTAATCAATAGAAACGAACTGATGAATAAGGCGAAGGAGATAGGTAGAATACTCTAAATCAGGTTATACAATCCTTCCTAAAGTATTCATTAATTATCTAATTATTTTTTAGTATCGTAAAATAGTCAGAAATAGGAAACAAAGTTGAAGAAAAGAGACGTATGTAATCGAGTATTATCAGGTTAACCAAGACTGAGGTTGACTGAGATATTGGGGGTGCCCCTAAGCGTATTTCCGACATAGCAGTGGTTTGCCTCTTCCAGCAAGCCCTCTTTCTGATCCTCTGTAAGGTCCCCGCCGACCTTGACGTCTAGGGTGAATTCCTTGGCCCTGGGTGGATTCCTCTCGTAAGCGTTCTTGACAGTAATCTCGATCCCATCGTAATTGATGTTCTCCTTCTTGAGGTAACTCTCTACGTGCATAGCTGTGCACATGCCTAATGCCGCCGCCATCAGAGCCCCTGGGTTCATCCCAACGTATGGGCTGTCTTCGTCTATCCTGCCGGAGATGATCTCGACACCTTTCGACTCGGCCCTGAATTGGTGGCCTTCGATCTGCTTTATCTTCACAGGCATTCGGATTCCAGGGCTTTACTGAAGGACCAAATAAATACCTTACCTCACGACCGGACCGTCCCCATGCTAAACGTTAAGCGCTCACCATGATCCTATATCTCTGATCGAGATGCCCGATGAACTGGATATACTCATCAAGAACGCTTCGATAGTAGACGGCAAGGGAGTCCCCGCATTCAAGGGGGCCGTAGCCATAAAGGGTGAGCGGATAGCCGCCGTCGGAAAGGTGGAGGGCGAGGTTAACGCCGACGCCGCGACAGTCATCGACGCAAAGGGGCTTACGGTTGCCCCTGGCTTCATCGACGTCCACAACCACGGCGACCTGAGCATCCTCTACTACCCGGAGGCAGACGGCTTCGTCCGCCAGGGGATAACCACCTTCGTCGGCGGCCAGTGTGGGGACAGCCCGGGGCCCTTCGGAGAGTGGATCGGCCTCCCATGGGTCCTAGGAGACCTTTACACGGACCTATCGCCAACCATGTTCTCCAGGGAGTGGCTAATAGAGAGGAGCCTCCTCAACCCCCGGCACAAGGAGCTCTACGGGTGGGAGATAGACTGGGACACTATGGGGGAGTTCTTTAGGAGGGTGGAGGTGAAAGGCCTCAGCCCCAACTACGCTCCGATGGTCGGTCATGGCGACATCCGCTCCCTCGTCATGGGGCCAGACTACAAGCGGGAGGCCACCAAGAGGGAGGTACGGGAGATGAGGAAGCACGTCGAGCAGGCGATGGAGGACGGCTGCATAGGAATCAGCGTTGGCCGCGACTACGACCCAGGTATATGGGCCGACTTCGACGAGCTCCTCGCCTGCGCCAAGGTCGTCGCCAAGTACGGTGGCATCTACGCCAGCCACAGCCTCCGAACGGGCCACAGGAAGGCCCGGAGACCCGGGGAGTTCCCCCCCGTCAAGACCAGGGGGGTGTTAGAGGCCATCGACGTCGGCAGGAAGGCGAAGATGCCCGTCCAGATCAGCCACCTTGGAGCCCTCTACGACGTCAGGCCTGGAGGCAGCGAGATGATGACAGAGGCCGCCGTGAGGTCGACGTTGAAGATAGTGGACGACGCCCGTGACGAGGGCATCGATATAAACTTCGACACGATACCCAACCACCTCACAGGGGGGATAACCACGTCCCCGTACCTTGTTGGCAGCCTCAGCCCGTGGCTCAAGATCGCCGGAAGCCCTGAGCAGCTCGCCGAGGCCCTCAGGATGCCCGACTTCAGGAAGGAGATCAAGGAGGCCATCTGGGCCGGAAAACACTACGGCCTCAACCCCAACATCAACGAGAACTGGGCGAAGGGGAGGACGATAGTCGCCTGTGAGGACGAGAGGTTCATGGACAAGACCGTGGCAGACATCGCGGAGGAACTGGGAATCGACGAGCTCAACGCCCTGATGGAGGTGCTGATGGCCGACCCCATGGCAAAGGCCGTCAGGAAAGGGGACGACGACTGGGTCAAGCTCCTGTTCTACAGGCATCCCGAGGGCATGATAGGCATCGACACCTTCGCAGTCGACGAGACCCGGGAGAACAGGCACCCGCCGTGGAGCCTGCCCAACGAGAACAGCTTCGGAGGCTTCCCCCGGTACATCCGTAGGGCCTACAGGGAGACGGGCACCCTCAGCCTGGAGGAGGCTGTGAGGAAGGTGACGAGCCTGCCGGCACGTAAGTTCAAGCTCGTGGATAGGGGTATATTAGAGTCGGGGGCCTACGCCGACATCGTCATCTTCGACCCCGAGACCGTCACAGACAAGGGGGACCAGCTCGACCCACGCCAGTACCCCGAGGGCATCGAGCACGTCGTCGTCAACGGAGTTCAGGTCGTCAAGAACTCGAAGCACACGGGAGCCATGCCTGGCAAGATACTCTACAGGCAATGACAGCTGACATCCTTTTTCCCTGTGATAGGTTCGAAAAGGGTTAAGCGTCCGTAGGTGCCATTAGGTTCGATCCCAATGTCGGATGAATTCGATATCCTGATCAAGAACGCTACGATCGTTGACGGGACCGGCGCCCCCTCCTACAAGGGCGCCATCGCCGTGAGGGACGAGAGGATAGTCGCGGTGGGAAGGCTAGAGGGCGACCTGAAAAAGGGCGCCGAGACGATAATAGACGCAGAGGGGCGCGTGGTGTCTCCCGGCTTCATCGACGTCCACAACCACGGGGACCTTAGCATCCTCTACTACCCGGAGGCGGAGGGCTTCCTCCGCCAGGGCATTACGACCTTCGTCGGCGGTAACTGCGGGAGCAGCCCGGCTCCCAATGGCGACCTGTTGACCGTCGACTTCTTCCTCCACGACCTCCTTTGGGAGCTCAATCCGGACATGTACTACCCAGAGAGCATCCTACCGAGGGACATGGTGAACGAGAAGCACAGGGAGATGTACGGTTGGGAGATAGACTGGCACACCATGGGGGACTTCTTCAAGAGGGTGGAGACAGGGGGAATCAGCCCCAACTACGTCCCCATCGTCGGTCACCACCAGATAAGGAACGTCGTCATGGGTAAGGACTTCAAGCGGAGGGCGACGAAGAGGGAGGTCAGGGAGATGCGGAAGCAGGTCGAGCAGGCAATGGTCGATGGCTGTAAGGGCCTCAGCGTCGGAAGAGACTACGAGTCCAGCTACTATGCAGACCTTGATGAGATCGTATCCCTGGCAAAGGTGGCGGCGAAGTACGGCGGCGTCTACACAAGCCACAGCCTGCGTACGGGGCTGAGGAAGGCGAGGAGACCGGGGGAGTTCCCTCCCTCGAAGGTCCACGGACTCTTGGAGGCAGTTGACGTAGGAAGGAAGGCAAAGATACCGGTGCAGGTCAGCCACTTGGGCTCCCTATACGACGTGGTGCCCGGTGGCAGCGAAATAATGTCGGAGGCGTCGGCGAAGGCCACGCTGAAGATTCTGGACGACGCTGTGGAGGAGGGGTTAGAGGTCCACTTCGACACGATCCCCAACAACAGGGGCTTCGGCACCTCCACCTCTCTTTGGCTCGCTTCAACTCTCCTCCCATGGCTGAGGGTGACTGGGAGTAGGGAGCGCCTCGCCCAGGCCCTGAGGATGAGGGAGTTCAGGGAGGAGATAAAGGAGAAGATCTGGTCGGGCAAATACTACGGCCTCAACCCCAACATCAACCAGAACTGGGCACAGATGCGCCGCGTCCTCGAGTCGAAGGAGGAGAGGTACGTCAATAAGACTGTGGCCCAGATAGCCGAGGAGATGTGCGTCGAGCCCCTCGATGCCCTCTTCGAGATCATCGCGGCGGATCCCGACGCGAAGACAGGGAGCAGGGGTAGGGACAGCCCGACGAAGGGGATGTTCTACAGGCACCCCGGGTGCACGGTGGGGATCGACACATTCGCACTGGACACCTCGTACAAGACCAAGCACCCTCCATGGAGCCTTCCCAGCGAGAACAGCTTCGGCGGCCTCCCAAACTTCTTCAGGACCACGGTCGTCGAATCGGACACCCTCACCCTCGAGGAGGCCGTCAGGAAGGTGAGCGGACTGCCAGCCGAGAAGTTCAGGCTCGAGGACAGGGGGGTGCTAAGGACCGGGGCCTACGCCGACATCGTCGTCATGGACTTGGAGAACGTGCGCAACAGGGCGGAGCCGCTCAACCCCTGCGTCTACCCAGAGGGGATCGAGCACGTCATCGTGAACGGTGAGTTGGTGGTAAAAGGCTCGAAGCACACGAAGGCACGTCCCGGGAAAATCCTCTACAGGGAGTAGCCCTTACACGTATCCCTCCCTTTACCCACTCTTTCAAGCACCTGCATGTTTTTTAACGTTCTAGCTGACCCTATCACTGGTGTAATCATATGGCTGATGTGACTTCCCCCGAGGAGTTCTTCGGCTTCCAGCTTGGAAGCGACAGGAAGATCGCCCGGTGGGACAAGATCGTCGATTACTTCAACAAGCTTCAGGAGCAGAGCGACAAGATCAAGGTCATAGACATGGGCCCCTCCACGGAGGGCAACCCGTTCCTCCTGTGCATCATATCCTCGGCCAAGAACCTAGCCAACCTCGAGAAGATAAGGGAGGTCAACAACAAGCTCGCGGACCCCGCAGGGCTCTCCGAGGAGGACGCGGAGAAGCTCATCAGAAGGGGAAAGGCGGTCATCTGCCAGTCGATGAGCCTCCACGCCACCGAGATCGGCGGCACCCAGATGGCCCCCGAGCTAGCCTACGACCTTCTGACCAAGGATGACCAAGAGACGAAGCGGATCCTTGACAACGTCGTCTTCCTCATGGTGCCCTGCTTCAACCCAGACGGCCAGATCATGGTAACCGACTGGTACAACAGGTGGCTCGGCACCGAGTACGAGGGGGTGAGCCTCCCGTGGCTCTACCATAAGTACGTCGGCCACGACAACAACAGGGACGCGTTCCAGACCAACATGGTGGAGTCCAAGTACATGGCGAAGATCATGTTCCAGGACTGGACGCCCCAGCACTACGTCGACCACCACCACATGGGCAGCTACGGCGCTCGGCTCTACGTGCCGCCCTACGCAGAGCCCATCCACCCCCACGCCGACCCCATCATCTGGAGGGAGCACAGCTGGTACGGCGCCCACATGGCCTACAGGCTCGAGGAGGGTGGGAAGACTGGCATCATCAACGGCGCCCAGTTCCTTGCCTGGGGCCACCTAGGATTCCACTGGATCACCATCTACCACAACATCGCGGGCACCCTCACAGAGTCTGCGAGCGCGAAGCTGGCGACCCCCCTCTACATCCACCCGAGCCAGCTCACGGGGGACAGTAGGGGCACCCTGCCCACCTACGACCCCCAGACCAACTTCCCTCATCCCTGGCCGGGAGGCTGGTGGAGGCTGAGGGACATCGTCGAGCAGCAGAAGATCTCCGCCTGGGCGTCCCTCGACATCGCGGCCAGGCACACGGAGACGGTGCTCAGGAACGCCTACCTCAAGGGAAGGAGGCAGACCAAGAGGGGCGACGAGGAGAGCCCGGCTGCCTTCGTCATCCCATGCGAGCAGCACGACCCTCTGACCGCTCTCAAGATGGTGGAGAAGCTGCTGGTGCAGGGGATCAAGGTCCACGTGGCCAAGGAGGACTTCATCGTCGACGACACCCTATACACTGAGGGCTCCTACGTCGTGGACTGCGCCCAGCCCAAGAGCGGCCTAGTCAAGACCCTCCTGGGGGGGACCCTGTACCCGGACACGGCTTGGACCAGGGCGAGGGATGGATCCCCCCTGCGACCCCAGGACTCGGCTACGGACACGATGTTCGAGTTCATGGGGGTCAGGGTAGACCCCGTCGAGGGCTGCCCGAGGGATTGTCTAGAGAAGGTGGAGTCTGTAGAGTGGCCCGAGGGGCGCATTTTGGCTACTTCCGACCACGGCTACGCACTGGACTGCAGCGTGAACGACAGCTTCAAAGCCATCAACAGGCTCCTAGCCAAGGGGGCGAAGGTCTCCAGGTCGACGAGTGCCCTTGAATGCGGCGACTACCTCCTCCCACCGGGCTCCTTCGTTATCACCGGCGCCAAAATAGCCCAGCTTGAGAAGCTAGCTGAGGAACTCCACCTCGACTTCTATCCCCTGGACGAAGGGTCCGTCGAGGCAACCACCGTGAAAGCCCCGAGGATCGGTATGTACCAACGCTACTGGGGTGGGAACATGGACGAGGGGTGGACCCGCTTCCTTCTCGAGCAGTTCGAGTTCCCCTACTCGACCCTTATGGACGAGGAGATCCAGAAGGGAGGCCTGAAGTCCAAGTACAACGCCATCATCCTGCCCAGCGATCCGGAGGCCATTATCATCGGCAAGGAGAAGGAGATCGAGGAGTACTACAGCAAGAGGTATGGGGGCATGATGACGATGCCCAACTACCCCCCGGAGTACAGGAGCGGAATAAAGGACGAGGGCGTCGAGGAGCTGAAGAAGTTCGTCGAGGCCGGGGGCACCCTCATATGCTTCGACAACGCCTGCGAGCTCGCTATCAAGCACCTAAAGCTGAACCTGAGGAACGCGCTGGAAGGACTGCCCTCGAAGGAGTTCTTCTGCCCCGGCTCCACCCTCCACGCCTTCGTCGACCCAAACAATCCCGCAGCCTACGGGATGCCCGTGGACAGCCTCCTCTTCTTCTGGAACAGCCGAGCCTTCGACATAGTGCCCTCAGGGGACAACGACAAGTACGAGGTCGTGGCTGCCTACCCCGACTCCTACATTCTGGAAAGCGGATGGCTCATAGGCGAGGAGAAGCTGAGACGCAAGGTCGCCATGGTCGTTGCGCGCCATGGGGAGGGCAAGGTCGTCCTGATAGGGTTCAGACCCCAGCACAGGGCCCAGACCCACGGAACATACAAGCTCGTCTTCAACAGCCTATACGGCTGAAACCCTAATCCCTATTTTTAAAGTAGTCGAAAACCTCCTTGGACGCCTTCGCGATCACTTCCTCGGCCTCGTAGACGTCCGCCGCGCCCTTCGTGAAGCACGAGATCACGTACATCTCCCCAGTCCCCTTGATTGCGATCACGCCGGCGTCGTTCCTGATGCCGGGCAGGCTGCCCGTCTTGTGAGCGAACTCGATCTCCCTCCTGGGGAGATACTTGGCGATCCTGTAGCCACCCGTCTGGCACCTGCGCATCGTGGCGAGGATAGCGTCGCAGCTATCCCTGCCGGCTGCCTTCCCGACCACGATCATCTCGATGAGGCGAGCTATCTCGTTTGGTGTCGTCACGTCGTTACGCTCCACGCCCAGGGACCATGAGGCCCCTTTATGGGGCTGGCCAGCCTTCTCCCTGTAATTCTTCATGGTCTTCTCCTCCTCGGTGAGCTCGCTCTGACCTATCAGGTCGAAGAGGATGTCCCGGCAGTCGGCGACCAAAGTTGTCCTCTTGAGGCCCAGGCTTCGGAGGGTGGAGTTAACGTTGTCCATTCCCACCTTCTCCACGAGGAGGTCCGTGGCAGTGTTATCGCTTAGTATCATCATGAGCTCCACGAGGTCCCTGACGGAGAGCCTCAGTCCCTCGCTCAGCTCCCTCAGTATGCCAGAGCCTGGGACCTTGTCCGACTCCATGAGCACGATCTTCTCGTCGAGGCTCCTCTTCCCCGCCTCGACCTGCCTGTAGAGCTCGACGATGACAGGAACCTTGAAGACGCTGGCCGTAGGAAAGGGCTCGTCGCCGTTGAGGGAGGCCGACTCGCCCGAGCCCAGGTGCTTAACCGAGATGCCCAGCTTCCCGTCGAAGCCCTCGCCAGCCCTACCGACTATCTCCTTCAATGTCATGATCTTCAAGTGTAAGGTTGTGATCTAATCTATAACGGTATCAGTCACACACGTGGCAATGGAAAAAACTCGAGAGTGGCACTTTCACCCGGGTCCCTAGATCACACACCTAGGTCGACTTTATCAGTAGATTCCGTTAGCCAACCTCGGAAATGACCCCTTACCCCGAGATAAGGCCCAGAATCCACGTGATCGAGCTTGCTCCCTTCGGGTTCCGATACTATCGGGGTGCCTACGAGTCCTTCGATGAGGTTCCACCCAAGTACACATGGAGGAAGGTGGATTACAGGGTTGACGACACCATGGTCTACGTGGACATGGAGAACTCGGACCCGTCGGTAGCTACGTCGTTGACATCCTGGTGAGGGCTCCCCATCTTATGTAATTATATATCGATCGCTCAAGATACTATTCCCGGTGTTGATACGAGAAGCTCGAGGAGATATGTATGTTTATAAGCGTTGCTAGAAGGGTGAGGGATCTCTGGATATACTTCAAGGCGGGGCACAGCGGGTACCTCGTTTACACGATGAGCCTGCTCAACTTCGTGGTCCTCCAGCACAGGCTCCTCATCTCCTACATCCCCATCCTTTCGCAGTACCTCAGCCGGCTGAGCACGTTCTTCTTTCTGTTCGTCTTCACCTACATCCCACTTGCTATAATAATAGGGCGATTCGAGTACCAGAAGGGCGAGATGAAGAGGAGGCCCATGCTCAACCCCTACACCCAGGACTCCCTCATCGGGAACATAAAGCTGAACGAAGGTCTACTGAAGTTCATCGACGGCGACGAAGAGGGAGCTAAAAAAGAGATCGAGGAAGGACTTGCAGTGCTCCAGAAATGGAGGTTAGAGAGGTAACCAAGTGGTGCTCGGATACCCCCGCATTGGTATGACATCTCCGAGACTATTCCTTTTTTAATAAAACCTACTAAGATATCTCAGGTGCATCGTATGGGCTGGAAAGAGCCTGTCTATGTGGCAAAGGTAGAGTCCATCAAGAAAAAATGCAGCGCCGGTCATGATGTAGGCGACGAGTTCGAGATAAACACCCATGAGACGGGAGGGATCTGCGGCTACTGTTACCACGACCTGTTCCCGACTTTGATGACTATCTGTATGGACGGAAAGATACCGTGGCAGGACTCCGAGGAGTTCACCTATGAGTGCCCCGACAGGTACAACCTGGTTACCTTCAAGGTGAAGAAGAAGGAATGACCCCTTCTTTTTATTCGAGAGGCCAATGGCATATCGATCTCCGTTTCTGGGTCTTGATACTTTAAACCAGTTATACATTATGCCATATTGATGGCTAAGGATCAGCGTAAGGATATTTGCCTGATGGATAGATCCGGTTGCCTATTTTGTCGCTTGATGGCAGGCTACTATGCAGGGCGGACCCGGAGAGTCTTCTAGTCTTCGCGATGATTGCCTTTCCCTTTATGGTCTCAGCCGCACGAAGAAGCCAATGAGTATGAGGGCCAAGAAAGTTTCCTTCAAGCCCATCTTCACCTCCTCTGATCCTTTCAAAAAAAGGCCCCCTAAAAAGGGACTAAGTACAATTTATCCTATTGAGTTAGTTTATAGAAAATTTTTCCCTGTAAAAAAGGGAGTGGAAAATTATTTGGTCTTACTAAGGTTCTCCTCGATCTTCGCCCAGTTCACGATGTTCCAGATGTTGTCAACGTACTCGGCACGCCTGTTTTGGTACTTGAGGTAGTAGGCGTGCTCCCAGACATCTATGACGAAGAGGGGGACAACGCCCCAGATGGTGAGCTTCTGATGGTTCTCTGCTTGGAATACGAGTAGCCTCTCACCCATGGGGTCCCATGCGAGGACGGCCCAGCCCGAGCCCTCGACCGCCTTGGCCGCGGCGGACATCTCAGCCTTGAAGGCGTCCACCGAGCCGAAGTCCTGCTTCATCTGGTCGAATAGGGGGCCCGAAGTGGGTTCCTTGCTCTTCGAGGCGGAGCAGAGACTTTCCCAATAGATGTTGTGAAGTTTGGCACCGGAGCCGTGGAAGGCCAAGTCCCTCTTCATAGCCTTGATGGCCGAGAAGTCGCCCTTCTCCCGGGCCTCGGCCAGCTTCTTCAGGGTCGAGTTAAGGCCGTTTACGTAGCCATTGTGGTGCTTGTCGTGGTGGAGGGTCACTGTCTGCCTATCTATATGGGGTTCGAGGGCGTCATATTCATAGGGAAGATCGGGAAGTATGTAATCCTTCATTCTGTTTCCTCCAAAAGTTCGATACGAGAGAGCCTATGGGATAAGATAAACGTTATCAAATATTCAACGAGTATTCAAGCTGGTGGTATGCGTCCTCCGTAAATTAGTTGGGCACATTTTCCGAAGTCTTCAACCCCATCAAGTATCAGTTCAGTGTATTTAGAAATGTCAGGATGAGGGCATCCAGGGAACGACCCTAATCGTCGGGTCGTGGAGGCCGTTCAGGATGGCGGCGTTCAGTAGTAGTGGGGTTATCGACTCGACCCACTTCGAGTTCTCAAGGGGGCCCACCTTGAGGGGCCTCAGGTTGGGGATGTCCCTTACTAGGCTGGAGACCTTCGCTAGGGCGAGTTCGTCGTCACCGGCTATGAGAACGTCGACGTTCAGCACGGCGTCTATGTTGTTGAGGTAGGCCGCTGGGACGGTCTGGAAGGCCGAGACTACGGGGGCGGGTGTCACGGCTTCCTGGATGGCCTCGGCGGCTGAGCTCTCCGAGATCTCGCCTTCCTTCTCTAATGGCGTCCAGTAGAAAAGCTTCTTCTTGCGAGTCATGGGGACGACTGTGGAGACAAGTATCTGATCCTGTCGGATCTCGCCTGAGAGGCTTTTGAGGACGGAAATTGCTACCTCCGGGGGCAGGGTGACGATCACCAACTCGGAGCCTCGGATCGCGTCTGAGTTGAGTGCTCCATCGATGCTCCCCCCCATCTGGGACTGGTAGAAGCCCCTCGCAAGGTTCTCTGTTTCCCTCGCAATCCTTTCGGCCTTCTCAATGGTCCTGGAACCCATGACCATCTCGTGCTTCAGGGACAGGCGGATGGTGAGGCCCCTGCCCATGTTACCTGTGCCCCCTAAGAGCCCGATCCTCATTCCGTAAAACCCGTGTATATATTCCGGGAGGCCGAAGATGAACCTTCCTTCTAGTTAGTTCTTCAGATGCTGGTGGAACGTGGTTAAAATTCCTTTGGTTTGCTGGATGTAACTGTTACTTTATAAGGCTTCAACCACCGATCAACAGAGAATGCCGAACGTTGCCCTCATAAATACCGTGATGTACGCGAGCACCCTGATACTGCTGAGCATAGGCTTCACATTCATCCACACCATAGAGAAGTTCCCCAACCTTGCCCATGTCTCCTACGCCAGCTTCGGGGCCCTCTTCGTCTTCTCCCTCGTTCGCATCCTGGGGTTGAACCCCTACGTCGCCATCCCTCTAGCGTCGCTGATGAGCGGCGTAGTCGGGGTATTCATCTACCTTCTGATCGTCCGACCGATGAAGGAGGCGGGGACTAGCGCCATCCACATCACCTTCGCGATGTTCGCCCTCTCATACATCATAGAGACCATCCTGCTCATCTACTCCTTCTGGATCATGCTGAACTACCCCTTCTACACGTACGGGTTCCTCCTAAGGCGCTATGACACACGGATATTCGACCTGCCGGGCATTACCGTTGTGGCCCCGATACTGTGCGTAATACTCGTCACCGTTATCCACCTTTTTCTGACGAGAAACAGATACGGTATCGCCATAAGAGCCGTGTCCGAGGACCCGAAGCTGGCTTCAAGCCTGGGGGTCAACATCTTCCGCGTCCACGTCCTCTCCTGGTTTGTGACGGGGGCCCTTGCTGGTCTCGCTGGCGCCGCTTTGTCTCTATGGCAGGCTACTAGCATAGAGCGCGCCGATGCACTTATGGCGAACGTCCTAGCCGCCAGCATCCTCGGGGGCCTAAACAACTTCTACGGGGCCATAATTGGGGGGATAGTCATAGCCTTAACGCAGAGGCTCCTTCCCGGGTTTTTCATCAGAATCTTCGGCATTTGGATCGCGTGGTATACCCCCCTAATACCCATAGTCCTCATCGTCACTGTACAACTCCTCATGCCTGAGGGAGTGGCAGGCTTCCTGACGGGTAATCCCAGCCCATTGGAAAGGGTGAGGAGGCTGCTCAGTCGAGCTTCAGGTACTGGTGACTAGGGTTGTTCCAAGCCTCTTAAATTGAGGCTCGCGGCTAGTCTAAGGGATCGCCCGATGCCCGTCGCCAGGTGCCCCGTCTGCGAGCGCCTCCACACAGTAGAGGAGTACGAGGAGGACAGGTTCTGTCGCACCTGTGGGGCCCTCCTCAGGATAGAGCGCGGCGAGCCTGCGGAGAGAGGGTACATGGCCCTCTTCCCATATGAGCCATATGACGCCCAGGTTGAGTTTATGGGAGACGTTGACAGGGTCGTAGGCGGCGGTGGGGTCCTGATAGCTGAGGCGTGTAACGGCTTCGGGAAGACAGCCTCGGCGCTGGCAGCTCTTCTCTCGAAGGGGCGCCCTATCATATACGCAACGAGGACCCACGAGCAGGTTAGGCAGGTCTTGGAGGAGGTCTCCGCGATAAACGAGTGGTCGGGGGAGGACTTCTCAGCCGTGAACCTGGCGAGCCGCCGGCACCTCTGCCTGAACCCCGAATGCCGGGACCTGCCCCTTAGGGACTCCCAAGAGATGTGCAGGATACTGAGGGAGGACGGGGAGTGCCAGTGGACATCCGAGATATCCGACCTCCCGAGGGGGATGCCCAACGTCCTCACGCAGAGGATACTCACGTCCTTAGGCCGTCGCAGGAGCATCTGCCCCTACTACCTAGCCAGGAAGGCCTCGAAGAGCTGCAGGGTCGTTGTCGTCCCCTACCCCTACGTCTTCAACGGCTACGTCAGGGCGGCCGTCGGCCTCGAGCTGGCCGGGCACACCCTCGTCCTCGACGAGGGCCATAACCTTGACAAGGTGGGGCAGGAGACGATGAGCGACACCCTATCCGAGGTCGTCCTCGACATCGCCTCGGAGGAGCTGAAGGCCATCAGGCGGTCGACGAGGCACATGCAGCGCCTCGCCCGCCACCTCAGGGAGCAGACAACCGACAAGCCCGTACTAAAGCCGGCAGACGCCCTAGAGAGGCTCCTTGAGCTAGCCCTAGGCTCCGACCTCCACGACATCGTCGACCACTACGCAGACGCCATCGAGCAGGTGCGGGCCCACAAGCTCAAGCTGGGCGACCCCCCCGCAAGCTACCTGAACGGCGTCCTCTCGTTCCTGGAGCTGGTTGCCGGAAGCAGCAAGGAGAAGTACGTCGCCCTATACCACAGGGGCGGACGAGGCGTGAACACCCTAGAGTACCGCTGCCTGGACCCAAGCCTCGCAGTGAGGCCCGTGGCCGAGGAGGCCGAGGGGGCACTCATAATGTCTGGCACCCTCTCCCCCCTGGAGCTCTTCGCCGAGGTGGTGGGCCTCGGAGACGCCGAGACGAAGGCGTACCCCCCTATTCAGGACCCCGGTAACATCCGGACGGTCGTGGACCCCGGGGTGACGACGACGTACAGGGAGAGGAGCAGAGAGATGATCCTCAAGATCGGCAGGAGCATAGTATCGGAGATGGACTCGGTCCCACACGGAGCCCTCATCTTCTTCCCCCAGACCGGATTCATGCACACGTGCCTCGACGCCTGGGGAACCAGCGGCATAATCGAGACCCGGAGGGGCAGGCTGCTCCTCGGCGGTAAGCACCTCTACATAGAGGGCAGGACGGCGACCGCAAACAGGGACGTCGTGGCCAGGTACAAGACGTCAGCAGTGACGCCCCAGGGTGCAGTCCTCTGCTGTGTCTTCAGGGGGAGGAACTCGGAGGGGTCGAACTTCCCCAACGAGCAGGCACGTGGCATATTCCTCGTCGGTGTCCCCTACGCCAACTACGGCGACCCCCTCGTCCGAGCCCAGATCGGCTACTACAACAGGAGGGAGGACGGCCTAGGCCGAAGGTGGTACACGATGGACGCATTCCGTGCCGCGAACCAGGCCATTGGGAGGGGCATCAGGGGCATCGAGGACTGGTGCCACTACTGGCTGCTGGACAGACGGTACGCCGAGGGCGTCAACCTGATATCGAAGTGGGCCCTTGGCCGTGGACCGGAGATCAAGGGGGAAGACGGCGTCTATCCATAGCAGCCCCCTACCTAATGTTAAATTGCCAGCCTAGATAGTTAGATTCAGGAGATCCAAATGGATGAATCTGAAATCGGTGAGGCTCTCTCCCTCGTCGACTCTGAGAGGATCGTGGAGCTCTCCAAGGAGCTCATCAGGATTCCGAGCGTCACGGGTGAGGAGAGGGAGGTCGTTCAACGCGCCCGGACACTGCTGGAATCCTCCGGGGTTCACGTGGACCTCCGCGGCCCCGACGAGAGGCCAGTGATAAACGCCGTCATCAACCCCGACGCCGAGAGGCTCCTCGCCTTCAACGGACACTTGGACACGGTCCCTGTGGCCCGTCTCGACGCTTGGACCTTTGATCCCTTCGACCCTGTAGTCGAGGAGGGGAGGCTCTACGGCCGGGGGTCCTCAGACATGAAGGCGTCATGCGCCGTCATCATCCACGTCATGGAGCTCCTGTCGGAGATGGGGCTCCCCATCGCCGTCGGCGCCCAGCTTGTACCTGACGAGGAGAAGGGCGGAGGACACGGCACCAGGCTCCTCATCAGGGAGATGGACGCCGGCCGCCTGAGGAGGCCTGACTACGTCGTCATCGGGGAGAAGAGCAACCTCAAGGTCCGCATCGCTGAGAGGGGGAGCTTCGGCTTCCAGGTCAGGTTCCTCGGGAGGGCGAGTCACACCTCGGCCGCCCGGACGGAGGGGGTGAACGCCATCGCCAAGGCGTCGAAAGGTGTACTGGCACTGGAGAAGCACATCGACAGGTTCCACGAGTGGATAGGCTACCCCGTGCTGAGCGTCAACAGCGTCAAGGGTGGCGTTGTCTCAAACCAGGTCCCTGCCGAGTGCGTCATAGGCGTAGACAGGCGCCTCGTCATCGGGGAGACCGCCGAGACAGTAGTCAAAGAGGTCACGGAGGCCTTGGACGAGGCTGGTGAGGGGGACCCTGACTGGGGCTGGGAGCTCATCGCCCCTAGGAACGAGGACGGCAGCTACAGGTACGGGCCGCCCAACTACACCGCCCCCGACACGGAGCTTGGGAAGGCATTCTACAGGGCAGTGCCGAGAGCCCTAGGGGTCGACCCCGAGCTCTACGTCGAGTGGGCGGGGTGCACGGATGGCAGGTTCTACAGGTATGCAGGTATCCAGACGATAGGATTCGGGCCCAAGGGGGAGCACGCCCACGGTCCCGACGAGTTCGTCTACATCGACTCACTCGTCTCCCAAGCTAAGGTCTACTTAGCATTGGCCCTTGAGCTTGCCCATAAATGATCCCAAACCAGTAAACTAAAAATCCCGATTATACTCTCATTCTTTTTTTATCTTGATTATTCTATGCCTGTGTATTGAGTGGGGGAAACCTATGTCATCTGAGCTTTGTCAGGGAGGTTCTCCCTTTCCCATATTCACAGATACTAGAAGCATACTCCTGGTCTCCTCCAGCGCCAGCCTTCCGGCAACGTAGTACTTCACGTCCGACTCGACCTTCACCGTCCCCACCTCTTGGGAGATCCATACATCTTGGGTGACAACCGATGTTATGTTACCCTCGGCTCGTGAGAGCTCGTCTGTCTCTGTTATGTGGACCTTGGCGCAGAAGTATGTGCCGTCCGTCTCGATGTCGATCTCCTCGAACCCAAGGACCCGACCTCGACCGTCGACCTGACCCCTAGACTCCTCCCCATCTGCCGTCAGCGTATAGCCGGCTGTGTAGGCCCAGGCCTTGTCCTTCTCCAGCGGGAAGGGGAAGTCGGGCATCGGTTCATCGTAGACCAGTTCCATCCCCTCCCTCTCCCATCTTATGAGGGCGTCGTTCTCATCGTAGTGGTAGACTGTCACCTTATCCTCCCGGTCCACGGAGGCCTCGCGCTCCCCGGTCCTCACCCACCAGACGTCCCCCTCCACCCCGTTCACCCACTCCCTGTAGAGCTTGACCGTCCCCACTGGTAGGTCGGGCTTGGAGATATTGTACTCGGGCTCCTCACCGTCCTCGACGATGGGCACCTCGATTTCGGTGATGAGGGATACGATGTTCATGATGAGCAGGTGGTTATCCTCAACATGGGCATATGGCTCGGTGAGGAAGGTGAGGTCCCCGAACGCCGCAATCGTCTTGTTCACCTTGGTTATCAGGGAGATGGGGGCGTAGCTACCTCGCCGCTCGGCCACGGAGGCGTAGCTGTTATAGGGAGTCCATGCCGCGTCGCTGTCCGTGGAGTGGAGGTACGTCGTCGTGAATAGGACGATGCTCTCAAGGCCTTCGGTCAGGGGCTTGTCCGCGAAGCTGCGGACGTAGATGTTCCTGTAGAGGCCGTAGTGGTCATCCATGTTGTAGAGGTAGCCCTTACCGAAGGTTAGGCCGTACCTGTTGGCGAGGGAGTTGATGGGTCCGAGGAGCGCCGTAACATCGATGTACTCGGATGAGGGGTCGAAGAACATCATGAGTATCCTCCTCTTTCCTAGGAACTCCTCTATCGCCTTGAACTCATCCTCTGTGTAGGGCTCAGTGGGAGCCGCGACGACGAGGCACGACGCCGACTCCAAACTATCCTCAACATCATCCCATGTCTCAGCGTAGCCCGTGTAGACTCCTCTCATTGACAGCTCCGCAGAGAGCAGGTGGAAGACCCATGGTGAGACCTTGTTGCCGTGGGAAAGGTCGACGACCATCTGTCCCCTCCCGTAGGCCACTGGAGTGGACGAGCTCCCCGAGGTAGTGAAGGTGCTCTCCTGAGCCATACTGTAAGCCTCGGTTGGAAGGTATAGATAGTAGATGGCTGGGGGTGGATTTATTTCGTTGAGGGTTGCGACCGTCATCTCCCTCCAAGGCAACCCTGTCCGGTTGAGGGTGGATGTCGATATTCCTTCGGAGTCTACCCCGGACAAGACGTCCACCACCCTGTAGTACTCTAGGCCAGCCTCTGAGGCGGCGCAGCTGGCGGCACTCTGGAGGGAGCCGACCTCGTCAACTAGACCCGCGTTTATGGCTTCGCTGCCCATGTAGATCATCCCCTTCCTCAGTTCTTTGGCTGAAAGCCTCAGCCTGGTTCCTCGCCCAGCCTCAACCGCTCCTGCGAAGCTTTCCAGGGCGTGGCTAAGGTTGAAAGGGAACAGTAGCTTTGAGAAGCCCGACGCCTTGTAAGGGCCCGACTCCAGATTCATCTCGGAGGGGAGGAGGTTCTCGGGCGCCACACCTATGACCCCAACGTTCCCCACCATCGATGTGGGATGGGTGAAGATCCTATCGGCGGCAACCGCTATGTAGTAGCCTCCCGATAAGGCCGTCACGACGGAGGCGACAACGGGTTTCCTCTGCTTGAGCTCCAAGATGTCGAGGTAGACCTGCTCCACTAGGTGGGCGAACCCGCCCGGGGAGTCTATCCTGAGCACGACGGCCTTTATGCTCGTGTTCCCCATGGCGTTGTTTATGGCCGCTGTGATCCTCCCAGTGCCCTCTGATGTTGTTATCGTGCCACTGACGTGGATTACCCCGATGAGGTTGCCACCTCTGGCGCTAGGCCTCGTTACATATAGATAGCCCAGGCCCGAAAAGAGTAGCGTGCAGACGATTACTAAAACGACAGTTAACCTGCTACCGAATCTCATAGTGCCCCTCCTCAACCTCATTTCCCATCCTCTAGACGTATAACTACCTAAAGAGCCGTTGGGCAAAGTTAAAAAACATCTGTTATATCGGTAACTGTTGGATCTAAGTATTACTCTAATCCAACTTTTCCTTAGGCAGCTTTACTATAAAGGCTATGTCCTCCCCCTCCTTCGACTCGAATGAGATGTCTCCGTCGTGACCGACGACTAAGCTCCAGCATGTGGCCAGGCTAAGGCCGTCGCCGTCCCTTGCTGCAGAGCCAAAGGGTCTGAAAATCGCATCCACGACCTCCTCGGGAATCGCCTCTCCTGTATCGGTGACCCTGACGACGACGTCCTTTTTAGCTTCCTCTGTCTCTACCGTGAGGTTCCCACCATCGGGCATGGCGTCTACCGCGGTACGGAGGAGGATATGGAGTACCTTCTTTATTTTCCTGAGGTCGATGTGGGCGTCGCTTACTTTCGGATCCAGTGAGACATTAACCCTGACGTTTGATGGGGCCTCGTACTCTGTAAGGGCTTGCTCCACGACCGAGTTGATGTTCTCGTCCAACCTGAGCACCTCGATCCCCTTGTAGTACTCCTGGAAACCGTCGAGGATGGTCGTGATCCTTGTGATGGCTTCGTTTATCTCGGGGAACACTGAGGTTTCGTTGGGGTTCATCTCTATGAGGTAGACAAAGTTCTTGACTATCTGCAGGGCACCCCTGAGTTCATGGGAGAACTCGGACGATATCCTCCCCACCTCCTTGAGAAGCTCCTTTTCGAAAAAACGGGTCCTTGCTTCTGTATACACTTTCTATGTTTCCCTTCTAACATCGTAAACCCAATAGATGTTTACCATCTTTGGTCTCCTCCTAAAAAAATTCCACTTGGATGGGTTGTACCCCTTTAGATAAACGGGCTGCAGCATCTCTACTCATTGTACTGAATAGGTATAAATTATTGTCTTATCATGCGATGTTTATGAAAAAATTGGTCTTTCAAGTAGTGATTCTGCCTTCTCCCAATCGTCATCTACCTTCTTAATGTTTAAGGGAATGAGGTTAGAGGAGGTTCTTGTATATCTCCCCCTCCCTCATGACCAGTCTTATTTTCTCCTGCTCTTGGAGGGCCTTGATGTCCTCAAGGGGGTTCCCATCGACTGCTATGATGTCGGCCAGCTTCCCTGGCTCCAGCGTGCCTAGGCTGTCCTCCATACCCATGGCCTTCGCCCCGTTGAGAGTGCCTATCCTTAGGACCTCCAGGGGCTCAAGGCCGACATGCTCGACGTAGAGCTCCAGCTCGAGGGCGTTGCCGCCGAAGGGCATGCCCCCTCCCATAGTGTCGGTGCCCGCGGCCAGGGTCAATCCACTATCGTGGATCCTCCTGATGTCTTCGAAGAGCGTCTCGTACATCCTGCTGACCCGGGATCTGGCCGGGGGCTCAGGTGACGGCTGCACCCCCCTCTCGGCGTGGCGCCTCGTCATCCTGTGGTAGACCGCCATGGTGGGGACGACGACGGTACCGTGCTCACGCATCAGCTTTATCGAGTCCTCGTCGGCCATGTTGGCGTGGGATATGATGTCGACGCCCGCCGTCACGGATCTCTTTATGGCCTCGGGGTTGTAGCAGTGAACCATCACCTTCCGACCCCAGCTGTGGGCGATGTGGCACATCACCTTGAGCTCCTCTAACGTGTACTCGGGTATCTGGGGAGGGTCCCTTATGCTTCCTCCCCCTCCGCTTGTGCAGATCTTGATGAAGTCAACCCCCTCCCTCAGCTGCTCCCTCACTGCCCTCATGCACTCGTCGACGCCGTCTGCGATGCGCCCGTCCATACCCCAGCCGAAGGGTCTCCCCTCCTTCACCCACTCGAGGGGCATGTAGTGGGTGTCACCGTGGCCGCCTGTGACAGAGATGTACCTGCCCGCAGCCTTGATCCTGGGTCCCAGGACGATGCCCTCGTTCACGGCATTTCGGACGTGGAACCCCGTCACGCCACCAGCGTCCATCACAGATGTGTACCCAGCATCAAGCAGTGCACGGGTTTCTTGGGTCGCCGATCTGATGAGCCGAGTCTCGAATGGCTCCCTGAAGTTTCCCAGTATTCCCTGAGCGGAGCCGCTGAAGTGGACGTGGCAGTCGATCATCCCGGGCATGAGGGTCATCCCTGAGGCGTCTATTACCTCGACGTCCGATGGGGTGGAGGAGTCTCCACCCGACTCCACCTTCACTATCTTACCGTCATCAACATGCACCAAAGGGTCGTCCCTGACACCATTGGCGTCTACGAGGGTGCCTCCTTTTACTACAATCAAATACTGATCACCATCCTACCTTACCCTTGAAATCTAATAAGAATTTACAACTCAAAAATCCTTATAATAAATTAACAGGTAATCAGTTCATGTTTCTTGTGGTACCGTTGTGGATTGGGAAACAGGGGCCCTATCAAGAACATAATAGTGACTCCTCCTCCAAAATTGTACTTATTATAAAAAGCGTGCCTTGCAAGTTTTTTATATTCTCTGGACGGTAGTTTGGCTGTGCGCTAGCACAGAAGGTTGGATGTCTGGCTCTTGGAGTTCGGTCCTCCAACCTCGATGGAAAAAAATGGAGAGAAAATAAATTTGAGTTCCCAAAGCAACATCTCGTCGAATGTCGTTGTCTTCTTGATTGTCGGGCTTCTCATCGGAGCAG
>SMTZ1_10002603_pt1 | contig 37768 bp, 42 predicted proteins | sample DeeMarSWOR136_30_FD_25667 | JGI IMG/M metagenome (IMG submission 25667)
AACACGGCGATCCCTCACCACAGCTAACTAGAATTGAGGCCACCAGAATGGACAAAACAAGTATTGACAGCAGTTTTCTATGCATGGCCTGGTTTCCTAAGAACTAACGTAATCTTCCACCACACACATGACTGCACACCCTGATAGTAGTTCTGAAGCATTTCTTCTTATTGACAACACGCCTATATGCACATTGTACCTCAATCTCATAGAAAACATCAATAGTCTTTGTGCACCGTTAAGGCCTATAGAGTCAAGGAGCAACAATACGCTATTTTGTTCAATACCCCACAATGGTCAAGGAACAAAACGAATTTTTGTGCAACGAAGTGGGCTTCTGTTGTTTTCTTTTTTTATCCACCCATCACCAAGCTTAGCACGCCATTGGAGCATTTTTGTTCATATCCAAACATTCTTAAACTCTAACCTTACGTCACCACTTGATTTTGAAAATAATTTCACAGGTCCCGTTGCAGTTATTAGTGTTCTTCTCATTTATCACCTCTCCATCAAGTCCCATAGCCTGGCACCAAGAATCGAATCTCAACTTTGCCGCACACTGGTGAATAGCTGTAGTTCCCGCCTTGCTTACCATCTTATGAACATAGCATTCCAGCACATGCCCTACAAATGTGTTCTTGTCCGCTACCTTAAATTCATACTTATGTTCTTGCGGGAAATAAAGAAGAGCGGCAATCTCCATCAATGCCTTAAGGTCCTTTATATTCCTTATCACACCAAAGTTGGTCTCAGCTAGCAGCTGTTTCATTTCTGTTCTGGCTACGGACTTGACTACAGCTAGATTCAACTTAGTGGCGGTATCGAAACCAAATTGTTCCACTGATTTCAGAAACCACCTGCCATCATGTAGCAGCCATATATTGCGCAGTAGCTTCTCTTTTTGCTCAGCTGTAAGCTTAACCTCCTTCGGACTCATATCCCAGTGACCTCCTTACAGATAGCTGGCTGATGACCTTCCAACACCGTTTAACTACTTGTTAAAAGTAAAGGTGATCTCTCTAAAACATTTGCCGTCTGTGTGCATCATACAACCTTCCACCTGTGGAGAAACGCTATATTTTATTCCCATACCGTCAAACCAGCCATAGATTCTTTCAAAAATACCGCATTGGTATTGCTCGATAGCACCGATTTGTTTTATACCCTCATAGGCAAAGCACCTCTCGAAATCACTGCGGAGAATGTTCTTTGAAGGCAGACGGAAGATTGACTTCATAAAATCTCCTTTTACTATATCCCAGGCAGCCTCAAGCAATGACTTAAAATCTTCAAATGTTGCTACCTTTTCTATGCCCACGGCTTTTTGAATTCTTCTGATCTCTATAATTCCCATGGCTCTAACGGCAGTTTTGTTTATCTTATTTGTCTTCTCAATGCCACATTCCTGCAAGCAGTGATAGAACCACATGGCGTCATGAGTCATCCAGTTCTTGATTAAGATCTCTTTCAACTCATTCTTCTTGAGTGTCTTCATGTTTGGCGTTCCTCCTATCTACACTAGCCAAACATCTACAACTTACTCTCTCTTGCGTTCCTCTACACGCACTTCCATGACTATATGACCCCAGCCGCCGCAGTTGACACCGACATCAACACAGCCTATCCGTTTAAATCGCATCTCGTTTGGATCCACACCAGCATAGAATAGCTCTTGTGCCGCATAGATTAATGTTGGCATGGAATGTAAGGCACCAAAACAGATTTTTTTGGGACAGAGCTTGGTCAGAATGTTGCCTGCGCCATCAAAATAGAATTTGTCACTAACTTTATGCTGACTATTACAGCCGTGTGCGTCGACAACTTCTACAACAATCGTCTTGTTCATCAATGCCGGTGCCTTGGAAATAACATCCTCGTTTCTGGAATTTTCTCTGAACTTCTTCATTTCCTTATCACTGTAACCCAGGTGCTGTTGATAGAATTTCCAGACATCTTCGCTGACTTTCATTCGTTTCCTCCTTTAATAACGTTTTGTTATTGGCAGCATAACAAGGCATAGTAAGCCTGTCAATAGGATTTATAACGAATTGTTATATATTTCAAAAATTTCTTCACTGGATATTACAAAATGTGATAAAATCCAGGTGTGGTCTCTTCCGGCATCGGCATGAGAATTCAGCAGGCCAGAGAGGAACTTGGCATCACCCAGCAGGAACTGGCAGCTAGGTTAGGCTTCACACAGGCGGCCTTATCCAACTACGAACTGGGCAAGAGACGACTTTATCTAACCAATCTAGAACGAATCGCCAGTGCCTTGGGAAAACCTCTGAGCTATTTTACGGAACCAACCGCCGATGAAGACGATACCCGAGACTGGGCCCGGTATCCTCACCGTTAAAGTGCAATGCACCAAACATTCTGAGTGATTGTGCAATCAACTGAGATTCCGCAGTTCTTTGTATTTCACCCACCCGGGGGCGTCTTAACCCCCTGCTAACTGGACGGTTTTCTTCTTGCGCAAAATCACCCTGGCTGCTACCAAAGCTAACAAGCCCGAAATTAGAAGAGCCTTTCTGGCGTCGGGCATAGGATCCCAAAAGGCTTCCCAGAAAGAATCCATTACCTCGCTCAGAGCAATATGAGGAATCTGGAATTGCCTCTCACCTGTTTGAGGGTCATATTGATAGTACTGAACTTGAGTATTCTCAATTGAGGTCTCATTCTTACCCTCATAGTCTGCCCAAATATGCGTGGGAGATGAGCGAACTTGGTAGGTGATATTTTTCGCTTGCAAAACAGAAGCTAAGATGATAGCTCGGCCCTTACAATCTCCCTCTCCTTTCTCCAGCACTTGTTCAATGGTGGGACAATACCAAGGCATGCCATAAAGCTCCCAATCATGACGATAGGGTATTCTAGCCAGGACTGCTTTCTCAATATCTGCAGGGTCGGAAGGAAGGTCACTTAGCATAAATTCAACAGCGCCAGGGTCAGCATCGAAGTTAAGATATCTGTGGATACTAATGATTAAGTTTAGAGGATTGGGATATAACACAAAAATAATCCACAATACAAATATCAGAGGAAAATATCTCCGAAAAACTTTCCTCGCAACTTTCTCGGAATTTTCAAGATCGTCCTTCATAGCCGTAGTCTTAGTCGAACTGCTGTTAATATTTTTCCCCACTGGCATAGCATAGAAAACTCTTACCCTAGGTCAGGAGAATCAAAGCAAATATTATATTTAGCCACCGGAATACCTGTCCCTTACTTTCTCCCGTGTTTCTCGCCCTCTATCTTCCGCAAAGTCTCATCGTCGAGGCCGAAGTGATGGGCTATTTCGTGGCGCACTACTTCCCCTATTTTAGCTTCAATTTCATCGCCAAAGCGGCACTGCGCCTCTATGGATTTTTGAAAGATGCTTATCTTATCAGGCAAAACCAATCCATACCCCCGTCCTCGCCTAGTTTGAGGAACACCCTGGTAAAGGCCAAGTAATTGTGTGGGATGAATGTGTTTAGCCTGTCTAAGTTGCCCAAGTGTGGGCCACTCTTCTACCACAACGTCAACATTTTCCAGTTTGCGCTGAAATTCCAGTGGCAAACTGTCGACTGCCCTCGCTACGAGAGCCTCAAATTTTTTCCTCTGCATATCTAGAAACCACAGATATTGTCGGCAAGCGCAAGAACATTTATTATCATCTTACCACCTGAAGCTGCTACTAGACAAACGAATAACGATTAATGGTATCATTAAAACCAAGCCCTTTATATTAGTTGAGCTAGGTGTAGTAAAAAAACACTCCTTGCCCACGAGAGGTAATTATGGCAATTTATCCCCCTATACAGGCTAGCTTCCTTGACGAAGGATGAGAATTAGGGTAGGCTATTAGCTTAAACCTGAAAAGGAGAGATGGTAAATTGCAGTGCCGTGGCATCAGAGGCGCCATCACGATAAAGGCAAACAATAAAGAGAGCATAATAGCTGCAGCTAAGAAGTTGCTTAAGAAGATGGTGCAGACTAATAGCATTAAAGCTGACGACATAGCTGCTATTTTTTTCACCACAACCTCAGATCTGAATGCTGAGTTTCCCGCGGCAGCGACACGAGAGCTAGGATGGCCATCCAACCTGGCTTTGCTTTGTGGGCATGAAATGAACGTCCCCACCGATCTCCCCCGCTGCCTGAGAATTCTGATGCTTGTAAACACTGAAAAGGGGCCCGAGGAAATCACACATGTTTACTTAGGAAAGGCGAAAAGGTTAAAGGACAAACCATCACCAGTAATTGGAGGCGCCACATGATTGTAGTCATGAAAACCGGCTCCAGCCAGGATGAAGTTAATGGAGTTACGAAAAGAATCGAAGACGTTGGTCTAAAAGCACACATATCAACGGGTACTGAACATACCGTTATCGGCGTACTGGGGCAAGTCTTCCCAGAGCTTCGCGACTCCTTGGAATTGCTCCCTGGCGTAGAACAAGTCATACCTGTAACCAAACCCTACAAACTTGCCAGTCGAGAGTTCCATCCCCAAGATACCATAGTGGAAGCAAACGGTGTGGCTATCGGTGGCAATGAAATAGTCATCATGGCTGGACCCTGCGCTATAGAAAGTGAGAAGCAAGTTTTGGCCACTGCTCAGGCGGTCAAAGCAGCCGGGGCCACTGTGCTGCGCGGTGGCGCCTTTAAACCACGTACCTCGCCCTATCAATTTCGTGGACTGGGCGAAAGTGGACTCAAATTGCTGGCACAGGCAGGCAAGGAAACCCAAATGCCCATAATCACCGAGGTTATGTCACCGGACCATGTTGACTTAGTAGCCAAATACGCTGATATACTCCAGATTGGAGCGAGAAACATGCAAAACTTTATCTTGCTCGACGAGGTGGGTAGAACAAAGAAGCCAGTGTTGCTCAAACGTGGTTTGGCGTCCAACATACAAGAATGGTTACTGGCCGCTGAGTATATCCTGGCCCAAGGTAATGAGCAGGTTATTCTTTGCGAACGGGGTATCAAAACTTTTGAAACTTATACACGTAATACCATGGATGTTAGTGCTATACCAATTATCGAAAAGGTCAGCCATTTGCCCATTATCGCCGACCCCAGTCACGCCACAGGCAAATGGTATCTAGTACCCCCGCTGGCATTAGCAGCAGTAGCTGCCGGGGCAGACGGACTTCTCATAGAAGTCCATCCTAATCCCGACCTGGCACTTGCCGATGGTCCTCAATCGCTCACGTTTGAGAACTTTCGCCTCTTAATGTCTCAATTACTGCCCATAGTCAAAGCTAGAAATAGAACGCTAGCTACTTCAATCGCAAAGAGCAAACCCTGAGACAATGAAAATCGAGCAAGAGCTAGCTAATATAGTTCCACACGGGGAAACACTGCTTACCATAGGCGTGTTTGACGGTGTCCATACCGGGCATCGCTACCTGCTGGAAAAACTGCAGCAGCGAGCAACGGAGAAAAACTTGCTCAGTGGAGTAGTTACCTTTAATCCTCATCCTCAATCGGTATTACATCCGCATAATCAACTCTCCTGGCTTAGCAACCTGGAGGATAGAGTCAGGGCTTTTCAAGAGCTGGGCATAAACATAGTCGCAGTGCTGACCTTCACTCCCAAGGTAGCCCAGCTAAGTGCTCGAGAGTTTATATCCTTGCTTAAAAAACACCTTAAAATGCAGGGTATTATGGTGGGGCCCGACTTCGCTTTAGGACGAGGTGGTGAAGGCAATATCAACCTACTCCGCGCCTTGGGACGTGAAATGGAATTCAGCGTGGAAGTTATCTCTCCTTTTACAATCGACGGCGAAGTAGTGAGTAGCACTCTCATCCGCCAAGCATTAATTCAAGGCGATATGAGAAGTATAGAAAGGCTAATGGGGCGTTATTTCTACCTGAGAGGTAAAGTCATCACATCCGGCAAACGTGGCCGAGCTCTGGGATTTCCCACCGCTAACCTGGATATAGAGCCACAACAGGCATTACCAGGCAACGGCATCTATGCTACTATCGCTCAGGTAGATGGAAAGCAGTTCCCTTCAGCAACCAACATTGGCATCCGTCCCACCTTTGGAGAGGGGGAGAAAACGGTGGAAACTCACCTGTTAAACTATAAGGGTGATTTGTATGGCAAAGACATAAGGGTAGAATTTGTGCAAAAATTAAGGGATGAGCAACGCTTCCCCTCTTCTGAAGAGCTAAAGGTACAAATCGAAAAGGATGTTCGAGAGGCAGAAGCAATTTTAGCTAAAGATTTAAAATGACTGATACAAGGTTTGCCACCCTATTAAAACGAGGAGTGGCTGAAATTATAACAGAGGCGGAACTCCTAAGGCTTTTGAACTCGGGGAAAATTCTGACCCTGAAGCAAGGCTTCGACCCCAGCGCTCCTGACATCCATCTAGGACATGTGGTGGGCTTGAGAAAGCTGCGTCAATTCCAAGAGCTGGGACATAAAGTCATTCTCATAGTCGGCAACTGGACAGCCCGAATTGGCGACCCCAGCGGCCAGTCAGCTACTCGCCCTATGCTTTCCCCCAGTGAAATAGAAAGCAATGCTCAAACCTACATGGAACAATTCTTTAAGGTGGTAGATAAGGATAAAACAGAGCTAAGATGGCAAAGCGAATGGTTTTCCCAATTCAACTTGGATGAAGTAATTAAACTTACTAGCAAATTTACCATAGCCCAACTTCTAGCTAGAGAGGATTTCAACAAGAGGTATGGTTCTGGCAACCCCATATCTCTAACTGAGATGCTTTACCCTTTGCTTCAGGGCTATGATTCAGTAGCCATTAAAGCCGATGTTGAATTCGGTGGCATTGACCAGAAATTCAATTGCCTTTTGGGCAGAGAGCTACAGCAGAGCACGGGGCAGCCCCCACAGCAAGTTTTCCTTGTTCCCCTCTTGGTTGGTACTGATGGTCATCAGAAGATGAGCAAGAGCTTAAATAACCAAATAGGTGTTGCTGAGCCTCCTCAGGAAATATACGGCAAGGTGATGTCCATCCCCGACTCCCTTGTCCTGGATTATTTTGAACTAGTTACCGATGTTCCTGAAGAAGAAATCGCTGAATTCAAGGAGCACATGAAAACTCTCTCGGTTAATCCCATGAACCTTAAAAAACGCCTGGCTTACGATATTGTAAATCAATTCCACAGTACTGAGGCAGCACACGAGGCAGAGGAATATTTCCAAGAGCGTTTCCAGACACGAGAACTTCATAAAATAGAAGTGACAGATAGTATTAGTATCAAAGAGAGCGTGGAAGTTATCCTCACTAGGGACATGCCGAGGTGGCTTGTGGATAACAAATTTGCGAATAGCACAAGCGAAGCTAAAAGGTTACTTGCTCAGGGTGCTGTTCGAATAATCCGAGCAGATGGAACCAGCCAGGTAATCAAAGACAAGAAGGCTACACTTAGACCTGGTGATAAAATTAAAGTTGGTAAGCACCACCTTTCTGAAATTCGTCGAGGCTGATAAAAAGATAACCTGATTAGGAGGTAAAAATGCAGCTGCGTGTTCCAGGACCAACACCCTGCCCGCCACAATCCCTTCAAGCCATGGGGCGGCAAATGATAAACCATCGGGGGGGAGAATTTGCCAAAATTCACCGGTGGCATGGAAGCAGCTATTGTTAATACTCTGTCGCCAGGGGATAAAGTTTTATCCATCTCCAACGGCGCCTTCGGTGAGCGCTTTGCCGATATCGCCGAAGGATATGGCGCTGAAGTAATCCGCCTTAATTCTGAATGGGGGAAAGCAGTTGACCTTGATGCCGTAGAAAAGGCACTGAAAGTAGATGGCGATATTAAGGCAGTCCTGGCAACTCACAATGAAACATCCACAGGGATGACTAACAGGCTCGGTGACATAAGCACAGTGGTCAACAAAGCCTGGGTTGCATTGATTTGCCTACCGATAACTGGCATTGTGATATAGTTGTCACTGGTTCCCAAAAGGGATGGATGGTGCCTCCCGGACTAGCCATGGTTAGTGTAAGTGAAAAAGCCTGGCAGGCTCATGCTAAGGCGAAAATGCCACGCTATTATTGGGATTTCAGCAAAGCCAAAGATTTTCTCCAGAAAGGGCAAACTCCCTGGACACCAGCCATCTCCATCTTCTACGCTCTAAATACCACACTGGATTTAATGCTAAACGAAGGACTGGACAATATATTCACCAGGCATGCTCGGGTAGCCCAAATAGCGAGAAATGGAGTCAAATCGTTGGGATTCTCCCTTTTCCCTGAAGAAGAGTATGCTTCCAACACAGTGACAGCGGTGAATGCTACTGACAAAATTGATGTACCTAAATTGATTCAAATACTCAGGGAGGAGCATGAGGTAGTCATTGCCGGAGGCCAGAGGAAACTATCAGGCAAGATCTTTCGCATTGGCCATCTCGGCTCGGTATACGAAGATGATATTAAGTCGGTACTGGAGGCGTTAAACAAAGCTTTGCCTAGAGCGAAGAAGGGCTAACCAAAAGATGAAAATCTTAGTCGCTGACCAAATTGCTGAAGAAGGTATACAATCCCTGCGTAGCTACGCTCAAGTCGATATCAAGACCAAGCTAGCGCCTGAGCAACTCAAGGCTATAATTGGCGATTACGATGCTTTGATTGTGCGCAGCCAAACTCAAGTAGGGGCAGAGGTTATTGAATCGGGGAAAAAACTCAAGGTGATTGGCCGAGCCGGAGTGGGCACAGATAATATCGATGTCGATGCCGCTACCAGGAATGGCATTGTGGTAGTCAATGCCCCTACGGGCAATACTGTGGCTGCCGCAGAACATACCATCGCCCTCATGCTTGCCCTGGCACGTAACGTACCACAAGCAAATAGCCACCTTAAATCAGGTAAATGGCAAAGAGAGGCAATGGTTGGTACCGACGTTGTCGCCCACGACCCGTTTGTCTCTAAAGAGTATGCCCGCAACCTCGAAGTAGACCTGGTGTCCCTGGACCAGCTTCTTAAAGAAGCTGATTTTATCACTCTCCATGTGCCTCTGACAGCGGCTACCAAGAAACTAGTTGGCAGTAAGGAGTTAGCAAAATTAAAGCCCACGGCTCGGATTATCAATTGTGCCCGGGGCGGATTGATTGACGAGGAAGCAATAGTCAAAGCAATTAAGGCTGGAAAATTAGCTGGCGCTGCCTTTGACGTCTTTAACAATGAGCCAGTAACAGATAGTCCTCTATTCAAAGAAGACAAGATAATCGTTACCCCTCATCTGGGCGCTTCTACAATTGAAGCGCAGACTGGCATCGCCAAGGACATCGCTGAAGAAGTCCTGGCTGTGCTTCAAGGACGATTTAGCAAATATGCCGTTAATGCTCCACATATAGCTCCTGAGATGGTGCCATTTATGAGAGTAGCTGCAACTATCGGCAACCTTGCCAGTCAGCTAATGGAGGGACAAATAAGCTCAACACACATCAAGTATAGCGGCGGAGTAAGCAACTACGATTGCAACCCAATTAAGACGGCGCTCATCAGCGGTCTATTGCAACAAACAAGCGAGGAAAGAATCAACCTGGTCAATGTCGGTCTTATCACCGCCCAGCGTGGCTTGAAGGTCAGCGAAGAAAAAGAGGCGACCTGCCAGAATTACTCCAACTTGCTCACCTTGGAGGTCAGTACCAATATAGGAACCACTGCAATATCGGGTACAGTTAGAGATAGCGAGCTTCACATTGTCCAGGTTAATGACTTCTGGATGGATATCGTGCCCACTGGAGGATATTTTCTTTTCTGCGACCATCTTGACCGACCTGGGCTTGTCGGTACCATCGGTAACATAACCGGTAAAGCCGATATTAATATCAGTTCCATGCACTTATCCAGACTCCAGCCCCGGGGAAAAGCCCTCATGATTTTAGCTCTCGATGAATCACTGGGTGAAGAGCATTTACAGGAGATACGTGCCCTTCCTGGTATTTACAGTGCTAAAGCAGTAAAGCTATAGATAGTCTTTTTTACAAACCCGGTCAGTCTAGGGGATTAATGATTAAACCAGCAGGGAGCTTAGGGTAAAAATAAGTTGATTTGCTTGGCATCCTGTCTTGAGCATCGGCGACAGCCTTGACCATCTCCGGCTGCGGAGCCTTTAACAGGAAAGCTAATTGATATTTCTTTTCTTTTATCTGCTGGTAGGCTTCCTCCAAATCTACGGTGTAAGCGACATCTAGATCCTTCGCTCCGCTCAGGACACCGTCCAAAATAATATGATTAAGAATGCTAACGTTAAACTCCCGATAAGCCTGGGACCTGTTGCCGGGCATCATAGCCTCAAGGGCAATATCTCGACGCCTCTTCAACACAACCAATGAGTCAGGCTGTAAGCCCAGGATTCCCAAAGAGCTATCAGATGGCAACTGACAGCTACCATCCTTAAAGGGAACAGACTCAATCGTGAAGAAGTTCCTGAGTTGATCTCCCAGCCTTACCAAGATGGAAGGCGCTATACCACGCACTAGCCTATGCAAAGGTAGAACAAGCAGCCCAGGGTCAGAGAAGTCTACTAACTCCATCATTATATAATGAAAGGCTTTCTTGCCAGTTACAGATTGCTCTTTCGCTTTTTCTTGTTGGTAAGCCAACGCTGTTTCATAGCGATGATGACCATCGGCAATATAAATAGGTTTAGAGGATAGAAACTTACTTAGCTCCCGCTTGATCTCTGGGTCAGTTATAGCCCATAGAGTATGAGCTTCGTTAGAGTCAGGGAGATTGCTTCGCTTCGCTCGCAATGACATGAGTGGTTGTTCTTGTGCTACGTGGGATAATATCGGAGCAACCTTTTGCTGAGAATCATAGTAAAGAGAAAACAATGGGCTGAAGTTAGCCCGGCAGGCTCGCATTAGCTGCAAACGGTCGCCTTTAGCTTTGGGAAAGGTTTCTTCGTGAGGATATATACCGCTGCCCCAGGGTCCAAGCTTAACACGAGCTACCAGCCCCGTGCTTCAGCCATTGCTGAAAGGTAATAGCCGCTCTTTGATAGCTATCACCTGTCGGCTCGGGGAATTCCAAGCGAATAGCGTTGTAATCGCTCTTTTTGTAGTAAAATTTTTGCTGTTCAGGAGTAATAACATCATACGGGGGGCATATAACCTGGGCTAGATCACCAACTATTCTTTGGTTATAGCGTATACATCGAAATGGAGTAACTTCCATCTAATTAAATCTCAAATCCTAATCTCTAAGCCCTAAACAAATTTAAAATCATAAATTGAATACTAAAACCTATTCCGTTTTGAATTTTTATCATTAGTGTTTTGACATTGCTTAGCATTTAGGATTTCGTGCTTACAATTTATTTTATAAGGCCACCACGCTAGGCTCTTGCCAACTGGGGCCTTCAATTTTAAAGTCAATATTGCTACAAAAGAACAATGGCGGTGCTCTTTTACCGCCATCATGTCATAATTTAAAAATCTCGCTCGCCTTCTAAATTCAGCGAGCAGCAAGCAATTCTGTAACTATCTCGCTGACTTCTTTGCCCTCAGCTTTGCCTTTGAGTTGGGGCATAAGCTGAGCCATTACTTTTCCTTTGTCACCCGGCCCTTTAGCTCCAACTGTATCAACCACTCGCTTCGCCACTGCCACGATCTCCGCCCGACTCATTTGCTCAGGAAGATAGCTCATAAGAACAGCTAGTTCTGCTTCCTCCTGCTCCACCAGATCGCTACGATTCCCCTTCTTAAAGGCTTCGATACTCTCCCGACGACGTTTTACTTCCTTAGCGATAACATCTAGCACTTTATTATCATCAGCGGGCTTTTGCTGTGCAATTTCGGCGTTTTTTATTTCAGCTAATAATAACCTTAATGTAGAAACTTCTACTCTATGCTGCCGCTTAAGCGCTCCCTTGAGAGCTTCCTGAATCCTATCCTTCAGCGCCATCTCTTGGCTATCTAAAACTTTTTCGCCTTTTCGCTGCCGCCTTTTTTCTCCTCTCCTCACTAGGTTTTTCAAAGTGCTTGCGACGGCGAACTTCAGCTAAAATGCGGTCTTGCTGCACCTGCCTATTAAATCTACGCAGCAGAGCCTCGAAACTCTCGCCTGAACCAAGTTTTACATCAGCCATACAAAACAATGCATTTTACCCCAGTCACTCCAGTATGTCAATCAGGGAAGGCAATATTATGTTTGACAAATAGTAGTAAAAATGCTAAGAATATAGTATCTGGGAGAGAAAATATGGTAGAGGACATAGAAGCAAAGAACAAAAAGCCCAGGTTTGATTCTATAACTAGGTCTCTGGCAAAGAGGGGGTTCTCTCTTTTTGTGAAAGTAGTAGATAAATATGCTCCAGATAGGCTACTGCTCTTTGGCCTTAACTTTTTGGATAAACGTGTCCCAAATAGACTGATTTCCTTCGCAATTAGGGTGGTCGAGAAAATAGTTTCCAATAGGCTGCGCTCTATTGTTATTGCTACCGCTGATGAGTATGTCCCTGATGAGGTAGCGAACTCGAGAAAGGTCTGCACTGTCCTTGCTGGAGTAGGGAAGTACATTCCAGATGAGATAATCCCCCCGGAGTCCACAGGAAGGTGGGAAAACCTTAGAACAAAGTTTCATATTCCGAAATTAATATCGAGCAGGCAAAAGTAAGTCTGTATAGTTGATATAGCTATTTTCATTGTAGTTCTTCACGATGAGGTGAAGGAGAAGTAGGTTATTGAATGCAGTACGAAAAGGTATGTGTCGAGTCGTTTGGTTATGAACTTCCGGAGAATATCGTTACCTCAGTGAGCCTAGAAGAAAGACTGGCCCCAATATACAACAAATTTAAGCTTTCTTACGGGAGACTGGAAATGATAACTGGAATTCGCGAACGTCGGTTCTGGGATGATGGCGTAACGCCAAGTCAGGCCAGTATAAAAGCAGCAGAAAAAGCCATTAGCAAGTCCGGAGTCAACAAAGAGGATATCGGATGCCTGCTCCACACCTCAGTATCCCGCGATTTCCTGGAGCCAGCGACAGCTACTGTGGTCCATGACTCCTTGGGGCTTTCTCCCAAAGCTACCATTTTTGACATCTCTAATGCGTGTCTGGGTTTCATCAACGGTATGGTAACTCTGGCAAATATGATTGAGTTGGGTCAGATAAAAGCAGGAATTGTGGTTGGTTGCGAGAGCAGTAAACGGCTTATTGACACAACAATCTATAAACTCCTGAAAGACCCGGACATCACCAGAGATAAGCTCAAACTGGCTTTCGCCACTCTAACTTTGGGTTCAGGAGCAGTAGCGGCGGTTTTAACCCGCTCCTCCTTGTCGCAAAACGGCCATAAGCTTTTAGGCGGGGTAACGCGTGCTGCTTCACAGCATAATGATCTTTGTCGTATAGAATCCGATGCTTCTTTCCTCAACTTGGATGAGCTCCCAGATATGCACACAGACTATGAAGGGGTCCTGAAAAATGGACTAAGATTGGCGCCTGAAACCTGGGTGGACACAAAACAAGAGCTTGGATGGAAGAACTCCGACATAGATAGGTTTTTTACTCACCAGGTCAGCGCCGCGCATAGTAAACTATTGTTCAAGACCCTGGGTCTGGATGATACAAAAGATTTTTCCACTGTGGAATATCTAGGAAACATTGGGTCAGTTTCCCTGCCCATTACCATGGCTATCGGAATTGACCAGGGGTGCCTTAAACCTGGTGATAAGGTTGCTATGTTGGGGATTGGTAGCGGCCTAGTCTGTCTTATGCTGGGGCTGGAATGGTAGAGAAAATGGCCCTAGCAAGATGAATTCAGAGAAATATTCCTTCTAACAGCGATGCAATTAGATAGATTTCTTTAAGCCGCCTTAATACCTACTTTTTAATGGAAGTTTTACTTTATGGTATCAAATAAACCTAATGAAACACGAATAGTAATTACCGGTGTTGGCCTGACTGCGCCGAATGGGAATAATCTGGCGGAATTTCGCAAGAATTTACTCGCTGGCAAATCCGGGATACAGAAATTCAACGTCCGCTACATGGGGGAAGTGCTGGCTGGTATATGTCACCTCGACCCATTGAAGTATCAAAAAAAGAAGGATTTGCGTCGAGGAACGAGGGCAGGCTCTATTGCTATCTACTGCGCCCAAGAAGCAATCGCTGATGCTAAATTGGACTTTGCTTGCCTTGATAAGTCGAGGATTGGTATCTATCTTGGGATTACCGAGCATGGCACTGTGGAAACTGAAAACGAAGTCTACGAAATTAAGCAATTTAACTATGATGTAAAGTACTGGTCACACCATCACAACCCTAGAGTAGTGGCTAATAATCCCGCTGGCGAAGTTACCTTGAACTTAGGAATTACCGGACCACACTATACTTTAGGAGCTGCCTGTGCTGGCGGTAACATCGGACTTATACAGGGCTTGCAAATGCTGCTGCTCAATGAAGTCGATTTGGCCTTGAGTGGAGGGGTTTCGGAGTGCACTGGTTCCTTTGGTATTTTTGCTGGCTTTAAAAGTGAAGGCGCTTTAGCTTCTCACTCAGACCCTGAAAAGGCATGCCGCCCCTTTGACAAGGATAGGAATGGTGTGGTTGTTTCCGAAGGCGGCTGCATTTTCGTTCTAGAAAGACTAAGCGACGCCCTTAAGAGGGGAGCTAAGATCTACGGCGAAATCGTGGGCTATGCTATCAACTCGGACGCCAGTGACTTTATTTTTCCCGACAAAGAAAGACAAATTCGGTGCATGAAACTTGCCCTTAACAAAGCCGGTATATCTCCAGAAGATATCGATATCATCAATACCCACGGGACGGGCACCATTGAAGGAGACCCTGTAGAGTGCCGGGCAATTGCAGCAGTCTTTGGCGAATATCCCCATGCCTATATAAACAACACCAAGAGTTTTATCGGTCATGCTATGGGAGCCGCCGGTGCATTAGAATTAGCGGGTAATTTACCCTCTTTTGAAGACCATCTCGTCCATCCTACAATCAATCTGGACCACTTAGACTCTGAGTGTCATCTTAACAACCTGGTTATCAATGAACCCAAAAAGATTGACAAGGTCGACTATATATTTAATAATTCCTTCGGAATGTTAGGCATCAATTCGGTTGTTATCGTAAAAAGATTTGAGGAATAAAATTGAAAGCATTCTTAGAATAAAACAAACGGGGGGTACATGACCAAGGAACAAATTAAAGCCACCATCCTGGAAATCATAGCCCAAATCATACCAGATGAAGACTTGAGCAATCTTAAGGGCGATATCCCAATACGAGAACAAGTGGAACTGGACTCAATGGATTTCTTAGACATCATTATGGAACTGCGAAAACGCTACGGCATCGAAGTACCCGAGAATGACTATATGCAATTAGCCACGTTGGATGGCTCTGTAGCTTATCTAGAGCCACGAATGAAAAATCTTTAATCAACAGCATTGGCTAGTCAGGAACACAAAATTTTTACCGTATTTTCCCAAGGATTGCAGGCTTAGCTAGCCTTTGATTTTAAAAAGAGCCTGACCATGGATTATGATGTCCTCATTATCGGTGCAGGAATGTCTGGCCTTGCTGCCGGCATTAGATTAGCCTACTATGGTAAAAGAGTTTGTATCGTGGAAAAACATTATCGTGTTGGGGGACTGAACTCCTTTTACAACCTTGGGAGACGTAAATTCGATGTTGGTCTTCATGCCATGACCAATTACGTTCCCAAAGGTGTTAAATTAGCGCCATTGCCCAAGCTGCTTCGACAGCTCAAATTAAAAGCTGAAGATTTTGCCCTCTGCCCACAACAGATGTCAGTAATCAAATTCCCAAATAAGACCCTCCGGTTTAATAACGACTTCGACTTTTTCGTCCAAGAGGTCGTCGATAATTTTCCCAGACAAGCTGACAACTTTCAAAAACTGCTTAAGACCATTTTCGAATATGATGAACTGAACCTGTATACCAAACCAGTTTCGGCTCGCGAAGTTGTGAGTTCTATTATTTCCGACTCCCTCCTTGCTGATATGATTTTCTGCCCTCTTATGTTTTACGGAAATGCTCAAGAAAATGACATGGAGCTCGGACAATTTGTTATCATGTTCAAGAGCATCTTCTGCGAAGGCTTTGCCCGACCTCAAGCTGGAGTACGCCAAATCCTCGATGTGCTGGTGAAAAGATACAAGGCTTGCGGCGGAAAATTAAGGATGAAATGTGCCGTAAAAAGTCTCAAGTGTGCTAATGGCAGGGTTGAATCAATCTTGCTCGAAAACGGTGAGGTCCTGACAGCCGAGAGAATACTATCATCCGCTGGTTATGTGGAAACGATGAAATTGTTGACCAACCATAATTCCTCAGATTTCAATTGCCCTGCAGGTCAACTTTCATTTGTAGAGTTTATTCTAGTTTTAAATAAGGAACCCACCGAAATGGGCTACAACGCAACAATTACCTTCTATAACAATTCAGATAGATTTAATTATCGAAAACCTGACGAGCTAGTTGACGTCTGTAGTGGCGTTATTTGTTGCCCTAATAATTTCCAATTTGAAAGTCTTTTGCCCGAGGGCATGCTCAGGATAACCAACTTAGCTAACTTCGATCTATGGAACAAATTAAGTGAAGAGGATTACAAGGCCCGAAAAGCAGCCTGGCTGGAAACCACGCTCAAAGAGGTAGTGAAATTTGTGCCTGATTTCCGCGATTCAATTGTTTTTACCGATATTTTTACGCCGAAAACAATCCACAGATTTACCAGCCGCATAAATGGCGCGGTCTATGGGACACCAAACAAGACCAAAACGGGAAGGACTCATTTAGACAACCTATTTATTTGCGGCACAGACCAGGGATTTCTGGGAATCGTAGGAGCAATGCTTAGTGGTATCTCTATGGCAAATCTTCATGTGCTGCAGAAGATGTAGCAAAAGGAAAATCTATGAGCCACGATTGGTCGAAAGATATAAGATCAGAATATGATATCATCGTCATCGGAGGTGGACTAGCAGGATTAACATGTGCCAATATGTTAGCTAGAGGAGGACACTCAGTTTTGCTTTTAGAGCAGCACCACAATCTTGGTGGACTGGCTACGTGGTTCAAAAGAAAGGGGCATATCTTTGATATTGCCCTACACGGATTTCCAGTGGGCATGATTAAAACCTGCCGTAAATACTGGTCTCCGGAAATTGCTAACATGATTGTCCAGCTCAAAGGGATCAGATTTGATAATCCCCAGTTCTCCTTCGCCACAACTTATGACAGAGAGGATTTTACACGCATCTTGGAGCAGCAATTCAAAATACCACGAGAGAATATCAAAGGCTTTTTCGATACATCGAGGAACATGAATTTTTATGATGACCAAAGCATGACCACGAGAGAATTTTTTGAAAGATTCTTTCCCGGCCGCGACGATGTTCACCGCATGTTAATGGAGTCAATCACCTATGCCAACGGGTCAACTCTGGATGATCCCGCGATAACTTATGGAATTGTGTTTTCCAACTTCATGAGCAAAGGTGTGTATACTGTTCGAGGAGGAACAGACCAGTTTATTGGAAAGATGCGAGAAGAGCTTCTAAAAAATGGCGTTTATATTCGGACCAAGTGCCTGGCGGAGAAGATCGACATTAAGGACAAAAAAGTTGCTGGGGTAATAGCAAATGGGAAGAGGATCAAAAGTAAAGCTGTTGTCTCTAACGGTAATTTGTTATCAACCATCCACAAACTGGTTGGAGACAAGAATTTTTCTGAAAGCTTCATTGAAGATGCTAAAAAAGTGCGCCTCAATAACAGTAGCTGTCAGGTCTATATAGGTATCAAAAAAGGCGAGAGGATTGACTACATTGGGGATTTACTTTTTACCTCCGAGGCGAAGAAATTCGACCCTCAAGAACTTTGCAGCAAGAATACCACCAGCCGGACGTTTTCCATCTACTATCCACAAACCCGGCCAGGCTCTGATATGTACTCTATTGTTGCCTCCTCCAATGCCAATTACAATGATTGGGCAAACCTCTCTGAAGAAGAATATCATGCTTCTAAGGAAGATTTGATTCAAAGAACGCTTGATGCTCTGGAGAAATATATTCCTAGAATTCGAGATAAAATAGACCACCTGGAAGCCGCTACACCAAAAACATTTCAAAGGTATACACTACATTTAGCAGGTGCCTCTTTTGGTACCAAATTCGAAGGGTTAAAGGTCAGTATGGGACTTCCTAAGGAGATACCAGGACTCTTTCATACCGGCTCTGTAGGGATTATTATGTCAGGTTGGCTAGGCGCAGCTAATTATGGAGTAATTGTAGCCAATGACGTTGACAAATTTCTCTCAGCAGGTGAAATAAATGTATGACTTTAAAGGACAAACTGCCATCATCACTGGTGGCACCAGAGGAATAGGCAAAGCCATTGCCGAGAGTTTTTTGAAGGCAGGTGCTAAAGTTATCGTCACTTATTCTACAAATGAATCTGCGACGGCACAATTTAAACAAGACAACAGCGAGTTTGCCGAAAACATTAATATCCAAAAACTCGATGTGACCAAATATGAAGAGGTGGAACAGTTTTTTAAATACATAGATACGAAATACGAAAGCTTTGAAGTCCTGGTGAACAATGCCGGTATCCGAAAGGACTCTGTCCTGGCGATGATGAACGAATCGGACTGGCACGATGTGCTGAATGTCAATCTCACTGGAATCTTTTACATGTGCAAATTTGCTGTTAAGATTTTGATGCGGAAACGATATGGACGGATTATTAACATAAGCTCGGTGATGGAGAGATATGCTTTTGAAGGCCAGGCAAACTATGCAGCTTCAAAGGCAGGCCTGAGTGCATTAACTAAATCATTATCCAAGGAGGTCGCCACTCGTGGTATTACGGTTAATTGCGTCTCCCCGGGATTTATTGCCACTGAATTGATTCAAGACCTTCCAGATAAACTGCGTGAAGCCTACCTTGCCAGGATTCCCGTAAAGAGATTTGGAAGCCCGGAAGAGATAGCCGCTTGTGTTCTTTTCCTGGCTTCCAAAGATGCGTCCTATGTTACCGGCTCTACTCTTGAGGTGAGCGGAGGATTATGAGATGGAGGAGGTTCTAAATGCTATACCCCATCGCCCGCCGTTTTTGTTTGTCGATAGAATCGTAGAAATAAGCGGAATAAAAATCAAAACCACGAAAGAGATAATGCCCGATGAGCCAGTGTTCGCAGGACATTATCCCGGACAACCGATCATGCCCGGGGCACTCATTTGTGAATCCATTTTTCAAACAGGCGCAATCCTGCTCTCCAAAATGATGGGCGGTATGGGTGGAGGTATTCCTGTATTGACCCGAATTAATAACGCCAAGTTCAAAAGCATCGTCAAGCCCGGCAACACCATGGATATTGAAGCGGAATTGGTGGAAAAAGTCAGCAATGCCTATTTTATGAAGGGCAAGGCCTCGGTCGCCGGAAAGACATCAGTCACAGTCGAGTTCACCGTCACCCTGGCTAAAGAGATACCTTGACATATACTGGGGAAAACAAAAGGAGCACTATATGGATTTCTTAGATATCGCGGGTAAGAATTTTCTTGTCTTCGGGGTGGCTAACAAGAAGAGCGTCGCCTTCGCCGTCGGCGAGGTTCTTGCCGAGGCAAAAGCCAATATAATCTATAGCGTTCGCTCAGAGGCAAGAAAAGAGAGCGTTTCCAAGATTCTTCCTGCCGCCGATATCTACGTATGCGACGTCGAACGAGAACTCGAAATTAAGAAACTTGCTAAAGACATCTCCAAAAAGTATCCCAAAATTCATGGTATTGTTCATTCCATCGCTTTTGCTAATTACGAAGAAGGACTTAAGCCATTTCACGAAACAAAAAGGAAGGACTTCCTGCAATCAATTGATATCTCCTGTTATTCCTTAATCGCCATTGCTAATGCGTTTAAAGACCTCTTGGATGAAAAGGCATCTGTTGTTACTATCTCCATCTCAACCACCAAAATGGCAGCCGAACCATATGGCTTTATGGCTCCGGTGAAAGCCGCCCTGGACTCAACACTTTGCTTCCTGGCTAAATCCTTCAGTTCTTTTTCTCAAATCAGATTTAATTCCGTGAACGCCGGACTGCTAAAAACCTCGGCATCCGCTGGGATACCCGGATACTTAGATTACTACCTCTTTGCGGAACAACTAACCCTGCGTAAAAAAGCTCTGACCACTAAAGAGGTAGCCAATATCGTGGCGTTTCTCCTAAGCGAGCGGTCCAGTGGCATTAATGCACAGGGCATCGTTGTAGACGCTGGAATGTCAATCAATTACTTTGATAAAGACATTATCAAGAAGGCATTAAGGTTTCGGTAAGCCCATGATTTTATTTCCGGTAGTCATGCCAGTTATAGAAACTGGACATAAACACTCAGGGAAAGAAAAGGTAGATCACCTAAGCCTAATTGCTCGAGAGGCACTAAAACTGAGTGCCGAAAAAAGTGGCGTAGGTCTTGGAGAACTGCTCAAGGACGAAAAGGGTGTACCATATCCAGTTGCTGGCATTTATTGGTCTCTCTCCCATAAACCCAAGTACGTGGCAGCAGTAGTGAGCAAAGATAAGGTCGGGATCGATATTGAAGAAATAAAGCCCCGCTCTAAATCGCTCTTTGCTCGTGTGGCGAGTGATGAGGAATGGGATCTACAGGAAAGGTCGTGGGATACTCTCTTTCGCTATTGGACAGCAAAGGAAGCGATTCTGAAGGTCATCGGAATTGGTATAGGCGGGTTAAAGACCTGTCGGATAACCTCAGTCCCTGACGAGAACCATATTACTTTGAACTATAGGGGGCAATTTTTTCTGGTAGAGCAATTACGATACAAGAACCACATTGTGTCCGTCCTCAAGGACGATAACCAAATCGAATGGGTATTTCTCTCTAAATCCCAAATTCTAAGCACGAAATCCTAAACAAATCTAAATTTACAAATCCTAATATTAAAACTTTTTATAGATCTTGAAAATTATATGAGGGGGATTAAATTCTTCTTTTCTATTGTTTAGTATTTCGTATTTAGTGCTTAGGGTTTTCTTCAAAAGTGGGTTTTATCAAACTCTTTTGACCGGTATCGCTCCCATCCGGGAAAAATCTCATGGTAGACCCCGAGCCTTATCCCGATTAACTTTACAGCTCGTAGAAGCAGCATCCTAAACATCCTAGGCTTACTCAGCAGTGCTTTCATCAAGGCAAGAAGGGTCTTAGTTAGTGTAGGCGGGCATCCTTCAATAAGGAATACTTTTAGAGACTGTATATCCTCTTCATTATTAGCATTCTGTAAACCCTTATTACTTTTAATGGCACAGTCACCGTAAAGTAAGATTTTTTTAGTATCTTTTTCCGACTTCAACCCCAGTCCATAATATAACGCTGCACCACCAAAATCCATCCCAGGATTATCTTTACCAAATATTGATAGCGCCAGAGCAAGCGTGGCACCACAAGCGGAACAAAGCGTTTGCCCCGGATGAGGAGCAGAAAGTCCTGTTATTTTCGCTGGGGTTAATAATTCTTCGTCCGGTTCAAATCGCCACTCTAGTTGCTCCTTGAAGGATTCTATATCCTCTCCTTTAATCTGAATTGCGCTGATATCGAAAGCGCGATTGTGTCTCTGGGCAAATTCCTTCAGATATTCAACTTGTGCAGGGTCAATTCCCAAGATTGTGGCTCCAACAACATCGCACTCGAATATATCTGAGCTGGCTATAATCAAATCTTTGCGGTGAGCCACACCCGCAAGAGTTTCCGGTCCCTTTTCCAACATATATATGCCATCAATTATAACCAGGTCGCTCTTGATAGCTTCGTTCAAAAGGCAAATTAGGTTGTCCAGCCGCTTATTAATATGAAACCGCCTTTTTGAGTCTTTGCTGAGACAGCCCTTCAGATTCTTGAAACCCAGAGAGACCTTTGTTTGAAAATGAGTCTTAAGCACCGGGATATTTATGAGAAAATCTGTGTCTAAGACTGCTCTCGAGACCTGGACCTTTATCCCTTCTAAATCTAGCTCATTAAAAGCACCTTCATTGAAATCAACCAGTTTAATCCCGTATTTATTCGCCATTTTTTCAATGCCTGTGCCCCTAAAACCTCGTTTCGTATACGGCTCAAGCTCATCAAATATGCCAATGATAGCGCCTTCACCAATAGAAATGTCTTTGCACCCGTATTCGAGCAATAGTCGCACGACTCTATCTATAATCCACGACGTGGTCACCATTCCATAAGGAGGCATTATTCTATGTCGGAAACAATTGTTGGGTTTTATCAGGACTCTGTCGTTTCTACTGAGCTTCTCAAATCCACCACAGAGCTCGATAGACCTACGAAGCGAATCCAGGGAGCCGTCAAATTTCACCAGCGATACTGTCATGAGCTTTATACACCGACTTGGTACTTCTTAATCTCATCAACGTATAAGTCCAGAAACATCCGAGCTTTCTCTTCTGAAAAAAGGGCGGGCCTATAAGTGAGGGAGAGATTTAGATTCCTATTATAGATACCTCCAGCAATGCTCAGTCCCATTGGAGTGACCACAGGCGCTGAGCCAGTAACATTGAGTATTTTGGCTTTCCCTATGTTACGCACTGCCGGTTCTTCAGAGCCTAATTTCGGCCAGATAAAGCCGATATTGGTAAAGAGAATAGTATCAACATATGTCCGGGTAATAATTAAGAAGTGGCACATCCCTTTCATAACCCAAAGGGGAAATCGAGAGCAAAAATAGAAGAAATAAACTAAAGAGAAGGCTATTCTATTCATCGTTTCATCTATAGTATCCGCTCTTAACTTTCGTAACAGGCTTGCGGGATCAGCCCTATTTTTGGGCGTGGTGGGTAAGGAAAACCAGGATGCCTGATTGGACACAACGTAGCGAAAACCCTTCGGGCTTATGTTTACTGGAGCCATTATTCGTATTTTTTTACTGGCCTTTCCATGCATGCTATTCCACTTCTCCACAACTCGGTAACAAGCTGCCAGATAAATATGGTTTAGCTCAACCCCTGCTAATATCGCTTTAGACTGGATTTGCCCGAATTCTTTGGGGCTTATAATTTTAAAGCAGAAACGGAGTTCCTTGGACTTTCCCGACTTATCATGGAAAACTCTTGTTGGAGGAGGAATCGCAGCTATGACAAAGCGATGGAAAAGGCTGTAAACCATTTTCCTATAGTAATGCTCCACCTTTGACCTCTGGCTGTGGGCAAATTCCAGTAACTCGTCTCCCCTACGATTTATCCGAATATCCCTCGAGGATTCAGAATTCTTAGAAAGTTCGCTGTTATAACTCTCGATAACTTTCCTTACGAAAAGAAGCGCACGGAGTCCATCTGCTGCCGAGTGATGAAAAGTGAAAACGAGCGAGGACTGTTGCTTATTTTTCTCCAATAAAAGGGCCCTCACCGGAAACTCCTTTTTAATATCAAAGGGCTGGTTCATCCAGGAGGAAAGATAGCTCTCGTGGTCTGTATCCTGGAGTTGAGCCTGGTCTGCAACCATCAGGACTCCTTTCCCCGGGTCTTCTTGTATTTCGCGAAAAAGCCTGAACTTTCTGCTGCGCAGAATCGTTCTCATCACAGGATGCGCTTGTTGCGCCGAGAAAATCGCTTGATTCAATCTAACGTGATCTATTTCCCCTTCAATACTTAGGATCACGTGAATAAGCATAGGCTCATTTATGCTATCCAGAGCTAGCAGGCATTTATCAACGCAATTGAGGGGGATTGAACCAGTTGAACTTTCTGTTATCCTTTGCATAGTAGTCTGACACTAGGCAAAACCAGACAGGCTACAAAGCCCACAGGGTTATAGCAACACCATCCCGGCTGTATTCAAACCGATTGAGATTATATCTGTTCTCGTAAAGGTTTTTAGCTTGCTACTCCAACCCCTCGACCTTTTTCTTCGCTGCTTGGGCAATCTCGGCTGAGACTCTTTGACCACCACGACACGCCAGCCAGGCTAGAGCCCCTGAAACGTCTCCGCCAATGGTCACCTTCGTCTTGCCATTTACAGGCTCAAGAGTGTAGAAGCGCGTCAACCTAGTGCCCAGGGTTTTTCCTTCCATAACCACATTTCGCTCTGAGGCAAACTCGGTAATCGTCATCACTAATGTAACCGGAAGCCCGCTCACCTTAGCCTTGACAGAAAGTTGTGAGCCTACTGCCAAAGGCCCCTGAGAGACCCTTCCTATCTTCTTGATGGACGGCATCCACTGGGGCCATTCTTCAAGCTTGTCTATCAGTGCCCAGACTTTCTCAGCCGGTGCATTAATTTCAATGCTGCTCTCAAACCTCATAACTGCCAAAATCCTCCTTTACGTAGTATCTTAAATATATTATACATCATTATGCAATCTAAGGGACTGGCCCAATAAGTGTACTCTCTATGCTTTTTAATCCCTTAAAGAAGTGGAATAGTGCTATGGCGAAATTAGACACATCGTATTTTTCTTGAGGCTAGATTATCATCAATGATAAAATAAGTCCTAAAGGGCACCTCAAAATCGGTCTGGTACCCTGTAAAACTCAATCGATACATGAGCTTCAGTAGACCTGATATTATCCGACCTCCAAGTGAATGGAAAAGCTATTTTCTCCCTTTAACCAGTGGCTGCTCCAACAACACTTGCACCTTCTGTGGATATTACGGTTCGAAGCTTCAAATACGAGACGTCGATGATATCCAGAGTGAAATAGATGCCGTAGCCTTATTCACTAGGAGTGGCATTCGTCTTCCTGATGTTTCCAAGATGGTATATACCGTGGCTAAAGACTGGGATGGCAAGAGGGTATTTCTTCAGGATGGCGATGCTCTTGTTTACCCCTTTCCTAAATTGAGGGAGGCCCTCCAGTACTCAAATGAGGAACTGCCCGGTGTCGAAAGGATTGGCACATATGCTACGCCACAGGATATCCTGCGCAGAAACTCGGATGAACTGAAGGAATTAAGACAGCTCAAGTTAGGTATTTTCTATACAGGGCTTGAGACTGGTGATGATGAACTCCTCCAGAAGATAGGTAAAGGGGTAAGCTCACAACAAATAGTCGAGGCCGGTAAGAAAGTGAAGGAAGCAGGGATAATCTTTTCTGTGACGATAATTTTAGGACTTGGCGGTATCGAAGGAAGCAGGGAACACGTGCTTGAGACAGCTAGAGTGCTTACTGAAATTGACCCGAATTATGTTGGAGCTTTGACTTTGACCCTCGTCCCTGATACACCACTATATGAGCAATGGGAGCGGAATGAATTCCATCCTCTTTCTCCATTCCAATCCCTGGAGGAACTGAGGTCAATCATAGAGAATTCCAACTTTACCGATTGCCTCTTTAGCTCAATGCATGCCTCAAACTATCTTTCCGTCCGGGGGAAGTTACCGCAAAACAGAGAGAAGATGCTCAAGGAACTAGAAAAGGTTTTGGCAGCAAGAGACCCTAATCTGCTCAGACCTGAGTTTCTAAGGGGTCTATAACTGTGACTGTAGGAACAAATTCAGTCAACCACTATGTACTTGCCTTCTCCTGCTCCTAGTCCGTGCTTTAATGCGGTAGCAATCTGTGGGAGTTCCCAAGGATTGTCAGGAATCTTATTAGAAGCCCGGTAATCTAAGATCACCTTCATTGCCTCGACATCAATGGCAATGAGGTCACCGGAGGCAAGCACTAAACCTGTCTCGACCAACTGGCCCTTAGCCGGTCCGCTAGATACTAAGGCTTTCCTACCATCCATGACTATGAGATCGGGCTGCCAACAAAGACTTACTTCAGCCAACTTCTCCTGCAGATGACCAAAGTGAAAACTACGCCGTTGCCCAGGAGCAACAAAGCCGAAGGCAAGTTTAATTGTACCAGAAAATGCACCAAGGTTGTGAGTTTTCATGCACGGTAGATAAACCATCTTATCAGCTTCATCAGCGGAGCAAGGCATTACAACTTTGCTCAAATAATCTCCATTAATCCTAATCTGTACCCAATTATTAGGCTTATCTTTAAAAGCAATAAGTTCAACACCTAACCTTCTAGCTAACTCGGAGACACCAAGTTGATTAAAGACTTTTCTAGTTGGACGCCAAACTCCACCAGAGCTCTCACCAATGGTGACTTTAGCCCCAGTCTCCAAAATAAGTTCAATCACGACTTGAAGAAAGGTCAAGTCAGTAGCTGCTGGAAACGGGTCTGGGCTGTTGAAATTTGGTTTTACCAGAACTCGGTCACCCCTACCAATGGCCTGCCTTAAATCGCCCATTGATTCAATGGCCTGCCCAATAGCTAGCCGAATATCCTCTTCGGCCTTCACTTTAGCTACGATTGGCTGGTTATCCTTAAGCCACGGATTACTCCTTCGTGGCTTTGGCTCCACACATGGGATACCCCTTGGTATCCTGTCGCCTAGAAAGTGATAGATTCCAACAACTCTATCAAAGAGAACTGCTATATGACATCCGCAGCATAGATCTAGTTTTGTTAAGCTTATCCCCCTTCAGCGGCTTTACCTCTCCCGTAAGCTGCCACAAGCTTCATACGATGGTATGGAGATAAGAGAACAGCGCCGGGATTATTGCCGGTGACCATGTCTTTAGCTACAACGTAGGTGACAGGAGCTTGTGAATGCCTGATGAAAATAGTATCGTGTCCGACGCAGAGGCCATATATGAAGTTTAGTTCTGTACTCTCTCGATTCAGAATCTCGGCTTGGGCTATGGGATTACAGCTTATGCCCAGTGGGTTTACCCATTCATCAGGTATTCCCGTCTCCTGAGGTTTCAGACCACCTACCATACAGGCTATAGAAACAACCTGAAAACCGGCTCTATCCAGAAAGCGGGCAAATTCTCGGCCCTCCCGGATTAAGCCTACACATACAGCCAATCCCACCTTCTTGACACCTAGTTCCCTGGCGAACTCGATACATTGTTGGACCCGAGACCAATCATAGCCTCCTTTTTTAATTACTTTGGCGGCAGCTAAATGGAACTTGTCGGCGTCAGGCTCAAGATATTGCCGTTTACTTTCTTCGATTATGTCCGGGTATCTTTGTGCCTGGCAATACTCAGGGACTCCTTGGGGATACTGCACCAAACACTCGTTGTTTTTACACTGGTGACACTGGATTGTCTTAGATTCCTGAGCCATTTTGCCTCCTTACCGGATAAATACACAAGCTATGGTTATTTGAGTTCATTAACAGGTTGTCCAGAAAACTCACCCATCCCTTCACTGCCAGGCTGATTCTATACTTCAGTTCTGGCCAATGTCAATCTAGCGCAATGAGACAAAATAATACTTAGCTTAAAGTTATTGTGCCTGATCCCCCAAATATCTTTTAATTGCATAAAATGTAGTATAATGCTTAAACATACTATGCCAAAAATAAAAGCAGGCATAATAAATGTCACTGGCTACATTGGTGCCGAACTGGCTCGATTACTTTACCAACATCCCCAAGTAAAGCTCGTCTCTATCACCGGGAGAAGCGCAGCCGGGCAAAAACTAGGCGATATTTTCCCCAACTTTGCGGGAACCGACTATATAATAAAAGCCGAGCTTGATAGTGAAATCGATATCGCCTTCTCTGCAATGCCTCATAAAAGCAGTGTAGATGTAGTACCATCTTTGCTAAAACAGGGAATCAAAGTTGTCGATGCCAGTGCTGACTTTAGGTTGAAGAACGCTGGAGAATATCCCAAATGGTATGGGTTTACTCATCCATCGCCTAAGCTACTGAGAAAGGTGGTTTTCGGCTTACCCGAGCTACATCGGGAGAACATTGCAAAGGCCTCACTGGTAGCAAACCCAGGTTGCTACAGCACAGGTGCTATCTTAGCCTTGGCACCCATAGTTAAAGAGGGGCTTATCTATCCCGATATATTGGTGGATAGCAAGTCAGGCGTCTCGGGCGCTGGCAGAACCCTGGGCCTGACCACTCATTATTCTGAGGTCAACGAGGACGTCTGTGCCTACTCCCTGGAAGGACATCGCCATTTACCCGAAATAGAACAGGAATTGAAAGCACTTAATCCGTCAATTTCTCCCTCGATAACTTTCGTGCCTCACCTGGTGCCCATGACCAGAGGCATATTGAGCACTTGCTATGCCAAATTATCTGCTAGCCGTCGGCTGACAGCTAGCAGCCTAGAACAGCTATATCGGAAATTCTACAAGCATGCCCCCTTCGTTCAAATAACGACCACACCTCCCCACACCAAGCATGTCTGGGGAACCAACTTATGCCTTATTTATCCCACTGTCGACTCGAAGACAGCCAGGCTTATAGTTATCAGCTGTCTGGACAACCTCGTCAAGGGAGGAGCGGGACAGGCGGTGCAAAATATGAATCTGATGTTCAACCTGCCTGAGACCACAGGGCTTGAAGCTCTAGCCATTTACCCTTGAAATGCGTAGGACTACTCCTTTGCTGGAACCACTTCGGTTATGAGCCCTATTTCAGTTTCTCCTATTTCACTGATTCCTTGTCGTTAAACAGGATATCCAGTACCCTTTTTAGTACATCTTAATTATTGGAAATGTTACCAAATGACTATTTACAGTAGTTAAGAGGGATGGTATATTGAAACCAGATTAGGTTTATTCAAATAAATTCACGGAAAGTTATAAGATAACGATGGTAACTAAATCGATCCCAATGACAAGGTGGGATAAAAAAAGCCAAGCCCTGCCTACAGGGTGGGAGGAGGTATCTCAAGCCCTGTTGCGTAATGCTGGACTAGGGATATACATCGTCCAGCAAGGAAATTTCCAATATGTTAACCCTGTGTTTCAAAATTTAACCGGCTATACCGAAGAGGAGCTACTAGGTAAATACTCTCTAGACCTTGTCTATTCAGAAGATAGGGAATTGGTCAGGGAAAAAGCGATAAAAAACCTGAAGAGTAAGAATGGCTCTATTCCCTACGAATACAGGCTCGTGAAAAAGAAGAAGTTTCATGGATATCACTGCTCGCAAGGAACTGGAGGAGGCTATCGAATATTCAGAGAAAAGATACCGAACCGTATTGGACGAGATAGGGGATGCCTATTTTGAAGTGGACCTTAAGGGGACTTTTACTTTTGTCAATGACCAAATGACCCAACATCTACAGTACTCAAAGGAAGAGCTACTGGGGATGAATTATAAGACTTTCACCGCCGAAGAAGATATTAAAAACGTATACGAAGCTTACAATCAGGTCTATCTGACAGGTGAGCCGAGACTAAGTATTGGCCACAGTTTCATACGAAAAGACAGGACTAGAGGGGTTAGCGACGTATCAGTTTCGCCGTTGAAGAATGCGAAAGGCGAGATCATTGGGTTTCGGGGTATTTCTCGCGACATCACCGCAAGCAAGCGGTTAGAGGAGGAACTGAGGGTGAGAGCCCGGCTTCTGGATAGTGTTACTGATTCAATCTTTGTACACGACTTCGAGGGAAATTTTGTTTACGTAAATGAAATGGCTTGCAGGATTCACGGCTACAGCAGAGAAGAATTCATGAAGATGAAGCTCCGTCAGGTAATTGCTCCAGACAGAGTGAGCCGTCTCGATTCGGACTTCCAAGATATGCTCGAGAAAGGCCAGGTGATATTCGAATCAGCTCACTTACGTAAAGATGGCTCCATAATGCCAGTAGAAGTACATGGTCGAACCATTGAATCGGGTGGAAGGAAGCTAATCCTTACAGTTGTTCGCGACATCACCGAGCGCAAGCGGTTAGAAAAAGAAAGAGAAGCTTTGCTCCAAGAAATGAGGAAAATCAACCAAAAGCTGGAGGAGGCTAACAAAGGGCTCCAGGATTTTGTCTACATTGCCTCCCACGACCTGCGGGAACCGCTGCGAAAGATTTCTTCCTTCGGCACACTCCTACAGGATTCACTGAAAGGAAAACTGAGTGATGATCAGCAGGAAAATTTAGAGTTTATGATAGACGGGACTCGACGTATGCAGGATATGATAGATGCTCTGCTTACTTATTCCCGGCTTACCACTAAAGCTAGGCCTCTTGAATGGGTGGATTTGAATAAGGTGATAGAGGACTTAAAGAAGTTGGAACTGGCAACTTTGCTGGATGAAACGCGGGGAATCATTCGTGTTCTTGAGCCACTGCCTTCAGTTCAGGCCGACTTGTCTCAAATGCACCAACTCTTCCAAAACCTGATTGGGAACGGGCTAAAGTTCCACAAAAAGGAAATGCCTCCTGAGATAATTATTCGTGCTTACAACGTAGAGAACAATATGATTCGAATAGAGGTGGAAGACAACGGAATAGGAATTGATGATAAATATCATAGCCAATTGTTTACCATGTTCAAACGCCAGGATTAAGGAAAGGAAGTGAATGATGGAAGTATTAACACCGCTGGTCATACTACTGGTGGAGGATGACTTAGCAGACCAAAAGTTAATTAAGATCTCTTTGAGAAACGAAAAAATTGCTAATGACCTTTATGCTGTACAGACTGGTGAAGAGGGGATGGATTTCTTGTACCACCGTGGGAATTACAGCAATAGTACTCCTCAACCTGACTTGATTCTGCTGGATTTAAACATGCCCGGGATGGGAGGAAAGGAATTCTTAAGGCGGATTAAAGAAGACGAAAGGTTGAAACAAATTCCCGTGGTTATCCTGACAACTTCAGAAGCCGAGAAAGATATCATAGATAGCTATAAGCTGCAAGCCAGCGGATATGTGCATAAACCAGTGACCCTGGAAGAATTCAAGGAAGCTATGAAAAAACTCAAGGAATACTGGTTCGTGCTATGCAAACGAGTACCCAAGTAGCGTCAATGACAAAGAAAATAAAACAACCATTGATTAAAATCCTTATCTGCGACGATGACCCGGCAGACCGCAAACTGATTCGGACCTACCTGCAGCGGATAACTGACAGGGAAATCGTGTTATTAGAGGCGGGGCATACAGAGGAAATCCAGAACGCTCTAGATAAAGGTAGAATTGACCTGGTCTTGATGGACAATCAAATGCCAGGGAAATCGGGGATGAAGTGGCTTGCAGAGATCGCAAAAAAACAACTTGCCCCCGTAGTTATGTTGACCGGCTCCGGAACTGAAGAAATCGCGGCACAGGCCTTTCAAGAAGGAGCAGTTGGTTACTTGCCAAAGGGCAGTCTATCCCAAAAAAAGCTAAGTAATATCATTGATGTTGCGCTTGATAAATGGACACGGCTACAGCAGGCTAGGGCCGACAGAGAAAAACTGGAAAGACTGGCAACTTTTGATTCGCTGACCGGATTGTACAATCGACGAGCAGTTTTAGGCAAGCTACAAGAGTTAATCAACTTTGCTAACCGCTATAAAGAGGATTTCAGCCTCAGCATGCTGGACATCGACCATTTTAAAAAGGTCAATGACGACTACGGGCACCTCACTGGAGATGAGGTTTTGGAAAAAATTGCCGTTTTAATTCGTCGGAATGTTCGGGATACAGATATAGTGGGACGATATGGAGGGGAGGAGTTTATCATTATTTTGCCCAAAACCAATTTGTCTTCAGCTTGGGTTGTCGCTGAGCGACTTCGCAGTATAATCGAGAAGGCTGAGATGAAAGACTCTGCCGGGAATATATTTGCTATAACCGTGAGTCAGGGTCTAGCCGGGTGGGAACGGGATGAAGATGTCGCCTCTCTGATTTCTCGCGCCGACGAGGCTCTCTACAAAGCTAAAGAAAAGGGGCGAAACCGCGTGCAAATTTTGCTCGGCCCCAGCCTAAGGGACAAAATTTAGCCCTAATTTATCATTACTTGCCACCACAGCTGCTGCTTTCCCTATCGTTATTCAATTTCTTTTCGGTCTTACTCAATATTTTTCGATATTCACTCGATGTAATCACCGTAATCCCTTCCACCCAATTCAAAATATCTTGCTATATAACAGTGCCGCCATCCACAACCAGAACATGTCCGGTCACATAGCTGGAAGCTTCAGAAGCCAGGAAAATCACAGCCCCAACCATCTCGTCAGGTTCGGCTACACGCCGCAATGGAGTCCTCTCCATGACAGCTTTTTCAATATCCGGGTTGCTCCAAAGAGCTTCACTGAACCGAGTTTTGGTCAGCCCCGGCGCTATAGCATTCACCCTGATATTATACTGAGCCCACTGCTGTGCCATCACTTTTGTTGCCATAATCACCCCGGCCTTGCTTATGGAGTAAACCGGCAAAATGTCGGGGGTAATCCCGGCTACCGAAGCGACATTGATGATTTTACCCCCACCCTGCTCTTTCATCACTCTGGCTACAGCCTGGCTGAGAAAGAAGAGCCCTTTCAAGTTGAGATTCATAATAGAGTCCCAGGCACGCTCTTCTATAGCTATAGCCGGGTCCATAGTCGGGTTGGTACCAGCGTTATTCACCAGAATATCGATCTTCCCGAACTCATCTTTTACCTTCGGGACCAGATTATTTATCTCCTCCGTTCTACCCACATGTGTCGCCACAGCCATTGACCTCCGTCCCAATCCTTTTATCTCTTTAGCTACTTCTTCAAGGTCTGGCAATTTGCGGCTGGTTACAGCCACGTCAGCACCAAATTTAGCCAGCCCCACAGCAATGGCCTTCCCGATGCCCCGACTGCCACCGGTGACCAAGGCCACCTTGCCTGATAAAGAAAAAACATCCGGGGAAATACTCACTACGCACCTCCTGAATAAGATTCATCAGCTTTGATATAAAGCCGACGCTAAAGTATATATTACAGATGGGGCGACACGCAACTTGAACAGTAGGTACTTTTCCTTCGTACCGGGCATCTCGCTTCGCTCCTCGCTCTGTACACTTTATATGTAAGATTCGGCAAGCTGGAAATAGCCCTGTGCGGTAGTTAACACCCTTTCTTTTTCTTCTTCGGGAATGTAGCGGTCGTCGAGCTTAAAGCTTTCCACCTTGCCCCTGACGTAAGCCCGGTAGCATTTGTAGAAATCGAGCAATTTCAAGATTTCTTCATCGTGGCTCAAGCCCACATAGGTATTGACTAGATGCCGCGAAAGACCAGCTTGCTGATAGTGGTCTAGATCCATAGCTAGAAAGGCGACCTCGGAGGCTACGTCGGAATATCGGAATCTGTCATTAAATTCAATGCAGTCGTAAATGCATATATCGTCAGTGAAGCAAACATGGGCGGCATGAAGGTCGCCGTGGCAATCCTTTATTCTGCCTTCCCTTACCCGTTTATCGAACAGGTCGGCATTGTTCTCAATAAAATTATCGGTATAGCCTTTAATTCGCTCATATTTCGCTCTAAAAATGGTTAGGCCAATATATTTCTCGGTCTGAGCAAAGTTCTCATCACAATTATGGCGTATAACATCCAATCTGCCAAAGGCGTCAATCTCTTGATTTGTTTCGGCTTTCTGGTGAAAGTCAACTAGTTTTTGGGCAACCTTGGCCACCATTTCCCGAGTCACCTGACTCCGGGGCAAAAGCACATCCATCATACGGTCCTGTGGCAACTGCCTCATCTTAACCGCATATTCTATCGCCTTGCCTTCGCTTTCGATACGCAGTTCACCTTTTACTTCAATAACTGGTACCACAGCCAAATAGGCACTGGGACAAAGGCGCCTGTTTAACTCCAGCTCTTGATAGCAGAAGAAATGGCGTTTCTCCAAGGTGGTGTAATCCAGATAACCCAGATTGACCGGCTTTTTGACCTTGTATACATATTCGCCGGTAAGGAAAATAAAGGACATCTGGGTCTGGACCAGCTCTATCTTTTGTGGTTTGTGGGGATAGGCCTGGGATTTAAGAAGGGCTTTAACTGTAGATGGTAATATTAACACTGGACTTCTCGCGAAATTTCAGGGCCTCTCCCATATGGCTGCCATTCCCTGTCCACCACCAATACACATGGTTTCCAAGCCACGATGCAGATTTCTATGCACCATATCGTAGATGACGGTGACTGCTATTCTGGCTCCGGTGCAGCCAATAGGATGACCCATAGATATCAACCTAGCGCCTGAGCAGCAAAGGCTTCATTAAGCTCAATAACATCCAAATCTTCATTGCTAAGCCCCGTCTTTTTAAGCACCTTTCTCACCGCTGGCACAGGGCCTAATCCCATATATTTGGGGTCTATCGCACCTGAAGCCCAGGCTCTCAGAGTTGCCATAGGTTCGAGACTCAATTCTTTAGCCTTGTCCCTGGACATAAGCACAACGGCAGCCGCAGCATCATTAATTCCTGAAGAGTTACCGGCAGTGACCGTTCCATCTTTTCGGAATGCCGGAGGGAGCTTAGCCATTTTCTCCATGGAAGTGTCCATAGGCCGCTCATCAGTATCAAAAATAATTGGTTCGCCTTTCTTCTGCGGGATAGTAAAAGGAACTATCTCATCCTTAAATAAACCCTCCGCTATGGCTTGGTGCGCACGCATATGGCTAAGACAGCCTATCTCATCCTGCTGCTGGCGAGTGAAGCCATACCTCTTGGCGATTTCCTCTGCGGTATTTCCCATATGATAGCCATAGAATATTTCCCACAATCCATCATAGACCATGAGGTCTATAATCTCACCCTTGGCTCCCACATCCATTCGGTATCCCCAGCGGGCCTTAGGGAGAATATAAGGGGCATGGCTCATGCATTCCATGCCTCCAGCGACCACAACATCGGCTTCGCCCAGCATTATGGCTTCTGCTCCTAAGGTGATAGCTTTTAAACCTGAGGCACAGACCTTATTCACTGTAAAGGCAGGGGTCTCTTTAGGAATGCCGGCGTAGATGCAGGCCTGGCGAGCTGTGTTCTGCCCCTGTCCTCCTTGTAGGACATTACCCATAATTACCTCGTCAACCTGAACAGGATGCAAGGAAGAATCGTAAGCATAGTGCTTTTTCTCCAGCTCTGTTATTCCATCAGACTTGAGTGCATCAGGCCCATAATCGAGTAATTCTTCACCCGACTTCGGCCTCAGTCCTGCTCGCTTAAGCGCCTCCTTGATTACTGCAGCACCCAACTCAACAACAGGTATATCTTTTAAAGACCCGCCAAAGGCGCCAATAGCTGTCCGGGCACCACTTACAACAACTACTTCTTTCTGCATGCTCTAATCTTCTTCTACCAGAACTTCCTCTCAGGCAGTGCAATCCAAATATATGAGCGAAGCCAAATCACAGTTCCGCACTCTATAAAGGTCTGAATGCCAAAAAGGTTGTCGAGTTTGCTCCTTCGCCTCTATGTAAAAACTCTACCTGAAGAGGAGTGCCAATTTTTATGGTTTCAGGCTTGCTCCCATCCATTCCCTCAATGCGAGCAACAACCCTCACTCCTTCCTCCAGTTCTACGACTCCAGTAACATAAGGATGTTTTCTATCGTAACCTTCTTTTATCATGAATGGAGGGCCTATAGCTATGCAAGTAAAGGTAGCAAGATTGCCCTTTCCCTTCATCTCAACCCATTCCATTTCAGAGCCATAGCACTTAATGCAAATAGAGCGAGGAGGTACGGAAAGGACGCCACACTTCGAGCACCTAGACCCCATGAGCTTATCTTCGTTCAAAAATCGTTCGTAAGAAATGTCATTGAAGGGTCTTCCTTCCATTTGTTTTGTCTCCTTCTTATCTTCTTTCCAGAATAGTAAGCGTACAGGTACCTCCTGTCCCTCCGAGGCTCTGAGCTGCCCCGACTCGCAAATCCTTGATGGGGACCTGCCTTTCCCCAGCTTCACCTCTCAACTGTTTCCAAATTTCAACAAGTTGCCCCGTGCCCGTGGCTCCCACGGGATGCCCTTTACATTTAAGTCCCCCTGAGGTATTGATGGGCTTTGAGCCACCCAATCTTGTTAGCCCTTCCTCTACCGCTTTATATCCCTCCCCTGGCTTGAAGAACCCCAGATCCTCGATGTGAACGATTTCAGCTATTGAAAAACAATCATGCACCTCGGCAATTTGAACGTCTTCGGGCTTTAGTCCCGACAGCTCGTAAGCTTCTTTTGCTGCATATCTCGTGGCTTCAAAGTAGGTAAGGTCTTCCTTGGCATGTAATCCCTTGCCACTCCCCTGACCTATACCAACAACATATAGCAGGCTATCGGTAAAGTCCTTGGCTATTTCCTCTGCTACCAACAAAACACAGCTTGCCCCATCGCTTATGGGGCAGCAATCATAGAGATGCATGGGCCAGGCAACCACAGGATTAGCCTTGGGGTCACGGAGAAATTCCTTTTCGTCTCTCCAGGCAGGTGGAGGCTCTCCCTTATTTTTAGCCTTTTCAATTCTCTGGTTCATAATATCGCGTATGGAGACATTAAATTGTGCCTTAGGATTGAGACGAGCATTATTATGACTTTTTATGGTGACATTCATTAGATGCTCTCGACCGGCTCCATATTTGGCAAAATAAGCAGTGGCCATGGCCCCAAAAACACCTGGGAAGGTAAATCCCGCCTTCACTTCGTAAGGACTGGCTGCCATTGCCAGGCCTTGTGTAACTTCCTCTGTGCTGCGTTTCGACATGTCCTCGACCCCACCAACCAGGACCACATCATAAAATCCTGAGGCTATAGCAAAAACCCCTTCCCTAAAAGCAAGGGCACTGGAAGCACAGGCACCCTCCGTCCGCGTTGCCGGCTTCGGCGCAAACCCCAGCAAATCCGAGATTATGGGACCCCAATGCCCTTGACGGACAAAAAAATCGTTTGTGAAATTCCCCAAATAAAGGGCATCGATATCTTTGGTGTCTACCCCTTTATCTACTGTGGAAAGCATTTCATGGAAGGCTTCAGCAAACAAGTACTTGGAGTCCTTGTCGCTAAACATGCCGAACTTCGACATCCCTGCGCCCACCACGGCCACCCCCCTTCCCAATTTTCTTCGCCCTCGCATTTTACCTCCTGAGTAAGACGTTACTTACAATCTCCCTACTATATCAAATTCCCTGGCTGTATTAAAGAATTATCTTGGGGCGGCACTTACTACAAAAATGCGCTTCCTTCACGTCGGTATCAGCCAGGCTGTTGGAAAAATGCATGACACATTTGATATCGGGGCAATGTCCCAGGCCAAAGGTATGCCCCAGTTCATGAACTATCTCCTTAGTGGCTCTTTCCAGAAATAAAGATTCGTCCCGATCCAAACCATAATATTCTGGCCTCAGTCGACACAGAGATATGATTGCTGTTCCGGAGCCTATATCGGCTTCGCCAAACACGAAGTTAAGCCTGGGAACATAAAGGTCAACATCTGCTATACCCACAACCCTTGCCTCTCTTTCCGACTTTTTAAGAGGGGCCAGCAATTTTAAGGAAAGGTATTGCTTCCTCTCCGGATTATAAGCCTTCGCTAAATCGCTAGAACCTGCTTCTATTTCTATTGAACAATGGAAAATACCGCCAACCCTATCCTTAAGCTTCTCCATCGTCTCGTCAGCTATGTTGCCTAATGGTTTAAGCGTGATCTTCACTGAATTTTTTGCTTACGCTCTTTCCCCAAATATATCCTAAGATTTTACCACAGACTGAGCAAGGCGTGATGCGTAAGTAGTATAATTGCTAGATTAATGAGGCGAGGGATTGAATTACAGCCAGGCAGAAGAGTATCTCAATAGCTTTACCAACTATGAGCAGATTCCGGGCATAACTTATGCCCCGTCCGACTACAGTTTAAGACATGTAGAAGAGCTACTAGACCGTATGGGCGACCCTCAGCTGGCAGCCAGGACGATTCACATCGCAGGCACCAAGGGCAAAGGGAGTGTGGCAGCTATGATTGCTCAGGTCTTGAGTAGTTCAGGCTATAAAACAGGGCTATATATCTCCCCCCACTTTCATACTCTAAGGGAGCGTATTAGCGTAGA
>SMTZ1_10001304_pt1 | contig 37761 bp, 36 predicted proteins | sample DeeMarSWOR136_30_FD_25667 | JGI IMG/M metagenome (IMG submission 25667)
GCTTCGATCCTTTAGGTTTTCTATGGGCTCCATCATAGCACTCCTTTCCAACTGCCTCCAATCCAGCTCCACCAAAGGCCTTGCGGAGATAAATCGAATGTTTTTTTGGTTAGATAAATGGTTTGCCGTGTCTCTATAGCACACAAAAAACTTTTAATCAATACAAAGCTACTATTTTTTCCACAGATAATTTACCCTGTAAACTCCATAGCAATATGATATATTACTATGGGCGGCTTTCTTAAAGAGAAAACGATTTTTCGACTCTTGGAATGACTCTGTTATGTTCCAATCTGGTAGATGCATAAAAGAACTTCTTGAAACAAAGCCGATAGAGAGCTCGGCACCCTGCAGGATTGATTCTGGCGGAACATGGGACATTAAGGCCCTGGCCCTTCCATTGGAGGGGGCGGTGCCTGTAACGGTAAATCTGGCCCTGAACCTTAGAACATATGTTACTCTTTTGCCTTATAAGTCAGGGTGGGTCAAGGTATGTTCTGATAATTTTGATACCCAAGAGGCCTATCCATTTGTAAATATCCCGTTTAATTCCCAATTTGGCCTCTTTTTTGCCATTGCATGTTTCTTTAAGTTTCACGGATTGGAGATAGCAATAAGATCAACTTCCCCTATTAATTCAGGTCTCGGAGGATCAAGCACCGCTGCTGTAGCAACTATAAAGGCGTTCTCTTTGGCTAAAACCTTATTTGATGAAGACGAGGTTGAAAAAGGCGATATTCTCCATCTCGCATATCACTTAGAGGATGCGGTAAATATCGGAATGTGTGGGTTGCAGGATCAGGGGGCAGCGGTTTTTGGTGGTGTGAATAAATGGGTCTGGAATTACTCGCGGGAGGGGAGACCATTTGAGAGAGAATCTATTCTCGATGCCAATGGACAAAAGGAAATATCAAAAAGGCTCCTTGTTGCCTATAGTGGAAGGGGACATCTATCAGCCAGGATAAACAGATTGTGGATAGAACACTTTTTGGGAGGAAAGACAAGGTCTGGTTGGATTGAACTTAATAGAATTGTCAATCGCCTTGCCTTACACATAAAGGAGGGAAAATGGCAAGAGGGGGCAAAGGATTTAAGAAATGAGGTAACTATAAGGAAAGAGATAACCCCAGAGGCATTCACCTCGATAACTAGCAGACTTATCCAGGAAGCTGAAAGAGTTGGATGTGGTGCCAGATTTGCAGGTGCAGGAGGAGGCGGTAGCGTATGGGCACTTGGCGAGATTGATGATATACAGCAATTGAGAGAGATATGGGCTCATATCTTGAAAGGCACAAAAACGGGGCGGGTTCTTGAGTGTGCCGTAGATCCTACTGGGGTAAGAGAAGAGGGGTAACAGTGAGCCACTGTGTGCCGCTTTCCGCGTATTGAGATATGGCCCTTCGGAATCAGCCGTGGCCCCGGCTGGGTTTAGCCATTACGAAGAGGGAAGGGATGCTTAAGGATTGGGATCTGAACAGGATATTTAGACCACTTGTGAGGAAAGGGGCCTGTTTTGCGGACATATTTGCACAGGATGTAGAGGCTAAAAGTATTATTTTGGAGGACGATAAATTAGAAAAGGTTATTGGTGGCAAGGACATCGGTGTCGGATTAAGGGCAATAAGGGATCTAAAAACAATCTATGCCTATACGAATGAATTAAAAGAGGCCGCTGTTTTTGCCCTTTCTCAGCAGATGGCAAGGGTTATGGATGGAAGATCTGCTTTTTCCCCCAGAACCCGGTCCTACTCCCATTACCCTGACAGATTCAATACCATCAAGAATCCCAGGCAAGTTTCGACACAAGAGGAAACTAATGTGGTAAACCTGGCAAATAGGGTCGCAAGGGGTGTTGATCATTGCGTTAACCAGGTTAGGGTGGTGTATAAGGCCAGTGTTCAAAAGGTTTGTACGGCAAATACGGATGGTGAGACAACAAGTGAAGAAAAGGTATCAACCCTCTTCTCAGTTCATGTGGTTGCAGGGAAGGGGGGCATTATCCAAACTGGCTATGAGCCAATTGCAGAGGCAAGGGGCTTTGAGCTCTTAGCCAAGGGTAGGGTAGAGGCGATTGCCTCAAGAGCGGCCAGGCGAGCGGTCGATTTACTACACGCAAGGCCTGCCCCTTCAGGTCCTATGAGTGTTGTCCTTTCAAGTAGTGCAGGAGGAACCATGATCCATGAAGCGGTAGGGCATGGGCTTGAGGCAGATCTTGCCCAGGAAGGGCTCTCTGTTTATTCGGGCAAAATACATCAGGAGGTAGCCTCAAAGGTGATCTCAATTATTGACGATGCAACAATTGATTCAGCAAGGGGCTCGTTTTTTTATGATGATGAAGGGATACCTGGACAGAGGACTGTGCTTGTTGAAAATGGGGCTTTAAAGAGCTTTATGTATGACAGATTGACGGCCATGAAGGATGGTGTTCAATCGACGGGGAATGGACGAAGGGAATCGTACCGGTTTTCCCCAATCCCGAGAATGACGAACACATTGATTGTCTCAGGAAAATCAGATCCACATGAGATAATTAGCTCTGTTGACCGGGGCCTGCTGGTGCTAAAGATGGGAGGTGGCCAGGTGGACACAGTAAATGGAAATTTTGTCTTTGATGTGAGCGAGGGATACCTTTTAAAAAATGGGCACATAGGTGACATGGTAAGAGGTGCGACATTAATCGGCAATGGCCCGAGAATTATGAGGGAGATTGATATGGTTGGCACTGATTTAGGCTTTGGGGTGGGGACCTGCGGCAAAGATGGACAGGGAGTGCCTGTCTCTGATGCTCAGCCTACTTTGAGAATCCCCCAGATTGTGGTAGGTGGAACAAAAGGGTAGGATTACGAGGTCCTGGGGGAATTTGAGAACACGAATACCCCAGTTGGTGTTCTATTGGTGGGGTATTGGCCTTGAATGGAGGAGATCTTTTGTTTTGACTATGCGGAGCGCGCAGTGTTTCGGAAAGGATTGTCTCTAAGTAGGGAGAGTGAGAGCCTTTTTCAATAATTATCTCTCTCAGTATCCCATCTGGTGTAAACAAGAGCAAGAGCAAATCATAGCGAATAAGTCTGCCATATGCGGAAAAATCAAAACCATGGACCCAGATATCGACCAGGGGTATTCCAAAGGAGAGCCCGCTTTGAGCTATTAAAGATCTCCGGTAGATAAGCACATCCTTCCCCTCCAGTTCTGCGACCTGGTCTGGGGCACCTAAGGTTTCAAGCGCCTCCTGAAGCGTGGTCTTTCCTACCCGGAATTCCTCAGAGATGGGGGGAATCGGCCTTCCCTCCGTTCCCCTTACCAACCTATAGGAGACACATCCGGTAAGTAGATTCCCCATTATAAAAAGGGACATCACGAAGGACCCTATCTTAAAAGGGGAGGCCATAGGCTGCCTTGTGTGCATCCAGGGTAACGCCATAGTGGGTGACTATATCATTTTTATCAAGGAAGATGACAACCTGATCCTTGTGCTTGTCATAGTTGCCAAAGGTTACAAGAACAAGCCAAAGTCCGGTCCCTTTGGTTAATGAGTGGCTGTAGATATATGCATTGCCATTAGAGAGCTTGACTATATTGCTTGGGGCGCCGAGCATCTTTGTTACTTCAGCCGCCGTTGTTTTTCCCGGGATCAGCTTGTCAAGTGCGCTTCTATCAAAAGGGTGGTAATCCTTGTTCTTGCCCAGCACAAAACAAGACTGCAGGAAGAATACTAGCAAAAGAATAAAAAGGGACTCCTTCAACCTGTTCAACTGGATGCCTCCTTGTACAATCTTGATCAAAAAACAAAGGAAGAAGGGTACGCTGTGGAGAAAAAATATATCAAAAAAATGGAACAGTCAAAGGAAAATGCTTCGTGATAGTTTTTTCGCCTTCTTCTGCAGAAACTAATAGGTAGGTAGGCCTTAAGCGAGACTCAAATACCTTTCGATCTAGGGAGAGGTAAGGGCTGCAAAATCTCAACAGACGATTTGTAAGACCAGGTCTGTTCTCACCTAGGCATGTAATCAGATGGCCAGAGAAAATCCTTTCTCAGGCCATCTGATTAAAAAGAGCTTAATCATGATATTTGAATGAGACGTTAATCCTGGCCCTATAACCAGTGACCTTGCCATCCTCAATTGTCAGGTCCAGCTTTGTGATTTCTGCGATTCTTAAATCCTTGAGAGTCTTTGAAGCTGTGCTAATCGCGGTTGTTGCAGCCTCTTCCCATGAAGTCGGGCTCGTCCCAACAAGCTCGATAATCTTGTAGGTGCTACCGGAATTCATGTCTGCCCCCTGTTTAGGTTAAGATTAAAGATAGTCTCCCCGGGCCTTTCCCTCACCCCCTTTCCTTTGCCATTTTTAGAAACAGTGATTTGAGGGTAATGAGTCCTAGTGTGCTATGAAGTATAGGAAAGGAATGGTTGAGAGTCAATTACAAAAGTTGCCAATGTATTGACAGCCCCTATGAGTTACCTTAAAAGGTGTCTGGACAAGTATAGATTTCTCTGTTAAAAGGAAGGTGAACCGCGTGAGACTTCACATAGGGGATTATACGACGTGTGAAAAGCGGATAATTTGCACAAGGCGGACTATCCCCCCTGCTTGATAAGGGCATTCTCAAGGGGTAAATACGTCAGGCTACAGGGTGCGTCTCACAAAGAAAGGCATTGACTAAGATGGGTACCGAGGAAAAAGATAGGGAAATAGGGCATATCTGGATCAAAGATATCAAGGAAAATGCGACGGTTGTGGGAGATTATCTGGTTCAAGGCAAGACTCTTGCTCAAACAAGGCAGGGAAATTCATTTCTCACCCTTACCTTGGGTGATAGAACAGGGAGAGTTGAGGCCAGGGTCTGGGATAGGGTTGAAGAGATATCAACACAATTCAAAGAGGGCGATATCGTTACCATAACTGGACAGGCAAATACCTTTAGAAACCAGATTCAGGTCCAGATAAGTGAGCTTAGACGGAGTAAATCCCCTGTTGACCCCGGCATGTTTCAGGAATCTACCCCCAAAGATATCACCAAAATGTTCTCCGAGCTAAAGAAACTGACTCACCGGATAAAAAACAGGCACCTCAGCGCCTTGATCGATTCCTTTATGGTTGATCATCAATTTGTCTCGCAATTTAAGAAGGCACCGGCAGCAAAGACCTTCCATCATAGTTACCGTGGAGGACTCCTTGAACACACCCTCTCAATATCTCAAATGGCAGTAGTGGTAGCCGAGCACTATCCTGATTTAGATGGTGATCTTCTTTTGTCCGGGGCCATACTTCATGACATAGGCAAGATTGATGAACTTGACTTTGAGCTGAACATAGAATACTCGGATAAAGGGAGGCTCTTGGGCCACATCGTTTTAGGTGTCTTGATGTTGGAGGAAAAATTGAAAACCGTGAGAGATTTCCCATCTGAACTTGCCCTTCGCCTCAAGCACCTCATCCTGAGCCACCATGATGAATATCAATTTGGCTCGCCAAAAAGGCCCAAGTTTTTGGAGGCCTTTGCCCTTCATCTCATAGATGACCTGGATGCCAAGATCAACGGATTGAGCAGGCTCTTGAAGGATGACAGGCAGGAGGGAGCGTGGACGCTCTTTAATACTCTGTTTCAGCGATATCTCTACAAGGGAGATTCCTCTGCCAAGGCAAACAGTAGGAAGGGTGTAGATATCGATGGTAAACAGCGAGAGCAGAGATATCTCTTTCCCGTGGATGTATGACGGATAGGTTAAACCGTACAATGCTGAGTTCCGGAGAGGGCAGCATGGCGAAGAAATCCAGGCGCAACGGATGTATGGTTGAGATATTGTGGCACGGTCAGGAAAGTAGGCAGAAAAGAGGAGGAAAGAGTGGGGCAAATAACCTTTGATGAATTTCGGAGAATGGATTTACGAGTTGCACAGGTCCTTAAAGCGGAAAGAGTAGGAGGAACACAGAAACTCGTAAAACTTGAGGTGGACATTGGAACGGAAAAAAGACAGGTGGTTGCTGGAGTAGCTGAGGCATATCCTCCTGAAACCTTGGTTGGCAAAAGAATAATTGTTGTTGCCAATCTCAGGCCTGCCAGAATCAGGGGAGTTGAATCTCAAGGGATGCTTTTGGCTGCTGATTTAGAGGGCACACCCATTATTCCTTTCCTTGGAGAAGATGTTCCGGCCGGGACAAAGGTCAGATGAGAGTTCTCGTCCTGGATGACGGTGTGGGGTCAAGGCTCTTTGATTTGACACCTTTGGTCAACTGTTATACTTAGCCCCGTTAAGACCACTGAAAAACTTACTCTGGCGTAAATATTCGGTGAAGAGATTTCTGTATGTTTTCTTTTAAGAAGAATTCCCTTTGGCTCGCACGAAGATTGGACATGATAGCGGCCATGGCCATTTTTGCGATGATGTCCCTTACCTGTGTAGATGTTTTCTTGCGTTATTTTTTTTCCAAACCCATCTCTGGAACCTATGAGATTGTCGCCCTCTTAGGGGCGGTCGCTGTCTCCTTTGCCATGGCCCACACATTGGCAGAGAGGGGTCATGTTGCGGTGAGCCTTGTGGTGCAGCTCTTTCCTAAAAGGCGTCAGGCCGTTATTGAGTGTATAATCTCAATCTTTGGAATTATGCTCTTTGGCCTTATTGCCTGGCAGAGTGTCTTGTACGGTATGGACTGCCAGAGGGCGGGGGAGGTTTCATTAACCCTGGAGCTACCTTTTTATCCAATAATATACGGGGTTGCCCTGGGTGCGGGGGCTGTCTGTCTGGTTCTTCTTGTAGATTTGACAAACGCCATAGCTAAGTTGAAAGATAAATGACTCTGTCCACAATCGGCATAATTGGCCTTATTCTTCTGGTAATCCTTCTTTTCTCCAGTATGCCTGTTGGCTTTGTAATGGCATTCCTTGGATTTCTTGGTTTCAGTTATGTTGTCTCCATTGATGCAGGTTTTAGCTTACTCGCCAAAGATGTATTTGAAACATTCTCTTCCTATAGCTTGACCGTTATCCCTCTTTTTGTGTTTATGGGACAGATTGCCTTCCATTCTGGAATAAGTAGAAGGTTGTATGATTCAGTGTATGTATTTATGGGTCACTACAGGGGCGGTCTGGCCATAGCCACAATTGGGGCCTGTGCAGGATTCTCTGCTATATCAGGATCAACAAATGCAACCGCAGCCACTATGGCAACTGTCACCCTGCCAGAGATGAGACGGTACAAATACGATATGAGTTTGGCTACTGGTACGGTTGCTGCTGGGGGAAGCCTGGGTATACTTATACCCCCAAGTGTTATATTTGTGGTGTACGGGATCATGACCGAGCAATCCATTGGGAGGCTCTTTGCCGCTGGTATCTTTCCGGGTATAGTCCTTGCCCTTTTATTCATGCTCACTGTATATATAAGGGTGCAACTGAATCCAGGACTTGCCCCTCCTGGACCAAAAACTACCCTAAAGGAGAAGGCAAGGTCCTTTACAGGGGTTTTAGAGGCCCTGATTATTTTTTCCTTTGTTATGGGAGGTCTTTTTTTCGGGGTATTTGTGCCAACCGAGGCAGCGGCTGTAGGTGCATTTCTTACATTGCTTCTTGCAATTTTAAGGAGACAGTTAACATGGGAGGGATTTTTTAAATCCCTTAGGGATAGCACAAGGATCAGTTGTATGGTCATGGTGATTGTCACCGGGGCAGTCGTCTTTGGCCACTTCATGGCAATCACCAGGATCCCATTCGATTTGGCAAATTGGGTTAGTGGGCTTCCCCTTCCAGGCTATGCTATTATGGGGGTAATCGTTCTCATATATCTGTTTGGTGGATGTTTCATGGATGCCCTGGCCATGATTATGCTCACCATTCCTATCTTCTATCCTGTGGCCACAGCCCTTGGTTTTCACCCTATATGGTTTGGTGTGGCCATTGTTCTTGTAACGGAAATGGGGGTGATCACACCACCGGTAGGGGTAAATGTATACGTTGTTCATGGGATTACGAAGGATGTTCCCCTTGAGGTTATCTTTAAGGGGGTTGCCCCTTTTGTCCTTGCCCTTTTGGCGTGTGTGGCTATCATATTGGCCTTTCCTCAGATAGTCCTGTTTTTACCCGGCCTTATGAGATAGGTGTAGAGCGATATCCAGGCTTGAGCCACTTACTGCTTTAGGCAGCCTAGCTCACTGAGGTAGGGGGAGAAAAAGGGGCACCATGGCTCCACGGCACCCCTTATGCTATATTATAGGTTGGCCTACTTGTTACATCTTACCTATATTTCGCGAGCAATTCTCTGAGTAGCTTCACAGCTTTCTTCCCAGGAAGACCCTTCTTTTCCATCTTCGATTGATAGTCGATAACGATTGGACTAATGGACTGTATCCATTTTATTTCCTCAGTTGGGGAGAGCTTATGGATCTTCTTGTCGAGCGATTTCACAAAGTTCCAACCTTCTGTGTCAACATCGTTCCAAACATTGCCATGCACATCGACCCACTCTTCGCCAACTTGGTCAAAGATCCTTTGAATATCCGGGGGGAGGGATTGGTATTTCTGTTTATTCATAACCACAAACATTGCCGTGGTGTAGCCAAGGGACTCGGTCTCGATCACATAGTCTATAACCTCAGCCTGCTTCCATCCCTTGAGAACCTCGACCGGGCAGAATGTGCCGTCAACTACCCCTTTTTGTAAGGCCTCATAGGCCTGATTTTGAGGCATGGCTACCGGGGCAGCTCCTAAGTATTTGGCAAGCTTTGCCGCGAGACCGGTAGTTCTAATTTTCATGCCCTTTAAATCAGCCAGAGAGTTTACATCCTTCTTGGCAGCAAGTATTGCAGGTCCGTGGGCATGAATAACGAGTACCTTTACATCCCGGAGTTCTTTAGGATTCATCCTTTTGCAAAACTCATATGCTACTCTCGTGGCAACCTTACCGCTTGGATAACCCAGTGGAAGGTCCACTGCCTCCATCAGGGGAAACCTGCCCCTTGTATACGCAAAACATGACATACCAAGATCGGAGATTCCTTTCACTACCCCATCGTAGCAGACTCTTGGCTTGGTTAAAGTACCTCCCGGAAAGTATGAAATTTTAACCCGGCCATTGGTCCTCTTCTCGATCTCTTTTGCCATGTTAGCGCCAGCAATCCCGTGGCCATGGGTGGGCGGGAAGAAGTTGCTATAGGTAAGATTGATAGTTTCTCCCTTAACAGATGACACAGGGGCAATCGTTAGGGAGATCAAAAAACAAGAAACGAATAATAGGGTCAGCAGACATCTCTTCTTCATTTTTGCCTCCAGTATGAGTTAATTGAGTAGAATTATACTATATCACTATACCCCTCCTTTATCACCACCTCCTTCCAGATAGTTATCATATAAGTCAAAAAACCATATTGACAGCCCTTTGTCAATCAAAAATGCTTTCCTCAAAATCCTTCCCCTTTGTATAGCCAGCCTCAAAGACCTTAAGATTTATGTCTCTCAATCTGTCTGGACTAACTTTATCAATGGTCATCTTTATCTCTCTATAGCTAATTGGTCCCTCACCAAAGGCCGAGAAAAAACCCAGAAGGGCCAGATTGGAAGACCTTGGGGCGCCCAGTTCCCGGGCTATGTCTGCTGCGGCCACGGAGCGGTAGATGATTTCTCTCTTATCCAGAAAGTTTTTTATCTCCTCTCTTGGAAAATAGCGGGAATTCGTGTTCACGTACATCCTTGCCCCCTTGGATAGAAAGGGAAGATTCCGGTAGCCCTCATTTTCTTCCAGAGACAGCAGGAAGTGGGCCGTACCGGTCCGTACCAAGGAACTTTCCACATCTCCAAGCCGAAGGTGGGAAATCACTGATCCTCCCCGCTGGGCCATGCCGTGTGTCTCAGCCCCTATGACGTTGAATCCCTTATCCAGCGCAGCCTGTGCCAGCACTCTGGTCATGAACAGGATTCCCTGTCCGCCCAGTCCACACAAAACAATATTGATAGTCTCCATCAAGTACTTCATCCATCCGATTGCAGACATTCAATTAGCCACAGACACACACAGACACCGGTTAAATATCTTCACATCTAATGGAGCAGGCATTTTTTCCCGCCGACCCCGTGAAATAGGCTGCACCATTCTGCATATGCCCAAAGGCCATTGACATCTAATAGTTCCGCGGAACTATTCGTCTGTGTTCGTCTGCGTGTGTCTGTGGTTTCACAATCAAGCCTCCACAATGGCACCTTTAGGGCAGACCTGAAGGCATACACCGCACTCTGCACATATTTCCCTGTTGATATTGGTACGGCCAAGTTCCTGGTCGTGGTAAAGGGCAGGGCATTCAAAACGATCAAGGCAGAAGTTGCATTCCACGCAATCGTCCGTTATAGTTACCTTTTTCCTCTGGGGGATGGCTACATCTGGGTACGCGATAACACAGGGGTGACGAGCGATGATCACAGCGATCCCACCTCCGGGGTCATTTACGTATAGAGAAGCCTTTTTGATCAGACCCGTTACTTTCTTGATATCATAGGGATCAACCACCTCGATGAAATCAACCCCACAACCAGCTACAGCCCTTTCCAGGGAAATGGACTTTCCTTTGGTACCATCTGCCCTTATTCCCTGGGCAGGAGTTGGCTGCATACCGGTCATGGCTGTTGTCTGGTTATCAAGTATCACCAGGATGAATCGTGCCCCATTATAGACAGCGTTCAATAGACCGGAAGTTCCTGAATGGAAAAATGTTGAATCACCGATGGTGGCCACGATAGGCTGTTTTACTTCGTCCTGGGCAAAGGAATGATAAAAGCCGGCTGCCATAGTTATGGCTGCCCCCATATCCAGGCAGGTATCCACCGCACCAAGATTAAGGCCCAGCGTATAACAGCCAATGTCTGAGGTAAATATGGCCTTTGGCCTGGCCTTCCTTATGGCAAAAAAGGCTGCCCTGTGAGGGCATCCTGGGCATAGAGTGGGTTTCCGAACTGGCAGCTTGAGACTCTCCACCAGCTCCTTTACCTCATGATCTTCCTTCTCGCTGAATTGCCTCAATCCTAACTCGCCTAAAGCCTCCTCTACCAGCTTATACACCACCTGGGGTACGAGTTCTCCCTGAAGGGGCACATGCCCCGTAAGGCGGCCCAAGACCTTATCTTTGTTCCGGAGTAAATATTCAATCACTGTGTCTGTCTCCTCAATGACAAGCACCCTATCGCAGGCTGACACGAACTCTGTAGCCAAACCTTCTGGAAAGGGAAAAGGGGTGCCTATCTTGAGAACAGGGATATCGGTACGTTGTTCTTCGGATAGGATATCTCGAATGACAGAATAAGGTACACCTCCGGCAATGATACCGAGAGGATATCTCTTTCCTGGCTCAAGGTTGTGGAAGTTGAAACCGGAGAGTCCTTCAAAGCGATTCGCAATCCCTTTCAATTTTCTGTTTAACTCTCCATGGAGTATAAGACGGAAACGGGGAGTGGCTGCCCACCTTTGGGGATCCTTTTCAAAGGAGGCCTTCTGATTATTTTTCTTGATTGAACTGAATGAGATATTTTGTCGTGCATGGCATACCCGAATGGCTGGCCTTAGGATCACCGGAATCCTGAATTCCTCTGATATATCCATGGCGAGCCCGACCATCTCTCTTGCCTCCAAGGGATTGGAGGGATCCAGAACAGGGGTCTTTGCAAGACGTGCCATAAGGCGGGTATCTTGCTCTGTTTGGGAGGAATGGGGGCCAGGGTCATCGCAAGAGATAATAACAAGCCCGCCTACAGTACCCATATAAGCTGCACTCATCAGGGAATCGGCTGCAACATTCAGCCCAACCTGCTTCATGCAGCAGGCAGCCCTCTTTCCTGTGATGGAGGCGGTAAATGCCGTATCTAAGGCCACCTTTTCATTGGTTGACCATTCCACATAGGTGTGAAGCCCCTCTGATTTTTTGAGGCGAACAACTTCAGGCAGGATCTCTGAACTGGGCGTGCCGGGATACGATGTAAGCACCTGGCAACCGGACTCAAGGAGACCAAGGGCTATGGCCCCGTTTCCAAGCAAGACCTCTTGCCTAGTCATTTCCCTGTTTTCACCTTCTTTGCCTTTTCGATCAGATCCACGAGGCTCTCGATCTTCGACTTTGGGGGGACAGATATTCGGTCCAGCTCTTCCTTGGAGTAGTGGTCTGCCAGAAACGCGTTGATATCCATCCTCGTCTGCCAACAACCGACTATCCACCTGCAGGGAATCATGTTATTCTCGAAACGGCAGAACCTAAAATTGACCTCGCCGCCCACCCTGGGGCATCGAATCGTTTTGTCGTCGTGCTGCTCGATCAATATCTTTACCCTCCATAGTAAAAGGGGCGCACTTACAGGACCCAAGGGATGGGACCTGCGAGTGCGCCGCCCAGCCTACCAGGTTTCCTGAGAAGTACGGGTCAAATCCCAGTAGGTACTGTCCCATGCCGCTCCAGGATTAGGGAATCTTGGGCAGTTCAGCCTGTGCCTTTTTTACCTCTTCCTCAGGATAGGCATAATCCACGAGTTTACCCGACAGGTAGGCATCGTAGGCAGCCAGATCAAAGTGCCCATGCCCGCTGTGAGCTATCAGGATTGTTTTAGCTTCACCGGATTCTTTACACTTAAGGGCCTCATCAATAGCTACCTTAAGGTCGTGGCATGGCTCGGGACCGGTGACCACGCCCTCAGTGCGGGCAAACTTAACCCCGGCCTCAAAGGTGGCAGTCTGGTGCGCTGCTACAGCCTCAACCAGGCCCAGTTGACGAAGGTGGCATATGATTGGTGCCATCCCATGATAGCGCAGGCCTCCGGCATGAACCGGGGGTGGGATAAACCCGTGGCCCAGGGTATGCATCTTGACTATGGGTGCCGTCCCCTGGTCACGCTAGGACAGCTTTCGGGCTCAACGCAGACAATACGCATGTCTGGCTTTTCTCCACTTATCTTATCCCTGATCCAGGGCAGGAATTGCCCGGCGAAGTTTGAGCCACCGCCAATGCAACCTACAATAATATCTGGGTAGGCATCTGCCATCTCCATCTGCTTCCTGCACTCTTCCCCAACAATGGTCTGATGAAGCAGGACATGGTTAAGCACACTTCCCAGGGAATAGTGGGTATCATCACGAGTCACGCAATTATCCGTGCTGGGGCTGGGGACACACTTTGCCCCCCAGGTCTCCATCAGGATGCGCCGGTAGGGTTTTTGGTCATAGCTAATCCTGACCATATAGACCTTTAATTCAATACCGAAGAACGCACAGCCCATAGCAAGAGCACTCCCCCACTGGCCAGCGCCTGTCTCGGTAGTCATACGCTTGATGCCTTCTTGCTTGTTGTAGTATGCCTGAGCTACAGCGGTATTGGGCTTGTGGCTCCCGGCCTGGCTTGTCCCTTCATATTTATAGAAGATCTTGGCCGGTGTATCCAGGGCCTTCTCCAGCCGATATGCCCGATGCAGCACTGTTGGTCTCCAGGTGCGGTAGACATCCTGTACCTCCTCAGGGATTTCAATCCAGCGTTCGGTGCTCACCTCCTGCATAATAAGCTCCATGGGAAATAGGGGAGTCAGGTCAGGTGGGGTTAACGGCTTTTTCGTTGCCGGGTGCAAAGGCGGTGGCAGCGGCTCTGGCAAATCAGCCTGGATGTTATACCAGTGAGTTGGCATGTCCTTTTGGTCAAGAAAATACATTGCTCTCTTCATTTTTTACCCCCTTTTTTAGTTGTTATTGTAAATCAGTCCGCAACAACCCATGCCACAGACAGCACTCATCCAGTTTTATGATAGATGGAGCTTTTAGAGCGTTTACAGCTCTATTTTCTTTACTGAAAAAACGTCGTCGAGGCCACGCAGTTCTTCAAGGATTTCATCATTTGCAGAAACATTGGTAGTCAAGAAAATCACATTCTGTTTTTTCTCCTTTTCTTCACCCACCTGCATGCGGCCAATGTTAACCCCATGACTCCCAAGGGTGCTCGTGATCCTGCCGATAACACCAGGCCTGTCCACATTGTGTACCAAGAGGTTATGGCCTTCAGGAATGGCCTCAAGGTAAAACTTATTTATGCGCAATATCCTGAGCAGGTTGTTGCCGAATATGGTCCCTGATATCACATTTTTACCCTCTGATGTCGTAACTGTAAGCTTAATAAGGCTGGAAAAATCTTCGGATGTCTTGGTCTTGGACTCCACTACCTTTATCCCTCGTTCAGCAGCTATAATTGGGGCATTAATAAAATTCACCTCATCTCTAAGGATAGGTGTCAGAAGACCTTTGAGCATGGCGTTGGTTAAAGGAGTTACATCATAATTGGTTACCTTTCCTGAGTAACCTATCTGAGCTTCCAGGATTGCACTCTCAGTAACTTGGGTCTGAAAAGATCCCATCCTTTCAGCCAGAATGGCATAAGGCCTCAGGGTGGATATGAGTTCGGCGCTTATGCTCGGGACATTCACCGCATTTTTTACAGAGCCCAAAAGTAGATAGGCAACGATCTGATCGGCCACATCCTTGGACACCTTGTCCTGTGCCTCTTTGGTTGATGCACCAAGGTGAGGCGTGCATATGAAATTGGGTAGCGCCATCAGTTTTATCTTGCCGGGTGGCTCTTTGCTAAAGACATCCAAGGCAGCCCCTGCCAGATGACCTGATTCTAAGGCATCGTAGAGATCATCTTGGTTGACTATATCCCCGCGGGCACAGTTGATAAACATTGCCCCTCTTTTCATCCTGGAAATCGTCTGTCTGTTTATCATATTGATGGTTTCATCGGTACTCGGGGCATGAATGGTGATATAATCGGACCTTTGAAGTAGTTCATCAAAAGAGACAGGCTCGAGATCCAATCGTTCAATGGTGTCTGGCTTGATGTAAGGGTCGTGGGCAATAACCTTCATCTTCATCCCCTTAGCCCGCTCAGCCACAAGCCGCCCTATACGCCCGAGCCCAATCACACCAAGAGTTTTGTTAAAGAGTTCTAAGCCCTGGAACCTTTCCTTTTCCCATTTTCCCTGCTTGAGAGATGCTGTTGCCTGCGGGATGTTACGGGAAAGGGCCATGATCATAGCAATGGTATGTTCTGCCGCTGTTATGATGTTACCCTCAGGCGCATTCATTACAATAATGCCCTTTTTGCTCGCGGCTGGTATATCTATATTGTCCAGGCCTATCCCAGCTCGTCCAATGACCTTAAGGTTGTGGGCCGCCTCGATGATCTCGGCAGTGACCCTTGTGGCGCTCCTTATGACCAGGGCATGGTAGTCTCCTATAACCTCTTGTAACTCTTCGGGTGTCAGGTCGGTATTGACATCAACCTCAATATCAGGGCTTTCCTGAAATATCTTGATACCCTCTTCTGACAAGGTATCACTTACGAGGACCTTCATAGATCATCTTTCCTTTGATGGATCTTATTTTTCGCCTGTATGCCCGATGTATTGCCTTCTTGAAAACCACGTCCTCTGCGCGTGGATGCTTTACGTAATGAGAGCGCAGAAACTGGATATTCCAGCCTGATAAGTTGCATAATGTCTCCTTTAGTTCATTTTTTCATTCGAATTGAGGGCTGGAAAATTTTTTTCTTAACTGGGAATAGGTTTTGCCTTATAATCCTCATAATATCAATGAAAAAGGAAAAAGCTCAAGAATAAGAATATTTAGCCTATTTTCCATACTGTATACAGCCTTTTCTGTCAAGAGATTTTTCTTCTTTTGCCAGCAAATCCCCTCATCAACTTGGTTCGCTCCATCATTCGGTATCTTGGGCTTGCAACAAGGGAAACAGAGCGCAGTTATTCTCCGTCCGCCTATGGCGGGATAGAATTTCCCATATACGTTAAAATAGGGGGGTGATATGAAAACAATTGGTCTCATTGGTGGCATGAGTTGGGAGTCATCATCGGAGTATTATAGAATCATAAACGAAACGGTAAAAGAAAGACTTGGTGGGTTACACTCCGCTAAATGTATTGTATACTCCGCTGATTTTGAAGAAATTGAAAACCTACAACATCAAGGCAGATGGGAAGAACTTACTGAGTTGATGATCAATTTTGCTCAGAAGTTAGAGGGGGCAGGTGCCGATTTTATTGTTATCTGTACAAATACTATGCATAAGATGGCGGGAGAGGTTGAAAATAACATAAATATCCCACTCCTTCATATAGCTGACGCAACTGCTGAGAGAATTATAGAGATGGGATTAAGAAAACTTGGATTGCTGGGAACGAATTTTACTATGGAAGAAGATTTTTACAAGAAAAGATTAAAAGAAAAATACAATATTGATGTAATTATACCTCCAGAAAACCATAGAAGAATAATTGATGATGTTATTTATAATGAGTTGTGTCTTGGAATAGTAGCGCAGTCTTCAAAAGAGAAATTCGTAGAAGTAATTACGAGGCTTATTTCAAATGGTGCAGACGGCGTGATTTTGGGATGTACAGAGATTCCACTTTTGATCAGCCAAGGGGATGTAGAAATCCCCTTATTTGATACCACATCAATTCACGCAAAGTCAGCGGTTGAATTTGCCTTAAGCTAGAGGCTATTCGCCCCCTGTATTTTTCATATTTTTCTTTTTTCCTTTGATAATCTTTAGATCTGGTCGTCCAGGGCCTTTGTCTTTCTTTGAGTCCCTTTTGGCCTTGATCTCTTTTATTATCCTGAGTTGCCATCCTTCCCAGGATTCATCTTTCCTTTTATCTATAAACCTTAGCAGTTCATCTATGTCTTTTTGAGTGAAAAGCAGCTTACCTTTCACGTGCCTTGGATTTATATCCGGATAATGTTCGGGCACTATAGTTTTTTTTCTCACGCGGATATAGTAGAGAATGAGGGGTTGAGGAAGCTTGGTAATCCCGGATACCTCATCAATGGTATAGAAGATTTTTGAGGTCAAAGAATCTTTCCTCTTTTTTATTTTCGCCCTATTTTACATCCAATCCCTTTTAGATTGGGTGTACCAAATTCCTTTCCCAGTTTCTCGCCAGAGGTAAGTATATTAAAGTTGGATTTCTCCCATTCGTAAAGAGACTCTGCCCTTCCCTCCGGGAACCACCATCCATGGGAGGCATTTATCACCCTTGGATTAAGGATATCGGTAAGATGTGCAATCTGGGTTATCTTTCCAAACTTTGTTTCAATAGTAATAGCGTCACCTTCTCTAATCCCGTATTTTACCGCAGTCTCCGGGTGTATTTCAACCTTTGGGTGCGGTCTTTTTTCTCTGAGTTCTTTGATCCACCGGTAGGATGAGTGTAGGTAGTAGCGGCTTTTGGAACTGGTTAATACCAGAGGATAGTGAGGATCATCCTCCTCTGGAAGGCCAGTAAATTGAGGCAAGGGGGGTAGATTAAATTTCTCGGCCCGGCTCAACTGCAACTCCACCTTGCCAGTAGGGGTTCGAAATCCATTAGGCAGATACTTCTTAAAGTTATCAGGACCTTTCAAGTATCCTCTTTCAGTAAACTCGCTGAAGTTGAGGCCAGCTGGTTGAAGCAACTCTTCCAAAAGCTGATTGTAGTCATCATACCAGTATCCTTTTTCAGTTATCAGTTTACCTAATTCATTTAAGATTTTGATATCTGGCCAGCATTCATCAGGAGGATCAACCACCTTTGGTCTCGCCAGGATATACCCATGGCCAAGCCCGTAGTGGCCAATATCATTGAACTCAAAATGTGTTGCCGCCGGAAGCACAATATCTGCCAGGGCAGCTGTCGGTGTCATACATATATCTGCGATAGCCAAGAACTTGAGCTTCATCAAGGCCTCATATGTCTGGTGACTATTGGCATAGGCCAGCAATGGGTTGCTACATTGTATGTATGCCCCCTTGACAGGGTATGGGAACTCTTCGAGCACCGCCTTTTTGAAGAGGGTTGGGGGCACGATCATGAGCCTGGGTATGGTATGGTGATAGGCATGGATCATCTCATCTCTCTTGGAAGGGAGCAAATCGGCCCTTACAAATTTTCCCAGACCAAGAATATTTGGTTCGTTTGCCTGGATGTTGCCACCGGGAACATCAAGATTTCCGCATATTGCCATCAGGCAGACAAGGGCCCTTGCGGCATCAAAGGTATGGATATTGTGTTCAATGGGATTTCCGCACTGGATAGCAGCCGGATGAGAGGTGGCGTAAAACCGTGCAGCCTCCCGGATGAGCCCGGGTGCCACCCATGTGACCTCAGACATGCTTTCTGGCGTGTAATCCTTTACATGACTGGCCAGTGCGTCAAAACCGTGGGACCAGTTATCAACAAAATCCCTATCGTAAAGCCCTTCCTCAATAATCACATTTAGAAATGCCAGGGCTAGGGCGTTGTCTGTGCCTGGCCTTAACTGGAGGCAGTACTTGGCGTTCCTGGCCAGACGTGTTTTTCTTGGATCCACAACGATCAGTTCGGTCCCATTTTTTAGCTGTTCTAACAGCAGACTGGATATCTCTCCCTCCTCGTTGGTAGAGGTGACATTGCTTGCCCAGATAACAACCACCTTGCTCTTATGATGAAAATCTACTACAGGGTAAAAGCCGCACGTGTGAACTCCGGTTATTTCACGGGGCGCATGACACACATCTTGAGGGCCTACCAGATTTGGGGAGCCAAAGATGTTGGCCAGGCGTATCAAGACAAAGTGTTCCATACCTTTTGGCATCCCCTGGCAAAAGGCGACCGCCTTTGCGCCATGTTTTTCCTTTATCGCTTTTAGATTGTCCGCTATCTCCTTAATTGCATCCGGCCACGAGATCCTCTCCCATTTTCCCTCGCCTTTTCTGCCAATCCTTTTTAAAGGATATCTGAGCCTGTCAGGATGGGTGAGCCTTTCAGGTGATGCCAAACCTTTGACACAGATATAACCCCTGTTTAAAAAACCATCGGGATCTCCTTTAACGCTGACAATCTTGTTATCTTTAAGGCCTACAAGGAGAGCGCAACCGCCATGGTCCATTCTCGCACAGTTTGTTTTTAGCCACCTAATACTATCTTTCATCTACAAGCTCCTTTCTCTTTTAGCTAAATGGGTTGCTAGATATATGCATACATCCAATGGATTATTTTGGTCCGCCTACGGCGGATTAGGCCTTCTCCAGTAATTGCTCACTAGAGGCGAGAGAAGAAGGTTTGATTCCGGGAGTAAAAATGCCTCAAGGCTGTACGATATAAGTAGATGGTGGAGACCAGCCATTTTTTGAGAGAAGAAGGTCAAGAGATGTTTTTTATGAAGCGATGGATACGTTCAAGGGCTTGCTTCATAAGCGCCTGATTGACCGTTAGCGCGATGCGCAAGCAGCCTTTTCCGGAAGGTCCAAAGGCCTCTCCAGGGACCACCACGACCTGTTGCTCCTTCAATAAATCAAGGGCAAACTGACGGCTGTCCCGTGTGATTTGACTGATATCCGGAAATATATAAAAGGTTCCTCCAGGCTTGTGAACCCTCACACCTGGAATCTGTTGCAGGACTTCATACGCCTGCTCACGACGCGTGCAAAATTCCTCTATCATTGCATGGATGACTTGTGGGTCAAGGCGTAGAGCGGCCAGGGCAGCACGCTGGGAAACCGATGGAGCGCAAGATGTCGTGGAACTTACCACCTTGATCATGGACTCAATGAGCCATTCCGGCCCAAAAGCGTATCCTACGCGCCAACCTGTCATGGCAAAGGATTTTGAAAAGGAGTGAACCACGATTGTCCGCTCCTTCATGCCCGGGCGTGTGCGGATGGATTCGTGAGTCCGCCCGTCAAAAAGGAGTCTCTCGTAGACTTCATCGCTCAGCACTAACAGATCCCGCTCTAGGACTATACGGGCGATATTGTCCAGGGTATCAGCAGGGATGACAGCCCCGGTTGGGTTGTTTGGCGAATTCAAGAGCAACACTTTGCTGAACGGGGTGATTGTCGCTTCCAGATCTTCCGGGGTTGGCACGAAACCGTTTTCAAAACGGGTCTGAACATGGACAACCTTTCCTCCCACCCATTCAATATGGTGTCGATAAGGTGGAAAACAGGGTTCGGGTACGATGACTTCGTCACCGGGATCCAGCACCGTTCGCAAAAATGATGTCAAGCCTCCAACCCCTCCGGTAGTCACGACAATCTGACCGGTGGAGAAATCCTCGCCAAGGCGCTCATGCAGATACATCTGAATTGCTTTGATCAATTCTGGATCTCCCTGGGATTGAGTATAATGGGTTGCACCTCGGATCGCATCCTGCAGCGCCTGATTGGATATCTCTTTGGGAGTGTCAAAGTCCGGTTCGCCAATCCCCAGGGAGATGAAATTGTCATACTCTTCAGCGCGTTTCCACATTTCTCGAATACCGGAGAGAGGGATCTGGCTCACAGCCTTTGAGATCTTTGATTTCATAGTAGAGTAAGTCTTATTAAAACTTCTCGGATCGTGTCAAGATAATTCTTCATGAGGAATATTCCCCTGATCATATAAAGCCAGTCGTATTTCCCTTTCTCCAGGCAAATCCGAAATCTATTTCCATCATCCTCACCGTCAAACAAGGCCTGAAGCAATTCTGAAGAGAGAGTCCGTGTTCTTGAGGGAGAGTACGTTCAAACGCTTGTGGAAAAAAAGTTGACAAACCGTTCGTCATGTGTGTTCTTCTATTGACGCACAGGAACAGAAATTGGTTGAGATGAGTGAATCCCATTCCCTACCGGTATTTCAGTCCCGAGAAAGGGTAATAAAGGGCCTGGCGGCCACGGACAGATACAGAGTACTCAACTCTTACTAAACAGTCCTATAGCCTTTTGAGGCTTGAGGATGAAGGAATGAGAGCCAAAAAAGGGAAGATGGTTAAGATAAAAGAGCAGGTTATGGGAGCTAGATCTGAGTTGGACGTTTTTCTCACCCCAGGGTCTGTGGCAGTTGTCGGCGCTACCGAGAGACCGGGGGCTTGGGGATCCTTTATAATGAGGGGGCTGCTTTCCTTGAGTTATCCGGGTAAAATCTATCCTGTCAACCGCCAAGCCGATCAGGTCTCTGGCATCCATGCCTACAAGGATATAAGGCAGATCAAAGCGCCGATCGACCTCGCGGTTCTCGCCATTCCGGAAGAATTCGTGGAAGAGGCGATTACGTCTTGCGGCCAGAAAAAGGTCAAAGGGATCACCATCATTACGGCAGGTTTTGCCGAGACCTCTCAAGCTGGACGGGAGAGGCAGGAGCGCCTGGCCGGGCTTGCCCGCTCCTATGGTATTCGCCTCCTAGGCCCGAACGTAAGCGGGACATTCAACCTCCATGCCGGCTTCAATGCCTCGCCCGCACCCGCGGACAACCTTCTGCCAACTCCCATTGCCGCCGCCTGCCAGGGGGGATACGCCTTCTACGACATCCTATCCTCTGGATGGTCCAGAGGGCTGGGTGTGGGAAAGTTCATCCATACCGGCAACGAGTGTGACCTCACAGTGACAGACTTCCTCGAGCACTTAGGCCATGACCCTGAGGTGAAAGCCATTGTTATGTACATTGAGACCATCCGCGACGGAAGACGCTTCATGGATGTTGCCCGGGCGGTGACGAAGACAAAGCCAGTGGTGGTGTACAAGGGGGGCAGGACACCAGGGAGTGCCCGCGCAGCCAGCAGCCACACCGGGGCGCTCTCAGGAAAAAAGGAGGTATATGAAGGCCTGTTCCGTCAGTCCGGTATTATCACTTCGCCGGTTATGGAGCTCCTGCTCCCCCTTGGCCATGCTTTGATTGAGCGCCCACCGATACGGGGCAAAAGGGTTGCTATTATTACCATGGGAGGATCGTGGGGCGTGGCCCTCTCCGACGCTCTTGAGGAGGTGGGTCTTGCAGTGCCTGAGTTGAGCCTTGGGCTTCAAAAGGCATTGCGATCTGTGGGCATGCCACCCAGGGCCTCAACAAGAAACCCGGTTGATTTTGGGGCCTCCGGGCTTTTCATATCCGTTGATACCCCAGTCGCACTCAGCCGTGAGATCCTGTCTTCAGGTGAGGTGGACGCGCTTATTGTGCATGGAATAGGTAGGCCAGGGATGCACGCGGAGGATACCCCGGATGAGGTGAGATTTTTCCTGGATATTGAAAAACAGCAGATCCAGGGTTTGAATGCCCTAGAAAAGGAAATAGGCCTGCCCGTGTTGATCGGGAGCCACTACAACCCATGGGAAAGCCAGGTGGTGTGCGATGTTAATAAGCAAGGGATACGAATTTACAACCGCCTGTATGAGACCGCCCAACTGCTCTCTTTGATGCACGGCCAATGGAGGCAAAGACAGGACAGAGGATAATTGGTGAGGCAACGGCAGGCCTTACCATCCGTAAAGGATGCGAACCCTATATGGTACAACACTTTTTCTCTTGATCCTCCAAGCGTTCCCGCACTATATTCATACCGAGTAAAAGGAGTTCTTATTAACAAATTCATTGAGAAAGGAGTTCATCATGGGACTTCGTACGGCCGAAGAGTTTAAAGAGAGCCTCAGGGATGGGCGTCAGGTATACATCTTTGGCGAGCGAGTCGAAGATATAACCACGCACCCCATCCTCAAGATCAGCGTGGAAACCGCCGCCGGAGACTTTGTCCTATGCCACATGGATGAACCGGAGATTCGCGACCTGTTCGTGGTCCCTCACCCGGAGACCGGTGAGCCGATGAGCAGGTATTTCGATCCTCCCAGGAATACCGACGATCTCGACAAGAGGCTGCAGATGATCGGGACCTCCATCCGGGTGACAGGCGGACTGCCCTTTGGCAAGGACATTGGGACCGACTCCATGTATGCCATCATGACCACGGCCCAGGAGATGGGGAAGCCCGAGTATGTGGAGCGGGCACAAAACTATCTGGAGTACCTGCGCAAGAACGACCTGAACCTCTGCGGGGCCATTACCTGTGTCAAGGGGGACCGCGGCAAGACCCCTGCCATGCAGGTGCACCCGGACTATTATGTCCGCGTGGTAGATAAGAACAAGGACGGGATCATCGTCAAGGGCGCCAAGATCCATATCACCGGTGCTCCCGTGGCCAATGATCTGTTGGTGCTCCCTACCCGCCAGATGCGGGAAAACGAGCCAGAGTACGCGGTGGCCTTCGCCGTTCCCGCTAATGCTCCGGGTATTAGCTTCATTTGCCGACCGAGCCGGGGAGAGCGCACGCCTGCGGAGTTTCCCTTGAGCCGCCCCGTGCGCGGTCTGGTGGAGGCCATGATTGTGTTCGACAACGTGTTTGTGCCCTGGGAACGGGTATTCATGTCCGGCGAGTGGCAATACTCCATGATGTTGGCCTATAACTTCGCCACCTATCACAGGTTCACAGCGGTGAGCTACAAGATCCCTGCGGTCGAAATTTTGGCTGGATGTGCGGTGGCCATGGCTGAGATGAACGGCATCGAGGGTAAAGGACACATAAGGGCCAAGCTGGTGGAGATAGCGGGCTATGTTGAGACGCTCAAGGCCCTCGCCACAGCGGCCATCAAGTCACCGGTGATGTATGGTGAGATCGCCGTGCCCAACCCGCTCATCACCAATATGGGAAAACTGCACTTTGCCAGCCACTACCATGAGATACTCAAACTCGTCCAGGACATTGCCGGCGGTATCATCACGACAATGCCCACGTACCTGGATTGGCAGAACACGGAGATCCATGACTACCTTGAGTACTATCTCGGGGGCTCTCCCAGGTATACGACCGAGGAGCGTTTGAAGATGGTGGGACTCACCCACAACATGGTATGCTCCGCGGAGAGCGCTCACATGGAGGTGGTCACTGTCCATGGCGAAGGTTCCATGGAGGCGCAACGAATGATGATCTACATGGAGTCACCATTGAGGCAGTACAGAGATTTCGCGCTGGCAGCCGCGGGCATCAAACCGAGAGAGTGAGAATCACATAAGAATAGGCCAGTAAGTGACGTATATGATTCAGGAACGTATCAGTAATGCCGACGCTTTCTCTCACGCCCCTTTGTATCTGCGGCCAGGAATTCCGAGATCTCGGCCTCTTCCACCGCAAGATATAATGGGAGGGAATGAAAAACATGGGCGGGAAATTAATCCCGCCCTTTTCTTACGCATACCTTTATGATGCTCTAAGCCCTATTGCCTCGCTACCGCACTTCCCGTTCTGATCAAAAAGTTCAAGGGACTGGAAATAGATTTCTCGATGGATTGTCTATTATCCTTATCCTGTCGATCCGCTCGTGCAGGCTGCTAGGTCCAAAAGAGCCCATCGGGCTTAATGCCTTTTTGGCTGGTCTTGAAGTGGGGGCGCGGTGCCTTGTCTCGTTAATGAGAGATCTGGAACCAAAACAACCCCCTCTCAAATCAGCTAAAGGCTTCTGCCTTCGCTCTGTCTGTTTATTTCCAGGGCGGTAGCAAGAGTTCACCTGTTGCCAGATTCTCCGGCCATACCACCTTTCGACTTCCGTCCTCTCTCCACTGAACCATAACCAGCTGCCGATAACCTGGACCATATTTGCCATTATGAAGATCTGTAAAGACCCAGCGCCCAGCAACCCCAACATAGTCGGTGTTCTCCAAAACGGGAACAAGAGCGTCCGAATCCGTTGTCTTGGCCTTTTCTACAGCAGCTTTGTAAATATGTAATACGTCATAGGTATAACCGCTGACATAGCCGCCAGTCTCGTTAAATTTCGCTACGTAACGATCATGAAACGGGATGGTTTTAGGCGTGATAGCCACGGGGAAAGGCCCTACATATGCGAGCAGGGTCTCACCCACCGCCTTGCCGCCACAGTCTTTCCAGTAACGGTCTGAAGCACCCGTACCAGAGACGCCGCCAATCATTGGACCTTTTAAATCATACCATTGTTTTATGTAGATAGCCCCATCCACATGAGCTGAAATTTCGTATATGAAATCCGCTTTGCTATTGATGATTTTGGTGAAGATAGGCGTAAAATCCTTTGTCTCTGTGTCAAAGAATTCAGAGTAGACAACCTCTATTCCTTTTTCCTTAAAAAATTCCTCAGCTTCTTTCACCATACTCCTTGTCCATAGGGCATTTTCAGCCATTATGGCAATACGCTTTGCGCCCATCTTTTTGACAGGCAGGCCGTAGATAAAATCAAGTGACACCCTTGAAAGCTCGCCTGACAGGTGCATCACTCTAAACCAATATTTATATTTCTTACGATCTGAGTTATATAGGTTTGACAAGGCCTCTGAGGCAGCTCCAGTGGGAATGAACAGCGTTTTGTAGCGGGCCATTTGGTCCATAACGGCCTTGGCAACCCCCGAAGAGCACGTACCAATAACCAAACCACATTTATCTTGTAAGACCAATTTCTTGTAGGCCATGGACCCTTTTTCAGGCTTATACTCCGTATTGCCAAAAATCAATTCAATCTTTTTACCCATAATACCACCTTGGGCATTTATGTCTTCTGCGGCCATTTTGGCGGCATTCAGGAGGCTTTCTCCTGAAGGCGTCTTAAAGGGAGCAATCACGCCAATCTTGATGGTATCGCCAGCGATCGCAACACTTGCGTTTAGCACAAAAAAGAAACTAACAATGACAAGAACAATCTTCCAATGTCTCGGATTCATTTTTTCCTCCATGATAACTTAGGGTTAACGTTGTGAGAAAAAACCTTCCAAAAAAAGATCTGCAACGGAATGTATCACCCCCTTTCTCTTCATCAATTTCGCCTAGGCCATACCCAGGTAGGCTTTAGCCACGGAGGGATCTTCCACCAGCTCGTGGCTAATACCCTGGTTAATAATATGTCCCTCTTCCAGGACATAGGTGAAATTTGAAAACTCCAGGGCCAGCGCAGCATTCTGCTCCACCAACAAGATACTTAATCCTTCATGATTCAGTTTTCGTATTACTTCAAAGATGGCCTCAACGATCAAGGGGGCCAACCCGAGAGAGGGTTCGTCCAGGGTTAGCAGCCTCGGGTGCCCCATGATGGCTCGACCAACAGCCAACATCTGCTGTTCGCCCCCTGAAAGCGTCCCGGCCAGCTGCGTCTGTCGTTCAGACAAAAGAGGTAGAAATTCAAAAACGCGGTCCAAATCAGAGGCAATTCCTTGCCTGTCGCTCTGCAAAAATGCACCCATCATAAGGTTTTGATAAACAGTCATGTTCGGAAAAAGAAGCCTGTCCTCTGGACAATGGATGATGCCTCTCTTTATGACATCCCTTGGCCTGAGACATATCAGATCATTACCGTCGAACCAGACATGCCCTGTCACTGACACCAATCGAGAAATAGACCTCAATAGTGTGGTCTTGCCGGCACCGTTACTCCCAATAACTGAAACAAAATCCCCTCTCTCTACCTGGAGGCTCACACCATGGAGCACGCGAATTCCATGATAAAAGGCCTCGAGATTGTCGATTTCAAGCCAGGCCAACTTACGTCCCCCTTTTCCCCAAATAGGCTTCTATCACCTTCGGTTCTCTGACGACCTGTTCTGGTGTCCCCTCAGCGATTTTATTCCCAAAATTGATTACAACCACCTTTTGAACCAGTTTCATGAGTTCTCTCAACCGATGCTCTATAATCACAACGGTGAGCCCCTCATTGTTCAACTTACGGATTAGGCGGGAAATATTTTCTATCTCCTTATGGGATAAACCTGAAAATGGCTCATCCAGCAGCAGGATCTTGGGACGGGTGACAAAGGCACGTAGAATATCAAGGAGTTTCAGTTCGCCCTGGCTTAGATTATCAACCTCAAGCCAAAGTTGTTTCGTCAGACCCATGTCCTGAAGGATTCCAGCAATATTTTCTTTTTCGTTTTTTTTGGAAAGATGACTCGACCTGGCACGCTTAGAGAAGGAAGGTACCATCATGGCCTCTATCACCCGCATCCCAAAAAAAGGCTTCAGCAGTTGCCATGTTCGAGTTAGGCCCAAGTTGACTATTTGATAAGGCTTTTTACCCTGGATATTGTGACCATCAAAGACAACGGATCCAGAATCAAAGGGCAGGAACCCGGTAATACAATTAAACAGGGTTGTCTTTCCTGCACCGTTTGGACCGATAATCCCGAGAATCTCTTGCGGCTTAACAGTTAAACTAATCCTCTCCAAGGCCCTCAATCCGCCAAACGTCTTGGTCAGGTTACTGATTTCAAGAAGATTCATGTCGGTTTCCTGTCTCCCAAGAAAATAAATGATAATAGTCTTGAGTCCTTAATAAATTTTAGGTTAACCAATCCGTCTGGAGCCAAATAAATAAATAAAATCAGCAGTCCTGTATATATAATGATCCGGTATTCTTCCACGATGCGGAGAGATTCATTGACAATAGAAAGGCAAATGGCTCCCAGCAGTGGGCCTACAATCGTGCCCATCCCTCCGATCATGGCCAACAATACAACAATGACCGAAAGATATCCGGATAGCATCGTAGGCCCGATATGCATCTGAGAGTGGGTAAACACGCCACCGCCGATTCCAGCCATAAAGCCGCTAATCGCAAAGGCCTCGATTTTATAATATGCTGTATTAATGCCCGCTGATTGGGTAGCGTCCTCATCTGCACGGATTGCTTTGAGAATAATGCCATGCTTGGATCGTGCATATAGACAGAGTACAAGATAGATAGCTACCATGACTCCCCAAACCACAAAGAAGTCCTTGGTGGGATCATCAGTAAAAGCGTCCAATCCGGATATTCCCTCTTCTCCCCCAGTGATCCCGTATAAAATAAAACTGAGCTTGAAAAGAATGGATGCAAATGCCAACGTGGCCATGGCAAAATAAGGCCCTTTGAGACGAAGGGTCAGATATCCTATGAAAATACCCGAAACGCCTGCTGCCAGTGCAGCCATGGGAATCGCAAGGTATGGGGAAACCGGAAGATGAGAAGTCAGGATGCCGGAGAGATAGCCTGCTCCACCAATGAAAAAGGCAAAACCAAAATTAACTTCATGGGTGTAGCCTGTGAGTATGTCCCAACTCATTGCAAAAATAGCATAAATAGCTGCTAATTTTATTATCTCTAGGTAAAAGATATTATCGCTCATGAGTGGAAAGAGGGCCATCGCAATCAATATGATCAGACCAAATGGCGATTGATTTTGCGTGAGAGGGGCTAATCTTTTTAAAAGGTTCATTTTGGCTACCTTAATTTATACCCCATAATGCCAGAGGGTTTGAAGACCAAAACCAAAATGATTACCACCAATGCCACCAATTCGGTCAGCTGTTCGCTTATAAGAAAAGACCCTAGTATCTCGGCATAACCTATCACAAATGAGGCAATAACACTGCCCACCAGTGAGCCAATCCCACCAAGGATGGCAATGGCGAACGCCTTGATCAGTGGGAACAGCCACATCTCGGGGACGACAGATGATACTGGAGCTATCAAGGCCCCGGCTAAGGCTGCCAGACTTGCACTGAGACCTGAGGTAATAAGGGTGGCTGTTTCAACGCTGACTCCCATGAGTATGGCCCCGGTTCTCTGCTGGGCAACGGCATCAACGCCTTGGCCCATCTTGGTTTTCTTTAGAAAATACCAGAGGGCAGGCAAGATCAGTGCCGTTATTGGGATTAGAATAAGTTGTTGATTGATCACCTTGATCCCACCGATGGAAATGCTGCCCTCTATGAGGCTCGGCACACGTGTGCCGGAGACACCAAAGAGCAGTGACATGACTTCGCCAACGAAAAGAGCCAGGGCCAAAGTCATGACCATAACATAAAGGAGAGACTGGATATGGGGACGAAGCAGGATATAGTAAACAAGGCAGGCAATAATACCAACCGATAACACAGAAAGTATAGCCGATATGAGCAACAAATTTATTCCGCCCGCACCAAAAACGAATGTGTAGAAGATATAAGTCAAATAAGCGCCGAGCATGTAGTAGGTACCATGAGCGAGGTTCAAGATTCCGCCCACACTAAAAATCAGCACAAAACCAACCGCAATGAGAGAATATAATGCTCCCCTCACAGTCCCGATGATCAAAATTTCCATAGATAGCCCTTAATTGATTTATGGTTTTTCGTCTTAGTGCTTTTTGAACTCCATTTTTTGTCAGAATTCTTTTACGGATCCTTAGAGGTATCCATACGCAGTCCACCCGCCGTCAATGGTTACTATGGAACCTGTCATGAAAGAAGCCTCATCACTGGCGAGATACACGGCAAGTCCCAATACATCTGTTACTTCCCCGATGCGCCCTTGGGGAGTTCGCTTCTCGATAGCACCGACGGGCAATATCCCCTTATCAATCACACCCTGTACTAGCTCTGTGCGGATATAACCTGGTGCTATGGCATTTACCCGAATATTCTTGTTGGCCCATTCGATGGCCAGCACCTTTGTGAGCATGTTTGCACCTGCTTTGCTGGCACAGTACGCAGCTCGCATAGGTGCTGCCACAAGCCCGTATGCTGAAGTGATGTTAATGACGCAACCCCCACCCTGTCGCATCATCTGTCTCGCCGCTGATTGAGAGCCATAAAAAACCCCAAAAAGGTCTGTCTCAACCGCACGTGTCCATTCTTCGGGGGAAAGATCCTCGGATGGATGCGCCATTGAGATGCCAGCATTATTTACCATAATATCCAGCCGGCCATATTCCGCAACAGTTCTGTCTACCACCCCTTGAATGCTTTCGGGTCTCCTTACGTCTACAGGCAAGGCTAAAGCCTGCCCTCCTGTTTTTTTTATTTCATCAACAATGGCTGAGAGGAGATCCACTGAACGGCTGGCAAGGACGACTTTGGCGCCTTCTTGCGAATAGCGTATGGCTATCCCTTTACCAATGCCTTTGCTCGCACCAGTTATGAGCGCAACCTTGTTTTTGAGTTTCATTAACAAGCCCCGTATTATTAATCGGTATGCCTAATCTGCGTTTTTAATTGGCCTCTAATTATAAGCGCGTGTGGTTGGTATAATTTTTTTCCTATTCACATAGGCATCTTTACCTGATAATTATGCCGTTCAAAGTCTCCTTGTTTGTCAGCTTATCCATATATTGCCCGAAGTACGCCCTTTAATATTCTACCTGTACCTCTACGTGGCATTTCATCAACGATCTCTGCCTGTCTTAAGGCCTTAAAATGTGCTCGCCTTTCCCGGGTAAAGCTTATTATTTCCTGTGGAGTCGACTTTACTTCAGGCGTAAGAAGGCCAATTCCCTCTCGGATTTCTCCCCATTTGGGATCCTCCTTACCAATTACCGCACACCCAAGAATGTCAGGATGAGAATAAAGCGCCTGTTATATTTCGAGGACTGTACACTCTTTGGTTGTTTTTTGCAAGCTAAAGGCGGACGCAACTATTGACCTGTTGCTCGCTGCTTGGGCCGTACCACCTTTCGGCTTTCCTTTTTTCTCCACTGGGAGGTATACTGGGTGGGATAGCCGGGAGTCTTTTTATATGTATAATTTAATTATATTTTAGCTAATTTAAGAAATTTATTTGACAAATATGAATTTATATGCATAATTATATATATATTTTTCTAAAACATAGGGTTATTTAGGTCTCAACCTGATAAGGAAAATCAGAGGGCAGCTCCTCATTAGCAACTCGGAGCGTGCCAGAAGAGCGGGAGTTTCACCCTAAACCATTGACAGGGTTGAAAAAGGAAAGAACTGTCAGGCGGAGATAACGAGGAAGCTTATACTGGCGCTTGGATATGACCTCTCTGATAAAGACAGGTTTTCACGAGGACTAATAATGGCTGAAACCTGGATTAAGTGGAATCTTCCCCTATTAATGGCCATATGGAAGAAAAGGAGTATCTAATGGAAGAAGATCAAAGGTCATTACAGATTACAGGCGCTTTTATCAGGTTTGTAGAAACAGGTGAAGAATCATTGATCAGGCATTTTACTCGTGAAGAATTAGAGGCAAATCTATTGAAACATCAGACAGAAAAAGGCCATCCCGTGTACGAGGCCATAGCAAAAAGAGTTGCTGAATTAAGAGAAATAGGGCGATACAAAAGAAAGACAGAAGAAAAGTGGGAAGATAGAATAATTGGGTTCATCTTGGGTCTAATTGTGGCTCTCATAATAATTCTGTTGAGGCATTAATTTGATAAAAATAATGTAATTGCGTTTCCTCGCAGAACAGACAGTGTTCTATCAGGAGTAAGGTAGGCATAATCCCAGGTTCATTTCCTACCTTCAAGCCTTGTGTGTGGTCGTTTATAGCCAGCCCTTCTGATTCAGATCGCAAAACTTTCCTGGTTACTTTTATATATGTTTGTTTACAGTCATCTTTCAGCTCAGTATTTTACGGCATACTGAAATATTTGGGCCTTTCAATTCTTTCCAGTCATAGCAGCATACGAAGGCCGAAAGATGAAGGGGAGGTGTCTGAATCCTGCAAGAGCGATTAGGCCGGTGCCGAAAAGGAGCACGAGCACCAAGGTGGCTACAGGGCCAAGGATAAGGGCAGGGTGAATTGGCGAAGCGTAAGCAGCAGTGGCAATAAAACAGCCACCATCTCCATCCCCGGGCACATCGGCTGGATCACCAGGAAAGGTTCTCGCACGGATTTCGGTTATGTTACTGAAGCCATCATCATCAGAGTCCATCGGTTGAACAGCATCAAATCTAAAACCATTATCCCGGAAGTCATTGCCATAGGGATTAAGTTCGGGTACAGTTGAATGGCAGGTGATGCAACTGTCTAGCCGCGTTCCCGCGGTTCCATACGTGTCGTTGAACTCTTCTAAAAAATCAAAGCGTGCGTAAGCGAGGCGAAAAATTCCCGCTGTTGTGACCAAAACCAATAAAAAGGTACAAGCAATTTTCCTCACTGCCTTCTCCATGACGTTAATATAATTTTTCGCTCAAGACTTGCCTCCACAGAAATGAAACCCCACCCTGGCGTAGGTTTCTTGAAGGCCGCAATCATCAGCGATCCTCCCAGTTCCACCTCAACTTCTTTCGTGTATAGAAACACAGGGCCAGGTTCAGCAGCCAGATGAAAAATCGAACTTTTCCCATTGAAAGACCCAGCCGATTGACAACGGCTCTGATAGAATAGAACTCCAGCCAGGCCTTTCTCACCATCTTTTCCAAAACCTTACTGGTCACTCTTAGGGGACGGAAAACGAGGTTGGCCATGTTGTAGTTGGCCCAGTTTCTACTGGCTAGGCGGCCCTCTCTAACGAACTTATCATACACCATCGTTCCCGGGAGTGGTGTGAGAAAGTTGAAGCAGGCGAAATCCAGTCTGGACGCTTTGGCCATCTGGATGGTATTGTCAAGACTTTCCTCGTCGTCTTCATCAAATCCAAGGACAAAGGATCCCCAGATCAAAATTCCGTAGCTCTTTATGGTCTCGATGTCCCGGTAGAAGTGTTCCGGATCATTGAACCGTTTGTGGGCGCCTTGCAGGCTCTCTTTACAAAAAGATTCAAGCCCTATGGCCAATCCAACGCATCCGCTTCTTGCCGCCAGTTCCAAGATTTCAGGATCGTGGGCAATGGATATGGTGCACTGACTCCCCCACCGAATCCTGAGAGGGGTCAAGGCTTCAAAGAGGTTACGGGTCCGTTCCCGATTGCTAAAGATATTGTCATCGATTATAAAAACATTCCGTGAGGGAAGGCCTTCGATCTCTCGAATCACTTCGTGGATGGGCCGAAATCGGTAGGTCTTTCCGTTGAACCGGGTCACAGAGCAGAAGCTACAGTTGTGGGGACAACCCCGAGTGGTCTGAACCGTGTTAACGGTCACGTAATTATCACGCAGGAGAAGGTCTCTCCTCGGCATGGGGAGACCCTCTAGGCTCACCAGTTGGTTGTTCTGGTATATTTTTTCCAACCGTCCATGGGAAAAGTCCCTGATGAGGTGCTGCCAGGTCCCCTCTGCCTCCCCAACCACAACAGCGTCAGAGTGTTCAAGCGCTTCTTCAGGAAGATTCGAGGCATGGACTCCACCCACGACCACCGGCACCCCTCGTTGGCGAAAGGCATCGGCAATCTCATAGGCCCTGGGAGCGGTGTTGGTATAAGCCGTGAGTCCAACCAGATCCACATCTTTTTCGGAATCAATTGGCTTGACACATTCATCTGTGATCGATACTTCAACATCTCTGGGGGTGTACGCTGCAACCATACAGAGATTGAGAGGGGGAGAATAGGCCTTTGCGTTCCATTTAAGGAGCCCCTTTTGCAGGAAAGGGATGTTGGCCGCATTCGTTGGGTTGTTTGGATTGATCAACTCGATTTTCACGGGATTCCTCCTTCTTCCTTAATAAGACCCAGACCGGGGCTCGTCTTGGGATTGACCATGGCCTCGGGATGGGACGGGAACACTCGCTATCGGTTCGATGCTGCTTTCGCATACTATGGTCACAATAGTATCAGATTTTAGAGTCCGAGGTCAAATCAGGGGTAAAATGCTTAGGAAACCCTAATCTTGAATTTCTTGGCCTTCTGTTTTTCAAGGCTGATAGCGGCTCTCCATAATATATCCCGATCTCCTCGAACTATCAGATATACAGAAAAGTAACGCCACATTTTTACCTTTGCTCAGCCAAGGTTTTAGAAAAACTGTCATGCTTGCTCCATCTGGGTATATGGTAGAGTTTTAGGGGGCAGAAGGCGAAGGCAATACATAACAGTATGGGACTAGATCTGGGCTGGAGGCGGAGAAGGGCTTTTTTATGCCCTTCTCAAGCGCACTATTCCTATGTCTGGAGGACAGGCCAGCCTGACCGGGACTAAGAAGGTTCCCACACCTTTTGTTATAAATGTCCAACGACGCCCTGTTTCTCTTATGAGTCCGGATGACCCCCTATATTTCCAGGAACAAGGAACCCATGGTGCCCGGTTGATGAGTGGTATCCTGATCTGACCTCCGTGAGTATGCCCAGAGACTACCAGCCTGATCCGTTCATCTCCCTTAAGCTGAATGTTAATATCTGGATTATGGGAGAGCATGATTATCACCGATTTCGGGCTGAGGTTTCTTGTGGCCTCGAAGGGATCTGACGGCCCTTCCCAGAAATCGTCAACACCAGCCACTGCCAGGCCATTGTCTAAGCTGATGCCCTGATTATTCAAAATGACAAGTGGGAGCTTTGATAATTCTTTTTTCACCAGACCTGCATCTGTCCAGTGGTCATGGTTGCCCAGAACCGCATAGATTCCAAGGGGTGCCTTTAATCTTTGCAAGATATCAAAGACATACGATCCTTTCTCGACATTCTCACGGCTATGACTGTAGGAGCCGTCCACATAGTCGCCCAAAAGGGCGATAAGGTCAGGTCGCTCCTCGTTAACGATGCTAATGGCTTGAAGGATGTCTTCCCTCGTAGTAAAGGACCCGGCATGGAAATCGGCCAGGACCCCAATTTTGAGTCCATCAAGTGTTTTTGGTAATCCAGCCAGAGGTACGTTCGCATGAACCCTCTCAAGCCTTTTGGAGGAGACATACCCGATGCCACCTATAATGGTCAAGCCGGAATAGACGGCGGTGCGAATCCATCCGCGCCTTGTAAGTTTAGGGCCCATCATTCCATTTATGCATTACCTCCGACGCCTTGTAATTTCCTCTTTGAAGCGTGCCGCATCACTAAACACCTCAGCCTCCCAGCCCAGGCGGCGAGCTGCTTCAACGTACAACGGAATGTCGTCGGTGTAGAAAACCGGCAACCGGCCGTCGCAGTAACGATCCATAACCGCTCCGTAGATGGCTGGATCCGGTTTTGCCACACCCACTGTGTAGGAGACTATCCAACCGTCGAGAAGTTCAAGGATCGGGTAGTTTTGGACAAGGAACGTCCAGTGCACCTCTTCCGTGTTGCTGAGCGCCACAAGGCAAAAATCGCTCTTGAGTTCAGCGAGGGCCTGTCTCATTCCAGGCACCTCACCGGTAAAGATACGGCACCAGAGGCCGCGCCATTCCTGAGGCGCAAGGGAGAAACCCAGGGCGGTATTGAGGACCTGGAGTATGTCTTCCCATGACTGCCTGCCCACATATAACGGAAAGAAAAGCTTGTCCAGATCAAGGGGCAGGGGAGGGCCTATTTCTCTTCCACACCTCTTTGAAAGCTCCTCAAGCACCACCTTTGTGTCGAAGTCCACGAGGACTTTGCCCACATCAAGGACGATAACAGGCTTATGGGGTTGTTGTGTCTTCATAGCACATCCCGTGATACCTAAGGTAAAGAAAAACAGAATTAATTTCAAGCATTGATACAAGAGGGAAGGTACGGCATGAGGTAATTCAACCAGCCAAGACCTCCTCTTATGGCAGATGATGGCCAATGGATCGTGTGATCAAGATTCATCCATCCAATCACGCTTCTTTAATCAAGAAACCCAGGATAGCCACGGTGACCAGGGCCATAGCTCCACCAAAGAGGAACGGAGCGCTTGGAAGAAGGGAAAAGAGGATTCCAGCAATGATACTGGCAGGGAGCAATCCGACCCCAACAATGGTGTGATAAAATCCAAGGGCAGTTGCCGTTGAATCTCTTGGAGCTATATCTGAGACAAAGGCCTTTTCTACTCCCTCTGTCATTGCGTAATAGACTCCATACAAAGGCCAAAAAAACCACAAGAGTGAGCTCGTCTTATGGCTGACAAAACCAAAAGCGATGTATACCACCCCATAGAGCCCGTAGCCTGCCATGAGCAACTTTTTTCGTCCCATTCTGTCAGAAAGAGAACCGAATGCAGTGGAAAGAAGTGCAGTGGACAAATTGAAGACGAGATACATGAGGATGACTGTGGAGAGGGCATGCCCTAGGTTCATAGTCCGAAGCAGCAAGAATTGATTTGAAGAGTTTCCGAGGGTAAATATGAGCTGGGCAATGAAGAAGATTTGAAGATTTTTATCATACTGACGGATGTGCAAATTTGGTGTGGGTTGTTGTTTCTCTGCTCCTTCAACAACGGTGAGCTTTTTCTCTTTGACAAAAAGCAGGAAGACCACCCCTATAATGGCAGGAATAATAGAGATGAGAAACAGGGTGTAGAAGGAATTTAGATCTCTGAGTGTCTTGGTGATGGGATCCATATACTCCAGGACCAAAAAGAAGCAGATACCTGCACCGAGTGTGGCACCGGCGAAATCCATTCCTCTCTGAAAGCCAAATGCTTTTCCCCGGAGCTCCTCTGAGCTAGATTCTGAGATCAGGGCATCCCGGGGGGCTGTCCGAATGCCTTTCCCGACACGGTCAAAGAAACGGGCGAGAAGGACAAAATACCAGCCAAGAGAAGAGAGAAGGAGTAGAAATTTTGCCAGCGCGGATGTGGTATAACCTCCAATAGTGGGGAATTTCCTGTTTTGAATCTTATCAGAATAGTAACCAAAAAATACCTTGAGCAGGCTGGCTGTAGATTCTGCTATCCCTTCTATGATTCCCAAAACAGGACCCAACATGGCTTTTCTGGAAGCCATAATCATGCTCACAAAGGCCTGTAACAGGGGATAAATCATTTCGGTGGAAACATCTGTAAAAAAAGAGGTAAAACTGGCAAGTACAACATTTCGGGTAATCCCCCTTTTCTCTCTGGCCTTCTGCATGGTCTTCTCTCTATTCTTCAAGGACCTCGTGAGATAGTCCTCATGCCTTTTGTCGGGGAGACTCCAGGTTTTTTCCTGTAAAAAATCGCAAGAGGCTATCTGAGGTAACAAGGCCTCTGGTCTTAATTTAAAACTATAATATTTTGGGATCATTTTCAATCATGGTGTTTCGCCTGATTAATCAAGGATAAACTCATAAGAGCCTTAGGATTATAGCGAGTACCAGGACTTCATGCTTGACATAAATATCGAAATAGTGGCAAAAGCAGAAAGATACAAGTCGAGCAGCTATACTGATACTATACGCAAAAGAAAGAGGAAACCAAAAATCAAAAAGGAGGACACGGAATGGCCTTGAATCTGGATTCCATCGGCAAGAAGATAGGCCCTGTGAGGAAGGAGTATACGTGGAAGGATGTGGTACTTTACGCACTTGGGGTGGGGGCTGGCTTTGATGAATTGGAGTACTGCTATGAACATCACCTGAAGGTGATCCCCAGTTTCTCCATTGCCAGTGTGTTTGGGTTTCTGGCCGAGGTGGGGATGAGTTCTAATGCAGATCTGTCCGGCATTCTCCATGGGGAGCAGGACATCATTTTTCACAATCCCATCCCCGCAGAGGGAACCCTGACTACTGAAGGGGCTATCACCCACATGTACGATAAAGGAAAGGACAAGGGCGCACTGGTGGTCGCCGAAGCCGACACCTACCACTCCAACGGACAAAAGCTCTTCACCAACATCTTCACCCTTTTTTGCCGGAAGGATGGAGGATTTGGCGGCACCCCTGGCCCTGATGAAACTGTGGAATTTCCAGGACGTCAACCGGATTTCGAGGAAAGCGCCCGACCATCTCCTGATCAGCCCCTCTTATACCGGCTTTCCGGGGACATCTTTCAGCTCCATGTGGACCCGGATTTTGCCAGGGCCAGTGGGTTTGAGAAACCAATTATGCACGGGCTTTGCACCCACGGCTACGCCTGCCGGGCGGTGATCAAGCATCTCTTTCCCGGGGACCCGGAGTGCATGACCCGTTTCCGCGTGCGCTTTTCCCGTACCATCTACCCCGGCGTCCCCATTACGACCCAGATCTGGAAGGTGCAAGAGGGGAAGGCCTTGTTTCGGAGCATTAATGCGGAAAACGGCGAGATCGTGATTGACCGGGGTATTGTGGAATGGCTGAGTAAAGAGGAAATGGAGAAACGGGCCAGCCTCGGCGGTATCCGCTTTGACGGCCAGGTAGCCATTGTCACCGGCGCCGGAGCTGGTCTGGGACGTGTATATGCCCTGGAGCTGGCCAAGCGAGGTGCCAAGG
>SMTZ1_10000464_pt1 | contig 37678 bp, 34 predicted proteins | sample DeeMarSWOR136_30_FD_25667 | JGI IMG/M metagenome (IMG submission 25667)
CCCCGGTTCGATCGGAATCCACTCATCCGACTTTGAGGCGGTCAGCGAATACCGGGGTTGGACGTCGACGACCTTGGTTCGGGTGGGTTTCTCACGACGCAGCCTACCCCACTTTCTAAGCCACCGAGCAACCGGCGGAGTCGATTCAAGAAGATCCGCGCCGAAAGAGATTAAATAATTGGTTCGATCAAGATCATAGGCGCAGGGATCAAAATGACCATCTGCCATCCAGTTTCCTGCCTTTTCGGCCTCACGATCCAGGCCATCTCCTGAGACCAGGTTCGGTGTACCAAAGGCCTCTGCAAACCGTAAAAGCAGGTCATCGTTGCTTCTCGAGTTCAATCCGGATAAGAGCAGAAGGTGGTGAGGTCGATAAGTATCACGCAAGGTTCGGAGCTTCCCAACGATCTCCTCTATAGCCTGATTCCAGGAGATAGGCTTCCACTGGGGAGCAATCCCATGACCTTTTTTCGTTTGGGACCTTTTCAAAGGGGAAAGGATCCTCCCTGGGTCATACAAGACCTGAAGGCCGATGTGACCGCGGGGACAAATCTGTCCTTCCGAGATGGGAGATGAGCGATTCCCTTTGATCTGTACGGCTTTCCCACCCGCCACCTTCACGGTTATTCCACAGCGAGCAGGGCAATTCAAACAAGAAGTTGAAATCCATCTCCCCTTGGCAGTGCTCGCGTTACCGGGTTGAACAGAGGGAGCGGAATCGGATTGTTTGTGGATCCCAATGGTGCCAACAGACAGTCCTGCCATCGCTGTTAGTTTCAAGAATTTTCTACGACTCAACCGCGAACAACGGCCACCCTTTTTTTCCGCCCCCGAAAGATAGTCGTCCATATCTCTCTTTGCTCCCATTTTCCCCAGACGATAAGACCAAAAACAAACTTTAAGCGCTTAAATTGACCGCAGTCAGGGTTCTTTTCTTGATTGAACCGGGCGCTATCTTCAACCGATCAGTAAGAAAAAGTCCAAATAATTTTAATACAAAAAAATTGATAAGCAAGGATTGAGGCTGCTCTCCAAGAATATACATAACTGTAAGCCATGCCTAACGACTCAGCAGTTTGTTCATATTTTCACTTGTCTCTATTTCATATAAAAAACTATAATGCTCCTGTCAAGAAAAAAAACGCTCTCCGTACCGTTTTTTTTCTGCCACGTGAGGTTGTTCATATTTTTTGCGCCCTTAAGGATAATTAATCTCTTCCCAAATACCTTCTAGTAACAAGGCAGCGCTCGTGGCAGCAGCCTGCCCCTAATGTCTGACCATATGTTGGTAGATGGAATCAAAGAGAAAGGTCAGGAGGAAACCCTGGCGGCCTTCGACGTGGGCGAGCTCGTGGAGCAGTCGGCGGAGGTCCCCACCTAAAAATTGTTGAAGGGATTTACTGTAGAAGAATTTCCTGTTAGGATTAATTAATTTTCTAAAATAAGCTAAGCCACTGATCACCGAAACGGTGAAAAAATATCAAACGACGGGAGACTGAACATGGACTACATCACCGATCTGATTCAAATCGTGGGTGAAAAGAATGTGAAGGCGGATTTAATTGAGCGACTCTGTTATTCCAGAGATTTATCGGTTCATGAAGCCGTTCCGGATGTCATTGTCTTTGCAAGAACTCCTGAAGAGATCTCAAAAATTATGAGCCTTGCCAACAGCAAAAAAATCCCTGTGACCCCGAGGGGGTCCGGGACAAGTGCTGTGGGCGGTGCACTGGCCGCAAAAGGGGGTATTCTTCTCGACTTAAGCAGAATGAATAATATTTTGGAGATCGATAAGGAAAATGGATATGTTGTGGTCGAACCGGGTGTTCTATGTAACAATCTGAATGCAACCTTAGCTCCCTCTCATTTCTTTCCTCCAGATCCGGCAAGCTCTGCTCTAGCCTCCCTTGGGGGGATGGTTTCTACCAATGCCAGTGGAAATCGCGCTTTGAAATATGGAACAACCAAACATTATGTATTGGGTTTGGAGGTCGTTCTGGTTGATGGTCGAATCATTAAAACGGGCTCAATCATGGGGAAAACTTCTTCGGGGTATGACCTCACTCACCTTTTTACAAATGCCGAGGGAACGCTGGGCATCATTACAAAGATTATTCTAAAAATCCTCCCCATGCCTGAGTATATTGCCTTTGCCGAGGCTCGTTTCCCCTCTACCCTCGATGCTGGCAAAGCAGCAACAGAGATTCTGACTTCGGGCATTCCACTATCATCCTGTGAGATACTGGATAAAGTGACGATCGATGTGGTCAACAAAACGATGGGGCTTGATATCCCCGACCATGTAGGCTGCATTCTATTTATTGAGATCGATGGTAACAAAAAGGCTGTTCAAGAAAATATCGAGAAAATAAATGGAATCTGTCAAGCCAACAACGGCATTGAAACCCGATGGGATGATGACCCTGCCAAGCGTCTTAAGATGTGGGCTGCTCGCCAAGGAATCATTGCCTCTTTGTCAAAAGTGAAGAGAGGCTCAAGGCTCCAGTCCATTACCGATGACCCCGGGATACCCATCACCAAAATCCCCGAAGCGATCATAGAGATAAGGAAAATTGCTGAGAAGCACAACCTTCCTATTTCCACGTTCGGACATATTGGTGATGGAAACCTGCATCCTGTTTTCATGTCAGATCCCAGGAACAAACAGCAGTGGGACGCAATCAGGGAAGCCTCAAAGGATTTAATTGACCTGACGTTACGTCTTAAAGGGACCCTCACGGCTGAACACGGTACTGGAATGGCTAAGGCTCCCTATATAAAAATGGAGCTGGGCGAGACCCTGGAGGTGATGAAGCAAATTAAGAAAGCGTTGGACCCGAATAATATTCTCAATCCAGGGAAGATGGGATTTGACGACTCCGTGAAAGATATCTACGAAAATTTTGCCTTTCAGCCACTGATTGAAAGGCCTGGCGAGATGAGAAGCTTCGGAGAGTCACTGGATAATGAAATTATGGCTTGCATCATGTGCGGATTCTGCCGAAACGGTTGCCCCACCTACGGGGAAACTTCACTGGAGTCGATCAATGCACGTGGTCGTGTGATCCTCGCGTATCACCTTCTCACTGGGAGATTGGAACCCTCCAAAGAGTTAGCAGAGAGGTTTTATCAATGCACCACATGCCACAACTGTAATGCCCTCTGTCCTGCCGGTGTCAAGGTAGCTGACATTATTCTGGCTGCCCGGACCAGACTCGTGGAGACCGGTTATCTTCCATCGGTCCATCAGCATCTGGTCCAGTCGATCGAAGACAAGGGGAATCCCTTTGGGGAAGCCGTCGAAAAGAGAACAGAAATTTATCCAAAAGAGTATAAGCCCAGAGACAAAGCAACGACGCTCCTATATTTTGGGTGCGTCGCCTCTTACCAGGACATCTACATTATCCCAAGTGCTTTGACGATCATGGACAAGGCTAATGTTAACTATATTAGCCTGGGGAACAAGGAGTATTGCTGCGGGTATATCTCATTTCTCGTTGGGGATGAGCAGGAATTTGAGGGCTGTATCGACAAGAATACCACTCTCTTCAAACAAATGGGCATTAAAGAAATCGTGACCACCTGTGCCGGATGCTACCGGACCTTCAAAGATCTTTACCCTCAACATACGAAATTAGATGAGATTCATATTTATCATTTCGTAGAGTATTTGGAAAAACTCGTCACGGATCATCAGATCACGTTTAAAGATGGGGCCAAGAAGGTGAAGGTGGCTTACCACGATCCCTGCGACATAGGGCGACATATGAACATTTATGACCCACCGCGGAACGTCATCAGGGCGATACCCTCCGTAGAGCTGGTGGAATTTCCCCAGAATAGGAACCTTGCTAAATGCTGCGGGGGGGGCGGCGGCTTAAAGGCTTATAACACGGACATGAGCTTGGAAATAGCCTACAAACGTATTCAGCAGGCCAACAGCGTCGGAGCAGAAGCGGTCGTCTCTGCCTGCCCGGCCTGCAAGTCCAATTTGCAGGTGGCCGCTGCAAGGCTTCGAAAAGAGAAGAAGAGCCGCATCAAGGTAATGGATATTACCGAATTGGTGGCAGAAGCACTGGCGTAGCTAAAAAGACGCATAGAGCAGAGCGCTTAGCGCATAGCGGTTTAATTGACAAAAGAGCCTTTTTCTACAAGAAAAGGCTCTTTTGTTTTAGCCCTAAATTTTGAACTTTGAACTTATGACTTCTGCTTTATCTTCCGCACTCTATGCGCTATGCCCTCTGCGCTTTGCCGTTTACTTCGTAAGGTAGTCTTCCCAGATTCTTTCAATATCATCGAACATGTCCTTCACTTCATAGAAGACAGACATTTCATCCAAATAATCATCGATCGAAGCGGCCAGAGGAGTCTCGGCGAAATTTCGGCATTCAATTCCTGAAGGAGATGAGATCACCTCACAACCGATCACCTGAACTCTCTCTTCCCCGACAGGGAGGGTCGAATGAGGCAATCCTGCCTCGTCAAAATATCTCACATGGATACACCGGAAACATCTTTTCTTTCTCACCCGGATGGCCTGATCGATCTCTTCATCCACCGACTGGCGGATTAACCTCTTGATGAGCGCCTCCCTCTCCTTGGGAGGCATCAATCGAACCAGGGCAATCACCTTCCTCTTGGCTTCCTCGATAGAACGGGCCATTTCATCAAGAATAAAAGGAGGGGGGAAGGATTGTTCCAGTTGGATGATCCTGACCTCCTGGATAATCAGCCCCTTGATCGTTAGTTTCAAGGCTTCTCTCAATTCTTTCTTCTTTATATTCATAAAGGTTTTCGATCAAAGAATGAAATGTCTTAAAATCGCACGGTCACCCCAACAAAGGGGCCATGAAGCTTAACTCTAGCATAGTCTTCATCATGTTCGGCTCTAAACTGCATGATTCGGTAGCCGCCCATAATGCTCAAAATCTTTATGGGAATCAATTTAACACCTATTTCCGCATCATACAGGTATCCATAACTCCCTGCATACATTCCTGAACCCTGTGCATAAATATTCAGCATTTTATGGGGATTGAGGTCGAGAGCCAAGCCAAGCGTAGGGAGTCCAAATACGAACTTCTCCGATTCCTTAACGGGGGGACTGAGATTGGGCGCTTCGAGCGAGCCCTTTACCCAGAAGACTTTCGCTTCCAAGAGGGTCCCAAGCTTGAGGAATCCGTTATCAATGTAGATGAACTGCCACGCCCAGGCGACGTTAAGATATTTTATATCCGCATCCGTTTCTACCCGTGTCCCGACGGTGTAAATGGTATCGCCAAACTGAATCGTCTTCTGGATATCCTCATCACCTTCAAAACCTACTTGACCATAAGCCGCCCAGATTTTGGTTTTCTTTCCCGGATACCAAAAAAGCCGGAGCTCCGGAATATTCTCGTCCTTGACGCCAAGGTCTGCCTTCAAGTCGATATCGGTCCCCACGTCATTACTGTCGGTTACCTTCATTTTCCCCTGCACATCTGTGAACCAAAAACGACCTTCTAACTCTAGGGTGACATCCTTTCTACCATCTTTTTGAGCAAGGGCAAAACAAGGAGTGAAAATGAAGATGACGAAAGCCAAGATAAATTTCCTCGACATGCGGAATCCTCCTTTCGAATGGATGATGTCGTTGCCAAAAGGTCCCCAAAACGCCTCAGCGATTAGGAGATTACTAAATTTTTAAAGAAAAGGCAATCAACTTTATTTTGAATGACTCATTGAGAAAATGAGCGTAGACGGCTGCCTCAAGGGTTACCCCGAAGCCGCTCAGAGAAGGTATGCTTCAAAAAACTCGATGATTAAGAATAGTACGAAGATAAGCAACGGTCAATTCGAAAGTATTGGAGCAATTTATGGAATGTTTCTGAGTGAAGAGGATTTCTTCCAAAACCGAATAAATGCGTATTACACGAACAGTCCGTACAGCCAAATCCTAGGATGTTCCATTCGCTAATCCCCGAGAGGGCTTGAGCAATATCACACTCAAGGCGTGACGAAGAGCGAATTGGCAATACAGAACGAAATTCAGCTGTCGCCCTCAGTTCGTCAATATGCCAGTGATGTCGTTTTCTCAAGTGCCGGTGCCGTTCCATTCTCTTGGACAGGTTTGTCATGGCTGAGCCCACATAGATGTAAAATCCTTTTCTGACTGGAACCTTACCCAGCTTCCCCACGTTGATGCTTCCCTTCCTCTTTAACTCCAAAAGCAGCAGATAGCTTCCTCGATCCTTCGCCTCTTGTTCAATATAATGCCACGGTATATGAAGAAGCCTGACCTCTGAAGAGAGGGAGAGATCTTGGTTCCATTTCACCGACACAGGTATTACCTTTATTCGATTTCGAACGCCTAGAAGCGTTTGAGAGAAATTTAAGTCTGTGTGATAATCCGGCATAAAAACTTCAGCAAATGGCCAATGGACGACAAAGAGAATCGCTGCCTTCATCCCCTCTTCCGAGAACCTTACCAGTTCCTTCAGATGCCGGGCTCCTCTCTCTGTGATGGCATCTGGAAACAGGGCTACCCTCTTACCCACCAAGGTACAGGACTTCACCTCTAAAAGAATATTTTTGTCTCCCTTCCTTAAAAGAAAATCGAAACGATTCCGTCCCATTTGAATCTCAGATTTTATGATCCTGGCTCCCTCCAAACCCGGTATCTTTCTCATTTGAAGAAGGTACCTGGCCACCGCATTGGTCCGATGCGTGTGGAGCATGATCGGGTGACCCTCCTTTTCAACAGCCACGGCTGTCACTTGGGTCTTTCTATCTCTGGGGTCTTCCTCAACTAAATAGACCCTGCGCCCCGGAAGAAGAAGCTCCTGGAGCCTTCCAGGATTTGGAAGAAAAGCAGAGACGGTCCGGTCATCTAAATTGCATCTAATGAGAAACCGATTCGGCCGGCTGATAAAGTGGCCCTGCGAGATGCGATCAAAAAAGCGGAATTTGTTACCCCGATTCTTCACATTTATTTCTTAACACACTCTCTGATGAAAAAAAATCATTGGCTTCCGTTCGAGACCTCTAAGTTATCTGGTTCCTCCCTTGAAGATTGTATCACAATAGAAATAACACAGAAAATCGAGACTTCTCATTTCGCGGCACCCAAACTGCCCCCTGCCCATTATTGCGACACAGTCTCCGAAGAGCGCGGGGAATTCACGTATCATTGAAATTAAGATAGGAAAATCATAAAATGGTCTTCACGATGCAATGGCCAACGACTGTGTTGAATAAGAAAATATTGCCGAGGGTCCTCTTCTCCATCCCCCTTTCAAGTTCTCCCGGCCTCTTGAAAAAAGTTTATGGAATGGGCGTGACTTTCTTCGATCTTCCCTCCATGAAACATCTCGAACAATTGAGAGAGTTGAAACAATTAACGGAAGACGAAAATCTAATAGGAATCTGTCATCTGGAGGCAGAGGAAGGGGTCTCCTTTGTAGGGAAACCCCTTCACCAGTTCGAAACGAGGGTGGTCTCAACAATAAAAAAGAACTTGAGGCTACCCAATAAGGTTCGAAATTTACCCCCCCTCTCTCTTTCTTCTGACGTCTTGACCCAAAAAGAGATCGACCGGATCGCCTTTGACGCTCAACGCTTCGAGAAAGCCCTTTCTCCTTTCTCTTCTGAAGAATCCCCGCTCCTCATGGTAGGAGGAAGGTATGGAGAATGGCTACTGGCTCTGGGAAGGATTGATCTCCTCAAGGAGATGGTAAGAAGGGTGAAAGAGAGAGGATTCTGCCCCGTCTATTCAGGCCAGTGGGCAACTTTCTCCCTTCCAAAAGCAAAATCCCTTGATGTGGTCGCCTATGCCGTCCCTATCAATAAGAAATGGAGCTTTTTCGACCTCGATGAGGCCTGCGATCTGATCAAGAAATTCGATAGACCCGTCATCAGTTTGAATCCATTGGCTGACGGAAAACTGTTGAAGACTTCCGAAGACGCCTTCTCGTTTCTCTTTAATGAACTGAAAATTTATCTGGCGGTTGTTGAGGTTACTTCAGTGCAAGAAGTTGAAACCGTTTTAAAAGCGGTGGAGAAAGTCCCGTCCCTCATCCCCCCGAGAAGAACATGATCGCCCCCGCGGTGAGGGGAATGGTCAGGTTATCATTCAACTTGACCGGAAGAATTTCAATCACTGCGGCTCCCAGGGCTGCTAGGCTTCCTGAGAGGCGATTCAGATTGGGATAAATCCATACGATCAAGAGGGCAATAACGAGAAAGGCCATGCTCCCTTCGAGGGTCTTTCCAAGGATCCGTGCCCTCCCAATTCCTTTTCCAACGAGAGCGGCCCCCGTATCCGCGAGAATTAGAATCAACAGACTCGAAATCGCAATTTGTTTCGGAAAGAGGAGGATGGTGAGGATGGTGGAGAAGAGAAAATAAGTTGAACCCATCAAGGTCGGACCCTCTTCCTCCCTGAGAACCCTTCCAAAAAAATATTTCCGAAAGACGGAGGCAAGCTCCGGAATGAAGTGGCGGAGAAGATCAACCGACAGAAAGCACACGAAGAAAGGGATGAGAAAGATGAGAACGGTCTCTTTAGACGTCAGGGCATATCCCACGGGGATGACCAGTGTGCCGAGATGGACTATCTTTCTTGTGATTTCAACACCAGTGATCATTCGATAACCTTCACAAATCCCCCCAACCCCCCTTTACTAAAGGGGGGAGAGGGGGGATTATCCGAACTCCGAACGCCTAACTTTTTGAGCCTCGCTATCTCCTCCGATTTGAGATAACGGAATTGGCCGAAGGGAAGATCTCCGAGATGGATGGGCCCAAACTGAACCCGCTTCAGTTTAAGAACAGGATGTCCTATCGCTGACAAGATCCTTTTCACCAGACGGTTCCTCCCTTCCGTCACCACCACCTTAACCCAACAGTTTTTCTCCTTTTGACGGAGGATGGAGCAGGAAAGTACTTTGGCCTTTCCGTCTTCAAGCATAACTCCTTTTCTCAGTCGGGCCATTTTTTTCTCATCGGGGACCCCTATCACTTTGACAAAGTAAGTTCTGGGAATCGAAAATTTTGGGTGAGCCAGTCTGTTCGCCAATGCCCCGTCATTGGTCAAAAGAAGCAGTCCTTCCGCATCAAAATCGAGACGGCCTACAGGATAAATCCGCCATTTCAAATGTTTTAAAAGATCCATGACGGTAGGCCTTCCTTTCGGGTCTTTCACGCTTGCGAGATATCCCCTGGGCTTATTCAGAAGGAGTGTGACTTTCGGCTCGAACCGCGTCAGGATTTTCCCATCCACCTTGATATGGTCTCTGAGAGGATCGGCTTTAAACCCTAACGTCTCGACGACTCTACCATTGACCGTCACCCTTCCTTCCTGCACCATTCTCTCCGCTTCTCTTCTGGAGGCAATGCCAGCCTTGGCTAAGACCTTTTGAATTCTCTCCTGATCCAACGGGACTTCCTATTCTTGTTATGCTTTGTCAGTGGAACTTTCGGCAGATGGGGTGCTCTCCACCACACCCTCTAGAATCTCTCCCTTCTGTATCGCTTCTGGCACTGGAGGGGGTTCAACTTCTTTGAGGCTTGGAAGGTCTGACAGTGTATTGAGGCTGAAGAGTTCAAGAAAGGCTCTTGTTGTTCCATAGACAATGGGACGCCCTGGAATATCTCTTCTACCCATCATCCTGACTAACCCTTTTTCTAAAAGGGTTCGAAGGACCCACCCCGAATCGACACCTCGAATCTTTTCAATCTCAGGACGAATGATCGGTTGGCGGTAGGCCACGATGGCTAAGGTCTCCAAGGCTGAGCGGCTCAACTTCACCGCCTTTGCTTTCTTCAAGCGATGAACCCATTCAGCCCATCTGACTTTCGTCCGAAACTGGTATCCCCCTGCTACCTCGATCAATTCTACCCCTCTCGATGCCTCGGCATACTCCTGCTTCATCTCTTCGATCCCTTCTAGAATGGCCTCCTTATTGAATTCAGGAAGAAGCTCCATCAGGGTATTAAGCTGGATTGGAGATTCTGATATGAAAATAAGGCTTTCCAATATGGGTTTGATCTCAACATCATCCGCGTTCATCTCTACTTCCTCTTCTTTGTCTACCGGCAGGGAGGCTTCCTTCTCCCCTTGCCTGTGCCTGTAGCTGGCAGGACAGGCAAGTTCAAGAGGGTGAGGGGGGAGTGACTTATTCACCTCGATTCAGAAAATTCTAATTTCTTGCCGGGGGAAATGGAGGAGATGGCATGTTTATAGATCAGCTGGTCCGTCTCTCCCCGTAGAACGATGCAGAAGTTGTCAAAACTGTGGATGACCCCCTCCATCTTTTGGCCATTGATTAAATCAACAATGACATGATTTCGATCTCTCCGGATCCGATTAAGAAATTGATCTTGAATATTAATTTGATTCTTCATCATGGTCATTCACCCTCCTCCCTTAAAAAAGATGTGACCTCTTGGAAAATCTTCTTCGGATCGATGGAATGGTCATGCCAGTGAACTTCCGGGTCAGACTTAAACCATGTCCATTGTCTCTTTGCATAATGACGACTGTCTCTTTTCATCTGCCGGATCGCCTCATCCCATTCTATCTTCTTCAAGAGAAATTGAACCATCTGTCTGTACCCTAAGCTTTGCATCGGCTTCAAGTCAAAACCATAACCCATCTCCATTAATCTTTCCACTTCTCGGACGAAACCTCTCTCGATCATCTGGTCGACTCTCTGTTCTATTCTGTGATAGAGGGTCTTCCGGTTCATCTCCAAACCGATTTTCAACGTGACATAAGGTCTCTCTCCAAAACGATGCTGTTCCCGGAGGAAAGCGATAGGAACCCCGGTGGATTCGAAAACCTCCAGGGCCCGTATCGTTCGAAAGAGGTCATGGGGATGAAGATGGGAGGCGGTGTCGGGGTCTACATGTCTTAATCGTTCGAAAAGGAAAGCCCCTCCCTTTTCTTTCGATTCCTGTTTTAACCTCTCTCTTACCTTCGGATCGATTTTAGGACTTGGAAAGAGCCCCTGAGTTAGGGCTTTGATATAAAGCCCGGTTCCTCCCACGATCCAAATGGGTGTACCCCTCTGATAGAGTTGATCGATTGTCTTTCGGCCCAACATACGATAAAGATTAGCATGGAAGGATTCGTCTGGATTGACCAGGTCGATCAAGTGGTGCCGAACCCTATTCCGTTCCTCTTCCGTTGGTTTAGCCGTTCCAATATCCATGTATCGATAAACCTGCATGGAATCGGCACTTAGAATTTCACCCCCAAATGCCTCTGCAAGATCCATCACCATCCGGGATTTTCCCACCCCCGTGGGACCAAGAACAATGACGACGCGAGGCCGGTCTTCTTCAGTGATCTCAACCATATGGGATGAATTCTAAAAAATTAAAGGTTGGACTTCAAGTAGAAAATAGGAGGAGAAAACCTTGGAAATTTTTAGGAAAGTCCAGATATCTCAGAAAGCCCAAAACAGTTTCTCAGAATTCTCTTTGAAAATTTTCTTGAAAATGGATTTCAATTTTAATAAGATGAGACCGATTTAGTTGTCTGTCAGCCATTTTATTGAGGGGGAAACATTAGGCGGGGTATCCGACCATTCAAATCATCTAGGTTCTCCAAAAACCCAAAATGGCCCCACCCTTAGAATCCTTATGTCGCGGGAGTACGGTATGTCTTCTACATTTTTTATCAACCCTCGATCCAATCCTGAACTGAGGAGCCTTTACAGGATCTCCATGCTCCCTCAGTTGAACTATCTGCAGGATTATTATCTTGGGGCCATCGCCATTCTCTCAGACTACTTCCCAATCGCCTATTCCGCCCTCATCCTTCAGGACCTCCAGAGGGATTCCCTCCAGGTAGAAGCGGTCTATGGCATTGAAAAAGAGGTCCATCCTCTCGGCTGCAGCGGTCGAAAGGGAATCATTGGCAAGGTCCTCGAATCCCGACAACCCATGCCTATCCATGATTTAAGCCAGGAACCCCTCTACTTGGAGGTTAGCAAGGGGACGAAGCGGCTTGAAAAGATTCGTTCTCCTTTGCTCTGTATTCCCCTCGTCGTGGACAATGAGCCCTTCGGGGTCATCAATACCAACTCCCTCTATGGCCCCCGTGACGAATTCACAGAAGATTTTCAATTCTTTTCAATCCTCTCTGCCATCCTCTCTCCAGTGATTAAAAATTATATCGTCAAAAGGGAGGAACCCCCTCCCCTATTGACAAAATCAAAAGCAAAATCCTTTCATCTGGAAGAGATCTTGGGTGAAAAGCTGACCGAGGTAATCAATAAGGTCGATCCCTATGTTGAGTCGAAGAATAAGATGTCCCTTTTTGATGATATTATTGCCATCGTGGAGAAGATCTTGATTAAGGCGGCTCTGATTCGGGTAGGTCATGTCCAGGTGGCTGCGGCTCAACTCTTGGGAATCAATCGAAATACGCTTCGAAAAAAAATGAAGGATCTGAATATTAAAACAAAATAATAGATAGCTCGTAGTTCGGTGTAAAACACTTATAATTTTGGCTTAAGTTATTTTTTTGTTTTCTATTTCCGAACTCCCTGCCTGCCGGGAGGCAGGCGAACTCATTACTCTGAACTGCTTCCCATACCGCCCTTGCAATCTGTTCCACAAAAAGTAACAATAGTTGAGATGTCAGATGCCGAGACCAATACGAAAAAGATCAAAGATCTCTCCCTTCAATGGGGAGGTTCTCTCTTTGGGGTAGCCGACCTTCACGCTTCAGAAAGAGATGACATCCTCCTCTCTCCCTCACTCGTTGAACAGCATCCCTTTTCCATTTCCGTAGGGTATCACCTTTCCGATTCAATCCTGGAAGGAATTGAACATCAACCTACGCCCCACTATTTTCACCATTATCAGCGGGTTAACATTCTATTGGACACCCTGGGGTTGATTGTTACCTCGGCTATCCAGGACCTCGGGTATCGGGCCATGCCCATCCCTGCCTCTCAAATCGTGGACTGGAAAAACCAGAGAGCACACCTCTCTCATAAACATGTGGCCAGATTGGCAGGACTTGGATGGATCGGTCGAAACAATCTCCTCGTCAATGAAACCTTTGGGTCAAGGATTCGTCTGGTCACCCTTCTCACAGACCTTCCCCTTGTGACCGACCTCTCTCTATCCAAAGATTGTGGTTCCTGTCGGGCCTGTCTGTCCGTCTGCCCCGTGGGGGCTATCTCAGAGAGACCCGAAGACTTCGATCACCTTCGATGTTATGAGCAACTGAAGCTCTTCTCCAAAACTCTCCATTTCAGCCATAAAATCTGCGGCATTTGTGTGAAAGCCTGCAGAGGACCCAAGCGGGCCTCTCACATTTCTTGACCGACGGAGGGAATTAAAAAAGCAATATTAGTTGCGGTACAGGCGGCAACAACCAAGTTCCAAGCACCTGCCTTCGCCCAAGCGGCTACGCGCAGGCAGGCCAATAACCAAATAATACCCAATATCTCAATGACCAAAATTCAAAAAAATGGGTAATGGAAATCGGTTTCGCTAATTTGGATATTGGTTATTCCTGCCTGCCGGCAGGCAGGGGAATTTATTTGGAGCCTGCCTGCCAGGCGCAGGCAGGGGATTTGGTTATTGGGATTTGAAATGTTAGACCCTAACTTATTCTGATAACCATGAACCAAACTCCTACCATTCCTGCGAGAGACTACGATGTGATTGTGGTAGGTGGCGGGCATGCAGGAATCGAGGCCTCCTTGGCCTGCGCTCGAATGGACCACCCCACCCTTCTCATCACTCAAAATGTTGATCAAATTGGGTATATGTCCTGTAACCCTGCGATTGGGGGACTGGCGAAGGGCCATTTGGTAAAGGAGATCGATGCCCTGGGCGGCGAGATGGCAAAGGTTACGGACCAAACAGGAATACAATTTCGTCAGCTCAATACGGGAAAAGGGCCTGCCGTCCGATCCTCTAGGGCTCAGGTGGACCGCCAAGCCTACCGGCTTCAAATGAAAAAAGCTGTCGAAGACCAGAAAAATCTCACCATCAAGCAGGCGACCGTGGAGGAGATCCTCCTTGACGGGAATGAGATTACTGGCGTGAAAACGCATCTCAATGAGATGATCCTGACCAAAACTCTGATTCTAGGTCCGGGAACTTTTCTCAATGGTCTCGTACATATCGGTCTGACCCATTTCCCTTCTGGCCGGATGGGTGATCCGCCTTCCGTAGGTCTATCGGAATCTCTCAGGAGGTTGGGATTTCGAATAGGAAGGCTCAAGACCGGTACCACTCCGAGGCTTGATGGAAAGACCATTGATTTTTCCCAACTCCTCCCCCAATTTGGGGATGATCCGCCTATTCCTTTTTCATTCTCGACACGAACGATTGAAACAGAGCAGGTCCCCTGTTACGTTACCTACACCAATCCAAAAACCCATGACATCATCCGGAGTGGCCTCGATCGGTCTCCTCTTTATTGTGGGGTGATTAAGGGGATCGGTCCCAGATACTGTCCTTCCATTGAGGATAAGGTGGTCCGTTTCAAAGATAAGAATAGGCATCAGATTTTTCTGGAACCCGACGGCCGGCATACAGCCGAGATCTATCCCAACGGGATACCCACCAGCCTCCCTCTCGATATCCAAATCAAAATGGTCAGATCGATCAAAGGGCTTGAAGAGGTTGAAATCATGCGGCCGGGATATGCCATCGAATATGACTTTGTGGATCCGACGGAACTCAAGCCTTCTCTTGAGACCAAGAAGATTTCCGGCCTCTTTCATGCTGGCCAGATCAACGGCACATCGGGCTACGAAGAGGCCGCCGCCCAAGGATTGATGGCAGGTCTCAATGCCTCTCTCTCGATCCGCGGGAGAGACCCTCTTATCCTGAAACGGTCTGATGCCTATATCGGTGTCCTGATTGACGACCTGGTGACAAAAGGGACTTCCGAGCCTTACCGAATGTTCACTTCCAGAGCGGAATATCGACTCCATCTGAGAGAAGACAATGCTGATCTGAGATTGAGGGAAAGGGGATACGAGGTTGGGCTTGTGAGGGGGGAGGACTACAGAGCGTTTCTGAAGAAAAAAGAGGAGGTCGAAAAAACCTTTCTCCGAATTTCTGATACAAGGATCCATCCCACCCGGGAGAATAATGAGATCCTCCATCGATGCGGAAGTGCCCCCTTGAAGAAGGAATCCTCTCTCCAAGAGATTCTGAAAAGACCAGAAATCCATTACCCTCACCTCCTCGTCTTCGATCGAGCTCTCCAAAACCTTTCGACAGAGGTTTGGGAACAGGTGGAGATTCAGGTTAAGTACGACGGCTATATCAAGAGGCAGATGGAGCAGATCGAGCGGTATAAAAGACTCGAGGAGGTCAGTTTTCCCGTACAGTTTGACTTCCAGTCCGTGATCGGACTTTCCTCTGAAGTGATGGAAAAACTAATCAAGATCAGACCCATCTCGCTCGGTCAGGCCTCCCGAATCTCCGGCGTCACCCCCGCAGCAATCTCCATCCTGATGGTCAATCTGAAAAAGCAAGGGTACCTGTAGAATGACAAAAGAGGTGTATCATGGGGATCAAACTTTACAAGGAACCTGATCTTGAAAAACCGACGATGTTTGTGGGATGGCCTGGGATCGGAAACATCGGGATGATGGCAGTCAATAGTTTGAAAGATATCTTGAGGGCAGAAGAATTCGGAGAGATAGAGAGCTGGGATTTCTTCTATCCTCGTAAAGTTTTTATTCGAAATGGGTTACTCAAAGAGTTGGAGTTTCCAAGTAACAAATTCTATTTTGCCAGGACCGAGAAACAGGATTTGATTTTTTTCATTGGTGAGGAACAGCCCTCGGTTGGGGGGAGGATGTATGCGAGTGGAGAAAAGGCCTACGAAATGGCCAATCGGGTGATTGATGTGGGGTTAAGGTTTGGCTGTCAGAGACTTTATACGTCCGGGGCTTGCGTTTCGCCCATCCACCACCAGATGAGACCTAGGGTTTGTGCCGTGGTGAGTTCTGAGGGGTTGAAAGCGCAAGTGAAAGGATACCCCAATACTGTTTTCATGAGTGAGTTGGAAGGAAGAAGTGAGGGGGAAGGAATCATCACTGGATTGAATGGTCTTCTCTTAGGGGTGGCGAAGAAGAGAGGACTGGAAGGTATCTGTCTCATGGGAGAAATCCCCGATTGGCTTTCCGGAGCCACCTTCCCTTACCCGAAGGCTTCGAAATCTGTCCTTGAGGTTCTTGCGGAGATTTTGGAGATTCAGATGGATCTCCGTTTTCTCGAAAAACTAGAAGGACAGATCGGGGAGATTGTTGAAAGTTTTTATGCAAAATTTCCGCCAGACATGAAAGGGGAGTATGATCAAAGAAAGTCCCTTGCTCAGGCAAAACCTGGGCCTATAACGATTCAGGCAAAGGTCTATGTCGATGAGCTTTTAAAAAAAGGGGGGGAGGAGGATGGAGAGAGTCCCAGTTGAGATCTACCAAATGCCAAAAGTTCAAAACTCTTCTCTACTGATTGGCTGGCAAACCCATGATACGGGCAAATTGTCCTCAAAGGTGATCCATTTTTTAAACGAAAAAATGGGAGGGCAGGAGATTGCTGAAATAAAACCCACTGGCTTCTTCTCGTTGGGAGGGGTGCGATTCAAACATGATTTGGTCCAGGTTCCGGAAAGCCAATTCTGGGTTTGTGAGAAAAACAATCTCATCATCTTTAAGAGCGATGAGCCTGAATTTGAATATTATCAATTCTTAAACACCGTTCTCGAATTGGCCGAATCTCGTTTTCAGGTAAGAGAAGTCGTCACCCTAAACGGAACGTTCTCCTTCATTGCCCATACCCACCCCCGTAGAATCTTCACCGTGTTCAATCAAACGGAACTAAAAGCAAGACTGCAGGGATTCGAAATACAGGAACTGACCTGGGAAGGGCCTCCGGCCATGAGCACCACTCTTTTGTGGATAGCGAAACGCAGGGGCATTCCGGGGATGAGCCTCTGGGTCGAAATTCCTTTTTACTTGGCTGCAAGAGAGGATTCTCAGGCCATAAAAATAACTCTCTCTTTTCTGAATCAAAGATTCAACTTGGGTCTCGATTTGTCAGGGTTTGATTTGAAAATTCAAGAGCAGAATGAAAAGATAGCTCAACTCAGAGAAGATAATGTTGAAATAAACGAATCTATCGAAAGATTAGAAAAGGGATTAATGCTAGGTGAGGAAGAACAGCTGAAATTAACGAAGGAGATCTGTGACCTTTTAGAAAATGATGTTCAATAAGTTGGGGAATGGCTCAACGGGATTAAGGTCAATCGCCTTCTCCCCCCTTTTCTCTTATTTCGTTTTCTCTCTCTTTCTCTCCTCAATCTCGATGTCTACTTGTTTTAATTTGTCAATGACCTTCCCCAATTCCTCATATTCCTGAAGAATTTCTACCCAAATTTTAGCCTGGTCGACCAGGGGGCTCTTGGGGTAGTTATTGATCAATCGTGTAAAGAAATCGATGGATTTTCCAAAATCCTTTTTCGGATTTTTCGTATGGGCATAGACAAGTCCTAGATTAAAAAGGGCTTCGTCTTTGGGAAAACGCGTATGGTTCAGAGAGAGGACTCTCTGGTTTTCATAGATGAACCTTTCATAATCTCCCATCGCAAGAAGTCTCTGGTTCCGGGTTTGAAACTCCCGACTCTCTGATACATCATCAGGCTTCGGCTCCGGTTCTTTCATTTCTGGCTGCTTTGGCTCCAATTGTTTCGCTTCCAGTTCTTTCATCTTCTTGACCAATAGAGGTATTTTCTCATTCTCGTAAAGGACCCCTAACCAGATTTTTGCCTCCTCGACAAAACGGCTTTGTGGATAGTCGTTTAAAATTTTTATAAAGAAATGTATGGATTTTCTAAGGTCTCTTCTAGGATATCGACTGCTCGCATAAATTAAACCCATGTTGAAAAGGGCTTCGTCTCCCGGAGGCTTTTGATTTGAGAGAGCAAGGGCTTTCTGGAAATCGTTGAGGGCCTTGTCGTAACTCCCCTGGGTAAGAAGCTTCTGCCCCTGGCGGAGAGACCCTTTTGCCTTTTCCCGTTTGATCAATTCATCGATTGCAGCACAGTGAAAAAGAGAAAGAGAGATCAGGCAGGCAAGACAATAAAAAAAGTACTTCCGTGCCCCGGTTTGCTTTCCGCCCATATCTTACCACCATGATGAGTAATCACTTGCTTCGCGATCGCCAGACCCAGACCTGTCCCTTTGGTCTTATAGGCACCTTTGCTGTTGACCTGATTGAACTTCTCGAAGATGGACGCGAGATTCTCTTCCGGAATTCCAGGCCCCGTATCTGCGACCGAGATTTCTAACCCTTGGTCGACTGTTCGAACGGAGACGTTGACTCGGCCCCCCTCTGGAGTGAATTTCAAGGCATTTCCAATCACATTTCGCAGGGCCTGAAGCATCCTTTCGCTGTCCATCTTGGTAATCGGTAATACCTCCGGAACCTCCGATGCGAGTTCAATTTTCTTCGTCTCCCTGAGGGGTCCCATTTCTTTTACCACTTGGTCAATCAGAGGGGCAATATTTTTTTGCTCAATATGATAGGTCATCATCCCCGCTTCCATTTTGGAGAGGTCCAGGATGGCATTCACCAGCCCGATCATACGATTGTTCTCCTCTCTCAGTAAAACAAGAAGCTCTTGTTGTCCTTGGGTTAGAGGTCCCTCGCGTCCCCCGACCAGGAGGCTAATTCCCATTTTGATCGAAGAGAGGGGTGTACGTAATTCATGGGCCACCGTCGAGAAAAAATCAGATTTCATCTTATCCAATTCGCCCAGCTTATTGCACATGAGATTAAAGGCATTAGCCAGCTCAGCCAATTCCGGCGGAGAATATAGATCTAAGTTGCCCTTGAAATCTCCTTTCCCAATATCCCTGGTCTTCTTCACTAGAAGAGAGATGGGGTCGGTAATACTTCGGTTAATCAGATACGAGACCGTGATGCCAAATACAAGGAGCACGGCTGTCATCACGATGGCCATCTGGTAAACCTCAACACCAGCCTCATATAACTTCATGATCTTTTCATTGGTATTTAGCTGAATGTGAGTCTGTAATTTTTCGAGCTCCTCAATGATTGAATCCGAAAATTTATCTTTCTCTTGCCTGTACCACCCTTGCGAATAGGGTTGATTGGCTTCGAGGTATTTTAACTGTTCTTCTAAGAGGGATTGATAGCGTCGATAGGACGCTTGGGTAGCGACCAAAAAATTTTTCATCTCTGAGGTTTCTGAAATCGATAGGGCCTCTTCCAGATATCGCTCAAAATCTTTCTTAAAGTTAAGAAATTGGTTGTAAAATGCCTTATCCTTTGAAATGATGAATTTCCTCTCATTTCGGACCTGTGACAAAATAGCATCCGTCAGCTTCTTTGCATTCTCCATCATGCGGTTGTTCGTCATCAGGACGGATTGCGTCACGACATTAAATTGGTAGATGCGCACCACCACGTAGCCACTCAGAACTAACACCAGGATAAAAATAACAAGGTACCCTATAACCAGTCGGGAAAAGATTGTTAATTTCATTTGAGACATCTTATCCTTCTCAAAGCGTCAAGAACAAGCAATTATATCACAAATTAATAATAAAGCATAAAATATCCTTTGGGTCGTTTAGGAAGGGGCTGCCATGAGTTGGATGATTCTTTTGGCAGTGAATTCAGCCAGGTCGGCTAACCCCGCCACTGGCATAAAATGGGTGGCATTAGCTGCAAAGAGACAGTTCACTCCCGCTGGAAATTCTTTGTCGGGCAGGTAGAAAATATAATAGAGCGGAATGCGCGGCAGGGGAAAGAGGGTAAAGGAAAAATCGCCACTGGAGGCACCCGTGTTCGGATAGCCCGAAAAGCGTAAAATGATCTCTTTCTGCTGTTGACGGACCCTCGTGACATAGGGTTGGAGAACCTGTTCAGCACGGGCGACAAAGGCTCCCTGATAAGGCATGCTTTCTGGCAATTCTTTAAAGGATTTCAGGGGATGGAGTTGCACGGGTACATCTTTAGCGTGCAAGGCATAGAGGGCAATAAGAATTCCCTCCGGCCCGATCAACTTTTGGCCTCCCAATAGAATGTGATGGCGGCGGAGCTCACAGAGCTCACCGAAAGCATGAAAGCGAAAGCAGTTGTCCAAACGTTGTGCCGGTAGGACTTTTTCCAGTTCTTCAGGCGGTCTTAAGCAAACCTTCCATAGGTATTCTTTTTGAATCTCAAGGAAATTATCATCCATGGAAATGTTATCGATGGGGTTCAATGACCACCTTAATCGACTCCTTGGCATCAACGACAAGCTTAAATCCAGTCCCCGTCTCTGCGAGAGGCAGGCGATGGGTAATCATCTCGCGGAGGGAGAGTCGCTGAGTCCGGATCAATTCAATGGCTCTTTCAATATCGAGAGGACTGCCTCCGTAGGTAGGTAATAAGTTAATTCCATCATTCCAGAAGTCGAAAAAAGGAAGGGAGAAATTAAGGCCGGGTTCCAGAGGGGCGAAGGATAATATCGTGCCTCCCCGGTCGACCGATTGCATCGCCTGGCTGTACGCAGAAGCCGTCCCTGCACAGACGATCACAAGGTCAGACAGGCGACCCTGATTCATCTTTCGGACTCGGGTGGGATTCACCTCTTTTGCATCAGTAACCACATCAGCCCCAAACTTCTTCGCTGCCTCCAACCGGTATTCATTGATATCTGAGGCGATGACACGTCCCGCTCCCGAAAAACGGGCCAGCGCAATATGAAGGAGGCCGGAGATTCCGCTCCCCATTACAAAAACTGTCTGCCCGGGCTGAAATCCTGCCAATCTCTGTCCGCGAAGAACGCAGGCCAGGGGTTCGATGAAAACGCCGTCCTCAAAGGATACTTCTTCTGGCAATATGAAAACCCCCCGGTCTACATTGATTTCTGGAATCCGGATATATTCGGCGAATCCTCCTGGGTCGAAGTTGGTGCTCCGCAGGGTATCACAGACCGTGTGGTGACCACCCAGGCAGTAGTGACAGGTGTTACAGGGAACATGATGGGAGACAAAGACCCGATCACCAACTTGATATTTCTTCACTCCCTCTCCAACTTCGGTGATCTCCGCTGCAATCTCATGACCAAGAACCCGTGGGGCCTTTTTGATGCGGTACCACTCCATCACATCGCTGCCACAGATACCACTCGCCAACACTTTGACCAGTAATTCACCGTGACCGATCCGCGGCTTCGGCATCTCCTCCAAACGCACATCTTGGTTATTGTAATACATGGCTACTCGCATCGTTTTCTCAACGATAGGGCTCCGAATCGAAGCACAAATATTGGATGCCTCCCTTTAATAAAGGGTTTACTTTTTACGTTCTTAACACATAACAAGAATTGAGTAAACCCCGTTAGAATAATTCCTCCAGTTTCTACAATTATTAAACGAGTATTAAACGAGAAATCATTGACACCCCCTATCTATTCTTTATACAATCAACCCAACTGTATAATAAGCTTGAAAAATAAGTTGCACACATGAAAGCAAAGATATCACGACGCACAGATAAGCTATCGGTTACGATCTCCCGATCTGATCATGAGTATATCCTTAAACAGACACTCGTCGAGGCGGAGGCATTTGGATTAGGGAGAGTAAAAGGAGACATGATCACGTTCACCTTATCATCCGAAGAAATCGAGTATATCCAGGATTACATTGCCGCGGAGGCAAACCATATCAAAAGCAAAAGAGTTGAGAAGGAACTTGACAGACTCTTTTATCTACTTGAGTCTTACGGTGTCATAAATCCGAATCGTTCTAACAAGGCGCTGCACCTGACCGCTATTCCGCTCCATCGCGGCAGGTCAGCTTTAGGTCAGGCGACTTGCAAACGGATTTTGATAAGTCGGAATTGGGAAGGCGGTAAGAATATGGATTCACAAATCGTTGGACTGCGCGTAGCAAGCGCCGTGTTTGGACTGATGTCCATAGCGCAATTGGTGCGGTTGCTGATACGCCCCGAAGTCATTGTGGCTGGCCATCGGATGCCGTTGTGGCCAAGCGCGCTAGCCTTCCTCATCTTGGGCGGTCTGAGCATCTGGATGTGGAAACTCGCTCGCCTGCAAACGAAATGAGCGAGCCCAGACCCTAGTCGCCTAATATCCACCTGACGCGGATCAGCCGCGTCAGGTTTTTGGCCTCGATCATTGCCCGCACAGGTTATTCGAATCGTTATGTCTCTGTAAGAATTTGTTCTTGCGTTCGATGAGATGCCATGTTAATATGACCGCATATATAGGTCATATGATCTACTATATATGTCACATGACTTTCAATGGAGGTCCTTAGGAATGCTGGTGCCAATTCTTGGGTCTCTCAGTAGTGAACGTGTTCTTATTTTCATTCTGACGCGAAGGGAAGGCTATGCCCGGGAGATTGCGCGTTTTTTTGAGACTGATTTGGATCCTATCCAGAAACAGCTAGACAAACTGGAACTTGGCGGCATACTGGTGAGCCGGACGGCGGGCAGAACCCTCCTCTACGAGTTCAATCCCAGATATACATTTCTTAAGGAACTCAAGAACCTCCTGCAAAAGGCCTTATCTTTTTACCCCGAGGAAGAACGCGAGAAACTTCTGATGAACAGGCGAAGACCAAGGCGACGCGGTAAGCCCCTATGAAATCCATCAAAAACATGACAAACGCCGAGCTTGCTGCATTCATCGAGTCTCACCTGTTGAAGAAAGGAATTTATGTGGTTCTGTCCGGTGGCGCATGCGTCTCGATCTACAGTAGTAATAAATATGTTTCGATGGACCTAGATTTGGTTAATGTCCGCTTCGCGAAAAGGCGAGACATCCGATCGGCTATACAAGAGATTGGCTTTCAAGAAGAAGGTCGTCATTACAGACACCCAGATACCGAACTGCTTATTGAGTTCCCACCGGGCCCTCTTGCGGTTGGCGAAGAGCCGGTTAAAAAAGTGGATGAGCACAAGCTTCCAACCGGGATACTCAGAATTATATCGCCGACGGACTGCGTAAAGGATAGATTGGCAGGTTATTATCACTGGAACGACTTACAGTGCCTGGAACAGGCTGCCTTAGTCGCCGAGGCCATCGAGATCGATCTGGAAGAAATCGAGAGATGGTCAAAAGTCGAAGGTAAACTAGGCGAATTCAAGCGCATCAGGACTCGATTCGTAAGAAAAGCGACATAACAAACTAATTCCAGCGGATGGCTGACAGCCACCGCTGACGTAACTCGTTCATCTCGCTCAGATTTCAAGAGAACTGCGTCAAGAAACGGCTGGAGAATTTGTTGATTGGGGAGTCCGGACGATTGAAGTTGCCTCTATCCTACTCAAGCGTTCATGGTTTTGGTTTTTTGACTTTCTCCTGTTCGAAGATCCCGTTTGCTTCTTTTGCCGTAGACTTCTCATGGATGATGGCGCGCAAGGCTTTGATCATGGCCACAGGGTTATCATTCTGCCATACGTTTCTTCCAAGGTTGACTCCAATGGCACCTTTCTCCATCCCATCGTGAACAAATTCGAACACCTCCAACTCTGTGTCGACTTTGGGTCCTCCTGCCATCACGACTGGAACAGGACAACCATCGACCACCTTATCGAAATTTTCGCACCAGTAGGTCTTGACAATTCGAGCCCCTAATTCAGCAGCGATCCGGGAACTGAGGGCAAGATAGCGGGCGTCCCTCTTCTCTAACTCCTTCCCCACGGCTGTCACTGCCATGACAGGAATCCCATACTTTTCCCCTTCGTCAACAAGTTTTGAGAGGTTCAATAGGGACTCCTTTTCATGATCGCTTCCTACAAAGATTGAAATACCCACGGCCGCTACATTCAGCCGGATGGCCTCCTCCATGGACGTCGTAACCCCCTCGTCGGAGAGATCCTTCCCTACCATACTGGTGCCGCCGGAGACTCTCAGGATGATCGGTTTGGTATTTTCAGGGTCAATGGATGCTCGTAATACCCCTCTTGTCACAAAAATGGCGTCACAATAACGTAGCAAAGGTCGGATGGTTTCGCCGGGCTTCTCCAATTTCCGGGTTGGCCCCTGAAAATAGCCATGATCGATAGGCAGAAAGAGACAATGCCCATCGGATTTGATCAACTGTGCCAAACGATTTTTCATTCCCCATTCCATCTTCAGACCTCCCGTGGCAGTTCGGAGTGATTAGTTCGGTGTTCGGAGTATTGAATTTAAGTCTCCGAACTCTGAACTCCGAACTCCTAACTTTCAATGACATATTTCACCACCAGATTCCCCACTTCAGAGGTGCTATATCCCATCTTCCCGGCGGTCAGGACCTTCACATCCCGGCTGACCACCTTCTTGATACCCTCCTCAATGTCTTGTGCCCCTTTCTCTTCTCCAAGATTCTCCAGCATCATCTGGCATGCAGAGATGGCAGCCAGAGGACTCACCACCCCTTTTCCAGTATACTTTGGAGCAGACCCTCCCATGGGCTCAAACATGGAGATTCCCCTGGGATTGATGTTTCCTCCTGCAGCAATTCCAAGCCCACCCTGGATCATTGCTCCTAGATCCGTAATGATGTCCCCAAACATATTATCCGTCACGATCACATCGAACCATTCCGGGTTTTTCACCATCCACATACAGATCGCATCGATATGGGCATAATCGGTCTCAATATCATCAAACTCCTTTCCCACTTCATGAAAGGTCCTCTCCCAGAGATCAAAGGCATAGGTGAGGACATTTGTCTTTCCGCAGAGGGTCACTTTATGCCTCTGGTTCCTCTTGCGGCAGTACTCAAAGGCATACCGAATACAGCGTTCTACCCCTTTCCGCGTATGGATCGCCTCCTGGATCGCAATCTCATCGGGTGTCCCTTTTTTGTGAAACCCTCCCGCACCCAAATAGGCTCCTTCCGTATTCTCTCTAACCACAACAAAGTCGATATCCTCGGGTTTCTTATCTTTAAGAGGCGTTTCCACTCCAGGGTAGAGCTTGACAGGCCTCAGATTGATATATTGATCCAACTGAAATCGAATCTTCAACAGAATGCCCTGTTCCAGGACGCCCGGCTTCACCTCTGGATGGCCAATAGCCCCAAGATAAATGGCATCCATTCCTCTCAATTTTTCCAGGGTCGAGTCTGGAAGTATTTCTCCAGTTTTCAGGTACCTCTCTCCCCCCAGATCAAAATGCTCTAATTGGTATTTGAACTTAAACTTTTCAGAAACGACCTTTAAAACCTTCAATCCCTCAGCCACCACTTCAGGTCCGGTCCCATCTCCAGGAATCACAGCAATTTTATACATTTCGCCTCTCTCCAACTTTTACAAAAATTCTGTCATTCCCGTGTAAACGGGAATCCAAATTTGCCCTTCGAAAGCAGGGGACTACAAGATATATGGATTCCTGCTGAAGTTTATCCCGGCGAAAATCGGCGCAGGAATGAAAAAAAGCAAATTCGCCGTCATTGCATTAACGCTATGCGCTATGCTCTTTGCGCTAGGCGTGTTCTATCCTTAGCGGCACAAAGCTTTTTGACCGATATCCGTCCGATAATGAGCTCCTTCCCAAGAAACCTTTTTAACGGCCTGGTAGGTTTTCTCAATGGCTCTGGGGATATCCCTCCCCAATCCCGTCACTCCTAAGACTCTTCCTCCGTTTGTGATCATTTGGCCATCTTTTGAGGCTGTCCCTGCATGAAAGACAAAAACGTCCTCCATCCGAGAAACTTCCTTCAAACCTGAGATCGGTTTTCCTTTCTCATAGTCCCCCGGGTAACCTTTCGAAGCCATGACCACACATACGGCAGCCCGGCTGTCCCATTGAATCTGGCATTCGGAGAGAGTCCCTTTTATGCAGGCCTCCAAGATGGGGATGATATCTCCTTTCATCCGCATCAGGACAGGTTGGGTTTCCGGATCTCCGAATCTCGCATTGAATTCCAAAACCTTGGGATGCCCCTCATGAATCATCAGCCCAGCATAGAGAACACCCTTATAAGGCCTTCCTTCCTCACCCATGCCCTGAATGATGGGTCTCAATATTTTTTCAATTATCTTTTCATGAACCTCATCTGTCACGATGGGCGCAGGGGAGTAAGCTCCCATCCCTCCCGTGTTGGGACCCTGATCTCTATCGAAGATCGGTTTATGATCCTGTGAAGAGGCCATGGGAAGGATAGCCTTCCCGTCAGTGAACGCAAGATAGGAAGCTTCTTCGCCTACCAGGCATTCCTCGACCACAACCCGATTGCCTGCTTCGCCGAAAATCTTTTCCACCATAATCTGATCAATGGATTTTAGAGCCTCCTCAACAGTTCTACAGATGATGACCCCCTTCCCTGCGGCCAGGCCATCAGCCTTGACCACGATGGGAGCGCCTTGTTTACGGATATAATTTTTCGCTTCTTTCGGTTCATAAAAAATTTCATAAAAGGCAGTTGGGATGTGGTACTTCTTCATCATCTCCTTAGCAAAAGCTTTGCTTCCTTCTATCTCTGCTGCCTTCTGGCTTGCCCCAAAAATAGTGAGGCCTTTCGATTCGAAGAGGTCAACAATGCCTTTGGTCAAAGGCTCTTCCGGACCAACGATGGTGAGATCCACCTTCTCCTTGGAGGCAACTTCAAGGAGGCCATTCAAATCATTGGCCTTGAGGGGAACGATAGAGGCCTGTTCGGAAATTCCAGCATTCCCTGGAGCACAGTATATTTTTGATACCTTCGGACTCTGCCCAATCTTCCACACCAGGGCATGCTCCCTGCCGCCACCCCCTACCACCAGTACCTTCATCCCTTTTCTACTAACCTCGTCAAATCGATCCTGAAGAATATTCTTGAGCGCTAACGAAAAATCCGAAATTCGAATATCGGGCGAAGCGTCCGTTTCGGACCAATCCCAAACAAATCCCAAATCCAAATGTTCTAATTACCAAGAACGCCCCTCACCCTCCCCCTCTCCCCGCTGGGGAGGGGGAAGAGATGGGGGGGCAGAATTTTGGTCATCCGAAATTGTTTCGAAATTCGAATTTCGCCTGCCTTCGCCGAAGCGGCTTCGCGCAGGCAGGTGCTTCGGATTTCTTCCGGCACTATTAGTGCCGGAAGTGTCTCATCCCTGTAAAGACCATAGCAATATTGTATTCATCTGCAGCGGCGATCACTTCATCGTCGCGTATGGACCCTCCAGGCTGGATGATGGCCGAGGCACCCGCCTCGGCTCCTGTATCAACGCCATCCCTGAAGGGGAACATCGCATCCGAAGCCAAAACCGTTCCCTTGGTTGAAGACTGGGCCTTCATCACAGCCAGGCGGGTGGAATCGACACGGCTCATCTGACCTGCTCCAATTCCAATGGTTCGATCCTCTCGAACAAGGACAATGGCATTTGACTTGACATGTTTGGCCACTTTCCAGCCAAAGGCCATGCCCTTCTTCTCCTCTTCCGTCGGTTTTCTCTTTGTCACCACCTTCCACTGACCCATCGGTACCTTGCCGAGATCCCGATCCTGAACCAAGAGCCCTCCAACCACCCTTCTGAGATCAAATCCTCCCTGGACGAAGGATGTATCGAGGGAAGGCGTCTGAAGGATCCGGATATCCTTCTTCGCCTTTAGAACTTCAAGTGCCTCGGGATCGAAACCCGGCGCGATAATAGCCTCGAGGAAGATTTGAACCATCTCCTCAGCTGTCTCCTTATCCACGGTACGATTGAATCCAACGACCCCGCCAAAAGCAGAGACGGGATCACACTCCTTTGCTTTGCGATAAGCATCGGCTAGATTCTTTGAAGAGATGGCGACGCCACACGGGTTATTATGCTTAATGATCACAGCAGCGATTTCCTCATATTCCTTGACCGTTTCGTAAGCTGAGTCGATATCCAGAATATTATTGTAGGACAGCTCCTTCCCCTGAAGTTGAACCGCATTTGAAACAGAGGGCTCGGTAATGAGATAATCCCGGTAAAATGCTGCCTTCTGATGGGGGTTTTCTCCATAACGCAACTCTTGAGCCTTCTCGACCTGGAAGGTGAAGGTTTCTGGAAATTCTTTGACCTTCTTTCCTCCCTCGATCTGGCCCAAGTAGTTGGAGATAGCTCCGTCATAACGAGCCGTGTGCTGGAAGACTTTCCTCGCTAATCTGAAATTGGTTTCGATTGAAACTTCTCCTTTTTCCTCCAATTCCGATAGGACCCCGTCATAATCCTTCGGGTCCACCACAACAGTCACATCCGGGTAGTTCTTCGCTGACGAACGGAGCATTGTAGGTCCACCAATATCAATATTCTCAATCGCCTCTTCAAGGGTGCATCCTTCCTTTGCCACCGTCGCCTCGAAGGAGTAGAGATTGACGGCGACAAGGTCAATAGGAAGAATCCCATGCTCATTCATCTTCTTGACATGCTCCGGTTTAGACCGCTGACCTAAAAGACCCCCGTGGACTTTCGGGTGAAGGGTCTTCACCCTCCCATCGAGCATCTCTGGGAATCCGGTGTAATCAGAAATGTCTTTTACAGTAACGCCGTTCTCTCTCAAGGTCTTTGCTGTCCCTCCGGTTGAGAGGATCTCTACTCCCATTTGAGCCAAAGCCTTTCCAAAAGCCACCACTCCGGACTTATCTGTAACGCTGATGATTGCCCTCCTGATCTTCCCCATGTCTTTACCCCCTCTTCAAATTCGGATTTCGGAATGCGGAATTCGGAATGGAAACTTTAGGCTTAACTCCGTACTTCTTTAAAAAAGCGTTCTCGAACAAATTCCGGCTTCCCGAATTTTGGATTTTCGATTTCGCAATCCGCACTCCGCAATCCGCATTCGGCTCAAAAACCTAATTCCTCCCCCACCAGAATAACAAGTATATCCGTCAAGGAGGGCCTTCGCTCATGGATCACAACAACCCTGCAGATCCGGTGCGATGAGTTGCAGTCCACACATCTCCCAACCTTCGCACATGGAACATCGATGTTCAAACGCTTGGCGTTAATGGGCGCTGCCACATTCTTGATTCTTTTGATCGCCTCCTGGACATCCTCCACAATTTTGTTATGACCGGCCACGAGGATCACCTTTCCCGGGCCGAAAATAGTCGAGTTGACCCGATTTCCAACGCCATCAATGTTAACCAGTTCTCCATTCATGGTGATGGCATTGACACTACCGAGAAAGAGATCAGAGGTCATCTGAGACTTCCGGATCTCAAGGATGTTTTCTTTGGGGAGACCCGATTTCCAATGATCATAAAGGGTATGACCCCGGGCTTCGAGTTGTCCCAAGATCCCAAGCTCCCTAATGGTGACGGAACCTCCTGTTCCCACTCTCTGTTTCGGGGCGACGTGCTTCCAAATCTCTTCCACGGCTTCCTGCCTACTCTTCACATAGAGGGCCTTGAAGTCATGGGCCACCAGTTTTTCAACAGTCTTCTTTGCTCTCTCCTCAACCCACCACTCTTTGTTTGGATCCCTCTTCGTCTCCATTATGCAAATCCCCACAATCCTTCTTCACAAAAAGAGAAATAGATTCCCCACCCTTTGATAAAGGGGGAAGGGATTACAAAATCGAAAAATACTGTTGCAATTCGTAATCCGTCACTTGTGACCGATACCGTTCCCATTCAATCTTCTTGTTAGCAATAAATTTGTAAAAGAGATCCTCTCCCAAAGCCTTTTTCACGACCTGGCTCTCTTCTGTCACTCGAATGGCTTCATAGAGATTACCCGGAAGGGAATCAATCTTATGTCTTTTCCTCTCTTCCTGGGTCATCTCGTAGACATTTCGTTCGACAGGGTCCCTCAGGGGATATTTTTTCATAATGCCTTCCAACCCTGCAGCCAGCATAACAGCAAACGCCAAATAGGGATTACAGGCAGGATCAGGCGATCGATACTCCACTCGTGTCTCTTTCTCTCTGCCGGGTTTATAGACAGGAATCCGAATGAGATCGGATCGATTCCTTTGTGCCCAAGAGATATAAACCGGCGCTTCGTATCCCGGTACCAACCGTTTATAAGAATTGACCCATTGATTCGTAACCAAGGTGATCTCTCTTGCGTGCTTTAATAGACCAGCAATATAATCCTTGGCAACATCCGAAAGATGATATTTCCCCTTTGGTTCGAAAAAGGCATTTTTTTTGCCTCTGAAGAGTGACTGGTGGGTATGCATCCCACTCCCATTGACGCCGTAAACGGGTTTGGGCATAAACGTAGCGTAAACATTATTCTTCAGAGCAACCTCCTTGACGACTAATCGATAAAGCATGGTGCTATCGGCCATGGTCAGGGCGTCCGTGTATTTAAGATCAATCTCGTGCTGACTCGGCGCCACTTCATGATGAGAATACTCTACCGGGATTCCAAGTTCTTCTAAAACCATAACTGTCTGTTTGCGAAGTTCACTCGACACATCCAAAGGGGTGAGGTCGAAATAACCCCCTGTATCAAGCGTTTCCGGTTTGCCCGTTGAACGTTGAAAATAGAAATATTCCAGCTCAGGGCCCACATTGAAGACGTATCCCATCCCAGCAGCCAGTTTCAGGTTTTTCTTCAAGACCCATCGAGGGTCTCCCTGATAAGGCTTCCCATCAGGCTCCAAGATATCGCAAAACATAGAAGCGACAACTGCCTCTTTTGCCCTCCAGGGAAGGATTCTAAAGGTCGAGGGGTCAGGCATGGCGACCATATCACTTTCGTCGATCCGGACAAAGCCAACGATTGAGGACCCATCAAATCCTCTCCCATCCTCCAGTGCTCCCTCGAGTTCTCGCACGGTAATGGCAAAGCTCTTTAGGAAACCAAGAATATCAGTAAACCAGAGCCGCACGAATTTTACATTCTTCCCCTTCGCCATTCGAAGCACATCCTTCTTATCTAACCTAGCCATTTCTCCTCTCTCCCAAAAAAAGAAAATGTTCCTAAGATTTACCATAATCCCCTCACTCGGTCAACCCCATGGGAAGTCATTGACAAATCAAGGCCTTTTGTGTACATTTACCCCGTTGTTGAGTTGTATGACACCAGGAAAAAGGTACGTATGAAATTGATGGAGGAGTTGACCCACCTGGTGGAAATTTTTTTTTCAACAACAGGGTAAACGGCCACACGTGAGAAAAGGGGGTCCTTGGTTGTTAACGAAAAAGGCTTTTAAAACATCTTATGAAAAGCAGATCAAGGCCCTCTCCGAGATCAGCCAAGCCATCTCTTCCGATCAATACCTGGATGATATACTGAAATTGATTGTGACGGTGACGGCCAATGTCATGGATTCAAAGATCTGTTCTCTCTGGATATTGGATGAGAAAGAGAAGGTCCTTAAGATCCGTGCCACTCAAGCGATCAGCGAGGAATATCTGAAAGAACGGAGTTTGAAGCTGGGCGAAGGTATCGTGGGATATGTGGCCGAGCAGAAGAAACCGCTCGCCACTTTAGACGTCCTAAAGGAGCCTCGCTACAAAGAGAAGGCGCTGGCTCGTAAAGAAGGGTTGGTCTCCATGCTCAGCGCCCCTTTGACTGTAAAAGACAAAGTCATCGGGGTGATCAATATTTATACCTCCTATCCTCATGAATTCACTGAGACGGAACGAGCCCTGCTTACAACGGTGGCCAATCAGGCAGCAATCTGTATTGAGAACACCGAGCTCATGGTCAAGACGAAGGTGATCCAGGAGGAATTGGAGACCCGTAAGTTAGTGGAAAGAGCCAAAGGGGTATTGATGAAACGGCATGAATTGGATGAAGAGGAGGCATTCAAACGGATCCGCAAGGCAAGCATGGACAGCCGCAAGACCATGCGTCAAGTGGCGGAAGCCATCCTCTTGGCGGACAAAATGGCAAGCTAGAGAGAGACAACTCTTTGATTAAAGGATCAAGAATGGATTACACAGATTAGATTCTAATAAACAAAATCAGTGTAATCTAAACTAATCGGTGTAGTCAGAGGTCTATGGACCTCATAAAGATTTCTTGACAAAAACATTTATTCATATTATAAAATTTCTGTTCAATACGAAGAGGTATTGAAGACGAGGGCGTCAAAGAAAATTGGCGCCTTTTTTATTGAACACAAAGAGGGTGTCCTGACAAAGGCGTCGAAGAAATGCGACGCCTTTTTTGTTATCAAAGTGAAAAGGAGGAGAGAGATGACATTCACCAAGCCTAATCGAAGTCCAGCGACATTTACCCGAAATCGTGTTGAGCCTGCTCCAATATCAGGGATCTGTGTCACCTGCCTCGATGGTTGCCCTGGCCCCTGTGAAGTGGGCCGCTCCGCCCTAAGAGGAAGGGAGATCCTTTACCCCCAGCCCTATTCCAAGGTGACCGCCGGCTCTGAAAAGGATTATCCCGTCGATTTTTCGCACTTCAACATTCAGGGGACCTGTGTCGGTGCCATGGGTGTACCCGCTGATTCAGATCATGCTACCTTCCCGGCCGTTGATGTCTCTACGGAGGTGGGAGCCAAAGAGAAGATTAAGTTAAAAGTCCCTTATTTTACAGGGGCTCTAGGTTCCACGGATATCGCCCGCATCCACTGGGAATCGATGGCCATTGCAGCAGCCATTTCCGGCACCCTCGTCGTTGTGGGCGAAAATGTCTGCGGAATGGACCCTCAAGCTGAATTCAAAAACAGTCATGTGGCAAGATCCCCAGAGTTGGAACGCCGGGTGAAGACATTCCAGCAATGGTATGACGGCCATGGTGGAATTGTTGTCCAGTATAACGTTGAAGATGGCCGCCTGGGTGTGCCAGAATATGCCGTCGAAAAATTGGGAGTCCAGATCATCGAGCCCAAGTGGGGACAGGGAGCGAAAGATATTGGCGGTGAAGTCAAACTTCCAACCATAGAAAGGGCGCTCCAGTTAAAAAGCCGTGGTTATATCGTCCTTCCTGATCCGGAGGACCCGATCATTCAGGAAGCCTTTAAACAGGGAGATTTTAAAGAGTTTGAACGCCATTCCAGATTAGGGATGGTGAGCGAAGAGGGGTTCCATAAAGAGGTGGAACGCCTGAAAAAGATCGGAACCAAATATATCTCTCTAAAAACGGGAGCCTATCGGCCTGCCGATCTGGCCCGGGCCGTCAAATTCGCATCCGATGCCAAGATCGACCTCCTAACCGTCGACGGTGCAGGAGGAGGAACTGGAATGAGCCCCTGGCGAATGATGAACGAGTGGGGAATTCCCACGGTTTATCTGGAAAGCCTTCTTCATCAATTCCTGAAACGCCTCGATGAGAAAGGCGCCTTCATTCCCAGCTGTGCTATGGCAGGGGGTCTTGCTCTTGAGGACCATATCTTTAAGGCGATCGCCTTGGGTGCGCCTTATATCAAAGCCATTTGCCTTGGCAGGGCTTCAATGACAGCAACGATGGTCGGAAACACCATCGGAGAGATGGTCAAGAAGGGGAAAGTCCCAGCCGATGTTGCCAAGTTTGGCACGGATGTGGAGCATATCTTCATCCTGGCTGCAAAGTTAAAGGATAAATATGGAAAGGACTTTGAACGCATTCCTACTGGGACGATTGGAATGGTCACCTATTTTGATCGGCTAAATGCAGGGCTTCAGCAGTTAATGGCTGGAGCAAGAAAATTCAAATTGGAATACATCGACAGAGACGATCTTTTCTCCCTGACTCGTCAGGCCTCTGAGGTATCCGGCATCCCCTACGTCATGGATGTTGACAAAGAGGAGGTTGATAAGATTCTAAGGAAAAATGGCAGAAGCGAGAGAATTTCCTCTAAGATCCTAAACTTAAACTTAGAAGCTCTCATTAAATCCAAAGCCTTAACAAGTTAACTGATTAAATATGAGATGATCCTAAGTTGGGGGATACCTGAAAATATCAGGTATCCCCTTTTTAAAAACATAAGCCCCGAACGAAAAGTTGGACGACGGAAGGAGATGATTGCTGAAGCCGCTCCTTCTCCTAGCAAGAAATGGTAGATTAATTCTTCTTAGATTTTCTTGACATGAAAAGGTTTTTATATTATAAGTGCCTCGTTCAATACAAAGGAGTATTGAAGACGAAGGCGTCAGAGTAATTTGGCGCCTTTTTTTATTAATCCTAAAAAGGAGTATAAGACATGCCAGAGTTGAATCCCTTTAAGATCGCCCAGATCCAACTGGATACTGCAGCAGAGAGATTGGGCTTAGACCAAGCCACTCATAATCTGCTCAGGTGGCCTCAGCGAGAGCTTCAGGTGACGCTTCCTGTTCAAATGGACGACGGAAACGTTCAAATCTTTCATGCCTACCGAGTTCAGTATAACACTGCGCGAGGGCCTGCTAAAGGGGGGATCCGATGGCATCCAGAAGAAACCATTGACACCGTCCGTGCCCTCGCTGCCTGGATGACCTGGAAGACGGCTGCGGTAGATATTCCTTTGGGAGGAGGAAAGGGAGGTGTAACCTGCAATCCGAAAGAGATGTCAGAAGCCGAAAAGCAACGTTTGGCTCGGGCCTATATTCGTGGGATCTCTTCGATGCTTTCCGATTCGAAGGATATCCCTGCACCAGATGTTTATACGACTCCTCAGATAATGGGTTGGATGATGGACGAGTACGAGACGTTGGTAGGACAACATCATCCCGGTGTTATCACAGGGAAACCGATTCCTCTTGGAGGATCAGAAGGTCGTGGAGATGCAACGGGCCGTGGTGGCATCTATGTCACACGCGAGGCTGCTAAACAATTGAACATCGATCTCCGGGATAAGACCATGGCGATCCAAGGCTTTGGCAACGCCGGTCAATACGCTGCTCTTTTGGGCAATGAGATTCTTGGACTAAAACTTGTGGCAGCTTCGGATTCCCGAGGGGGTATTTTAAACGCAAAAGGATTAGATCCCAAAAAGGTGGTGGAATTTAAGCTAAAAACAGGGAGTCTCGAAGGATTTCCGGAGGCCGAGAGCATTAGCAATGAAGAACTCCTGGAACTAGATGTGACGGTTCTTTTCCCGGCAGCCCTTGAAAATGTAATTACAGGTTCAAATGCAGATCGAATCAAGTGTAAGATTTCTTGTGAGCTTGCAAACGGGCCAAACACACCGGAAGCCGATGACATCCTTCATCAGAACGGAGTTTTTCTCATCCCTGATTTTCTTGCTAATGCGGGGGGAGTCACTGTATCGTATTTTGAGCAAGTTCAAAACGCGTATAATTTCTACTGGCCGCTTCAAGAAGTTAACGAACGGCTCGACCAAAAAATGTCCCGAGCCTTTCATGGAATTTACCAGATGTACCTACAAGAGAAGCTCAACATGAGGCAAGCCGCCTATCTCGTCTCTGTGGCAAGGGTGGCAGAGGCTTGTAAGCTGCGGGGTTGGGTCTAAACCTTCCAACGGTCTCTATCATCAACACTTTGTGATATAAACTGCTTCAGTTACCCACCCCCACCCTAGTTTAGGTAAGGGATGAGCGGGTCACATCATCCTCCTTCCCATTTGAAATTGTTCATCACAACAAAATCTGCTATAGTTGTTTGAAGGTTCTTATATAGACAAGAAGTGGTTGTAACCAGACAATGGAACCCTCTACAATTCCCAGTGGGATTCAAGCCTTAGATGATGTTTTGCAGGGAATCCGGCTAGGCGACAATTTCGTTTGGCAGGTGGACCGCCTGGAGGATTACCGCTACTTCGCCGAACCGTTTGCCGAGGCCGCCATCGCTGCACGCCGACGGCTGGTATATTTGCGTTTCGCCTCCCACCCACCTGTGCTGGCACCTCGGCCAGGGCTGGAAATGATTGAGCTGAACCCCAGCCTGGGGTTCGATTATTTTACGCGTGAGGTTCACCGTCTCATTGAGGCCTATGGCCCCGAGGTCTTGTATGTCTTTGACAATCTGTCGGCTCTGGTGGTGGAGTGGGCGACCGACGAGCTGCTCGCCAATTTTTTCCAAATCACTTGTCCCCTCTTGGCCGAAATGAAAACGATCGCCTACTTTGCTTTGAGACGCAGTCAACATGCCCACCATGCCGTGGCCCGCATCCGGGACACAACGCAAATCCTTGTGGACGTGTATCATGCGAAAGGCCAAATGCACATTCACCCGATCAAGGTTTGGGACCGCTATTCGCCACACATGTTTTTACCCCATCTCGTAGCCGGCGAAAACTGGTTACCTCTTTCGCACAGCCGTGAAGCCGCAGAAGTGTTGGCCTCGGCCCGTCAGTCACCCTTGCTCGAGACGATGCAACCGCTCGCTCCCTGGGAAAGTGTTTACCAAAAACTCACCTATTACAGCAACACCCCGTCCGGTTTTGACGAAACGGATCCCGAGCAGTTAGCTTTGAAACAAGAAATGGGCCGTATGCTCATCGGCCATCATCCGGTTTTCAGACAGCTCTCGGATCAGTATTTTACGCTGGAGGATCTGTTCGCGATTCGGAGTCGCATGATTGGGGGTGGACGCATTGGCGGCAAGGCTGCTGGCATGTTGCTGGCGCGGCGGATCCTGCTGACGGAAAAGGACGAAACGGGGATCGACTTCATCGAACGGCTGGATGATCACGACTCTTTTTACATCGGCTCGGATGTCTTTTTCACCTTTCTGGTGAACAACGACCTTTTCCGGCTCCGTCTGCATCTGACCTGTAATTCCGCCACCTCAGATGAAGAGTTTCAAGAGATTGAGAAACGCTTTTTGGCCGGCCGTTTTTCGGCGACCATCCAAGAGCAGTTTCGTGCCATGCTGGACTACTATGGCCAGGCGCCCATCATCGTGCGCTCCAGCAGTCTACTGGAAGACAGTTTTGGCAATGCGTTTGCCGGAAAATACCGCAGCGTTTTTTGTGCGAACCAGGGAAATCCCGAGGACCGCCTGGCTGACTTTATGCAGGCCGTCAAATTGGTGTATGCCAGCACCCTCAATCCCGATGCTCTCTGCTATCGCAGCAAGCGGGGCCTCGGCGAAAACGATGAACAAATGGCGATTCTGGTGCAGCGCGTTTCGGGCATGCCGTACCGCCAGTATTTCTTTCCGACGCTCGCCGGGGTCGCCTTCTCACGGAATCTCTACGCCTGGAATGATCGCATTGATACCCGGCAAGGCATCATCCGCCTCGTTTTTGGTTTGGGAACACGGGCGGTAGAACGGGTAGGTTCGGATTACCCCCGTATGATCGCAATCAGCCATCCCCACTTGCGACCGGAAGTGGGAGAGAGGGTTTTCAAATATTCTCAACACCATGTGGATCTGATTGACTTGGAAGCCAACCAATTCAGAAGCCTCTTCGCAGCCGACGTGCTGGTCGATAGCGGCTATCCCAACCTTTACCTCCTCGTCTCGACCATGCGCGACAACTATCCTTATGACCCCATCTCTGCGAAAGTCGATGGCGCTGCAAGTCAGTGGGTGCTCACCTTTAACAGCCTGATCCGCCGAACAGATTTTGTTCCATTGATGGGGAACATTTTAGCCAAATTGGAAGAAGCGTATGGGCAGCCCGTGGATGTCGAGTTTACCGCCTCTGTGGATGCCGGTGAGCGTGTCCATATCAATCTCCTTCAATGCCGTCCGCTGTTCTTACCCGGCTCGCTGACGGATGTGTCGATCCCGACCTCCCTGGATCGCCCACAGATTCTATTTCGTGCCCATCGCATGATCTGTGGCGGTTTGGTGGAGGGAATCCGTTACATTCTTTACATTGATCCCCAACGTTACAATCAGTTGGGATTCGAGGCAAAGAAATCCCTAGGACGCCTAGTGGGAC
>SMTZ1_10002112_pt1 | contig 37647 bp, 30 predicted proteins | sample DeeMarSWOR136_30_FD_25667 | JGI IMG/M metagenome (IMG submission 25667)
CGTTTTCAAGCGAGATAATAGGGAGTGAGGGCTGATGAAATTTAGGGGCTCATTCTTTTATGAAGCCTGAGGAGGAAGAGGATGGCAAAGAAAAGATTGGGTGTCGGGTTCGTCGGGGCTGGTTTTATCACCAGGTTTCATATCCGCTCCTGGCTGGGTGTCCGCGATGCGGATGTGCTGGGAGTTGTTTCGCGGACAGAAAAAAGGGCAGAGGAGGCGGCTGCTCTGGCCCGAGAGCTCAACGTGGGAGAAGCAAAAGTCTATAAATCCCTAACCGATATGGTCGCTGATCCTTCCATAGATGCTATCTGGATCTGTGCTCCGAACTTTTGCCGGTTGGAAAATATGGAGGAGATCGTTCAGGCTGTGGAGACCGGCAAAGGAGAACTTCTTGGCGTCACCTGCGAAAAACCCCTGGGGAGGAATGTCAAGGAGGCCAAAAAGATGCTGGAGCTGGTCCAGAAGGCCGGCCTTCTGGACGGCTACCTGGAAGACCAGATTTTTGCCCCGACTGTGGTCAGGGGAAAAGAGATCATCTGGACAAGAGGAGCGGCCATTTCCGGCCGTCCCTATCTTGCTCGTGCCGCAGAAGAGCACAGCGGCCCTCACGAGCCGTGGTTCTGGGAAGGGGAACTTCAGGGAGGCGGAGTGCTCAATGACATGATGTGTCATTCGGTCGAGGAAGCCCGGTTCATGCTTACGCCTCCGGGAGCTGAGCGCAGCGTCCTCACTCCTCTCAAAGTCACAGCCTACACTTCATGCTTGAAGTGGCAGCATCCCCATTATGCCAAGATCCTGGCTGACAACAGCGCCGGCAAGACGGATTACGTCAACAGGCCGGCAGAGGATTTCGCCCGCTCTCTGATCGAATACAAAGATGAAGATGGCGTCAAGGTGGTCGTGGAGACCACCACCTCCTGGTGTTATGTCGGAGCCGGATTGCGCTTGAGCATGGAGCTTCTTGGTCCGGAGTACTCGCTGTCCATCAACACCCTGGATTCGGGATTGAAGGTTTTCTTCAGCCGGAACGTCAGGGGAAAAGAAGGAGAAGACCTGGTCGAGAAGCAGAATGCGGAGATGGGGCTGATGCCGGTCGTGAGCGACGAGACAGCCGAATACGGCTATGTTGCCGAGAACCGGCATATGGTCCAGTCCTTGCTTGCGGGCAAGCGGCCAGAAGAGAATTTCAGTGACGGGCTCAGCGTCACCGAGCTCTTAATGGCGGCTTATATGAGTGCTGAACAGGGAAAGACCGTTGATTTTCCTCCGTCCGGGCTCGAATCGTTTGTGCCCGCAGTGGCCAGAGGAGAGTGGAACCCAAAAAAAGCTTGAGAGGGACTTAATATAATTTTTCAATATCAGGAGTGACCATGAAAAGAAACATTATGGTGTTTATCGTGATTTTGCTAATGGCCTTGGTTTCCTATGCGAGCGCAGAACAGCAGACAGGCCTTGCCAAGAGAACGCTGGCCTCCGTAAAGGAGGAAGTGGCCAGCACGGATTACAAGGATGTCCGGATCAAGAAGCTTCCCGTGTCAATCCAGTGCTGGACCTTCAGGAAATTCACCTTTTATGAGACCTTGGAAAAAGCCAAAGAGCTGGGAGTAAAATACCTCCAGCCTTATCCTGGCCAGGCTCTCGGCAAGGATGTGCCCGGTGTCCGGTTCGACCACAACCTTGATGATGCTCTGATCAAGCAGATCAGGGATAGGTTGGATGAGTATGGAATGGCGCTTGTCAGCTACGGTGTGGTGGGATTCGAAAACACCGAGGAGAGCATGAAAAAGGTATTTGATTTCGCCCGGAAAATGGGAATACGGACCATCGTCACCGAGCCCAATTTTGAAGACGCCTCTCTGCTGGAGAAATTGGTGAAAAAGTACAATATCAATATCGCCATCCATAATCACCCCCAACCCAGCACGTATTACAATCCGGAGAAAGTTCTGGAGTATGTGGCCGGGCTGGATGAGCGGATCGGGTGCTGCGCGGACACAGGACACTGGATGCGCTCCGGGATCAATCCGGTTGAAGCGCTGCGTTTGCTGAAGGGACGGATCAAGGATGTCCACCTCAAGGACCTGAATGAATTTGGGACAAGGGAGGCGTATGACGTCCCCTTCGGGTCGGGGAAAGCCAATATTCACGACATCCTTGCCGAGTTGACCCTTCAGGATTTTCGAGGGTTTCTGGCTGTTGAGCATGAAAACCCGAAGGAAGTCGATAATCCCTCTCCCTCTATAAAAAAGGGGATTGAATACATCCAGAGCATCACCTATTACCAGGACTATGAAGAGATTCTGGGATGGAGCTGGGGAAGATACACCAAGCACGGCTGGAATCATTATGGTCCCGGCTATTTTATGCTTGATGAGAAGACAGGGATATTGAAAGGCCAGGGAGGAATGGGCCTTCTCTGGTACAGTCGGAGGGAATACTCAGATTTTATCCTAGACCTGGAATACAGATGCGAAGATGAATACACGAACTCCGGTATCTTCCTCAGGGTCCCGGACCTGCCGACGAGCGATGACTACATCTATCATTCCTTTGAGATCCAGATCAATGACAGCGGAAAAGGGATCCATAAGACAGCCGCGGTCTATGATGCTGAGGCGCCTCGCCTGGATGCATTCAAAAAGTCGGGAGAATGGAATCATATGAAGATTACCTTCAAGGGAAAGCAGATAAAAGTCGAAGTGAACGGTGAGCTGGTGCTTGATTGGGAGGCTGAGCCCCGCGGGAAGGTGAAAGATTTTGCAGCAGAAGGATACGTAGGACTGCAGAACCATGACAGCCGGTCCCCGATTTACTTCAGGAATATCTTTATCAAGGAATTGAAATAGGCATCCAGAATGCCCTTTTTTGCGCGTCTCTCAACATAAGGAAGGTGTGCACTATATGATCGGGAGGCATGCCTGATTTTATGACTGAAATACACGGAAAGGACATCGCTCCCTTCAAATTTTGAGCGCCATTCCCGTATATTATGTCGATGCTATCTGAAAGAGAATCTTTCATTTAATGATCATGATGGAGTGATAGCCGCATAAAATGGTCCGTTTTGAAGATTCTGTCAAGGATTTAGGGAGGACAAAAAAATTCCAGAAGGGCGAGGTGCTGTTCAGCGCCCAGGAAAAAGCAAGCGGCTTTTATTACCTAGAATCCGGAGAGATCCGCATCTTCAAAATGGATGAAAACGGCAGAGAGATCGAAGTCGTTCGTCTTGAGCCCGGTGATTTTTTGGGTGAAGCCATAGTTTTTGTTTCCTCTCGATTTCCGTTCTTCGCTCAGGCTGTAAGGGATTCGCAGGTCTTGTTCTTTGACAAGAATGATATTCTGCAGCGCATGGATAGAGATCCTTTGATCGCCAAGTTCTTTGTCCGTTTGCTCGCCGAAAAATGCGTGGTTCTAAGCCAGAAGATAGAGTCCCTCGGGCTTCAGACTGTAAGACAGAGGTTGGTCCATTACTTGCTCTCCAATTGTTCCGGTGAGCAGCAATGCGTCGTTGAATTGACTATAAAAAAAGCTGAGCTGGCGAAGATACTGGGAACGATCTCCGAGACGCTCTCCCGCAACCTTAAACAGATGCAAAAAGAAGGAATCATCGAGGTCAGAGGGAACAGGATCCGAGTCCTGGACTGCTGCCGGATGCGCTCAGAGGTATCGGCCTGAATCTTTGCCTGCCTTGAAGTTTTAATCCTCTTCCCCTGCAAGTTAACTGCCTCTCCTTTGATATCTGATAAAGCGCCGTTTCCACTCCATCCTCGCCAAGACCCTCCCACCCACCACCATGGGCTTCGGATGGAATGGAAACCGTCGCTTTATATCTCAACGATCGGATGATATGACCCGCGGCTTGCCGCGAGGATTCGATCGTCTGGGTGATCCATGGGAGTGTGTCCCCTTGGTCGCAGGGCGCGGGTTTCTACCCAGCCCGAGAAGGGGAGGCAGCGAGTCAAGAGAGGGCGAGCGAGCGTTGGAAGGGGGAAGTTAGTTCCCCCTCCAAAGAGACGATCTGATGATATGCGCCGCAGGGAATCGATCGTCTGGGGGATCCAAGGGGGTATGTCCCCTTGGTCGCAGGGCGTGGGTTTCTACCCAGCCCGAGAAGGGGAGGCAGCGAGCAGAAGCGAGCGTTGGAAGGGGGAAGTCAGTTCCCCCTCCAAAGAGTTGACTTAAGTCAAGGAATCTATCCCGCCAGTGACTTATTATGGATTCAGAAGATAAAAAAGGAGAGATAGAGATGGCAAAAAGAAAGATCATAGAGATCGATAGAGATGAGTGCAACGGGTGCGGGCTGTGTACCGAAGCCTGTGCTGAAGGCGCCCTGGTTCTTGATGAGGAGAACAAGGCTGTCCTGGTCAAGGAGATTTACTGCGATGGGATGGGCGCCTGCCTGGATGTCTGCCCCACTGATGCGCTAAAAATCATAGAGAGAGAAAGTGAAGATTACGATCCTCAGGCCGCCTATCAGCATGTCTTGAAAACGCGGGGGGAAGAAGCTGCAGCGCATGTTCATGGAATCGAACGCAAGGACCAGGCTCAGGAAAAAAGAGAATCGGCAGCAGCCTGCCATACGCCTGCGGGTTGTCCGGGGAGCATGGCCCGGGAGATACAAAGACCTTCCTCATCTGGCTTGGAGATGACCGTTTCAGGGACCTCAGAACTATCCCAATGGCCGATACAGCTTCATCTTGTTTCTCCCTACGCTCCCTACTTTAATGAGAGCGACCTCTTGATTGCTGCCGATTGCACGGCTTTTGCTCTGGGAAGTTTTCATCAAGACCTGCTCAAAGGGAAGAAGCTGGTCATTGCCTGCCCCAAGCTGGATGACACATCCGCTTATGTGGAAAAGATCGCTGAGATTCTCAAGAACAACACGGTCTACTCTCTGACTGTGGCGATCATGACCGTCCCTTGCTGTTCGGGTCTGTACAGGATAGTGGAGCGAGCCGTCGAAGCTTCCGGAATCAACATCAACATTAAGAAGGTCGTCATCGGCATAGACGGACAGATGGTTTCTTGAATCCCTCCTTCCGGGCTCCAGGATTGGGATTAAAACCTCTGTTTTAAAGGTTTTTTTGAAAGCTTAGACCGAAAGGCTGATTCGGGTCTTTTCAGGGACATTCCCTTGCCTCATGAAGAGCGGGAGAGAGTCGCTTTTATGAAAACAGTTTTAAAATGAAAACCTGCCTGTACGAAAAAAAACAAAAGAATCTTGCTTATTTTTTTTGAATATCAGATAATTGAACAATCCTGAGCGTTCACTTCTTTTAATTCAAACTAAAAGTGGTGTTTCGTTTGAGGAGAATTTTATTTTTTTGAGGTGAGACATGACAGTTCAAATTTATGTTGGAAACTTGAACTACAGAATGACAGAGGATGCTCTTCGGGAGCTGTTCGAGCAGCATGGTGAAGTTGTATCCGTGAAAATCGTCAAAGACCGCTTTTCAGGCAGATCCAAAGGCTTTGGTTTTGTAGAGATGGCGAGCAAAGATGAAGGCGAGACCGCAATTCAGAAACTCAACGACAGTGAAGTGGAAGGCCGGAACATTCGGGTCAATTTCGCCAGGCCGAGAAACGATTAAGGGCATTGATTTTCCAATAGGAGAGATTATTATTGCAAAAAAAGTCAAAAAGGGAGATACCATCAGAGTCCACTACACAGGAAGGCTGGAGGATGGTAAGGAGTTTGATTCTTCGTTGAACAGGGAGCCGCTTCAGTTTGAAGTTGGAGCGGGAAGTGTGATTAAGGGATTTGAAGATGCGGTGATCGGTTTAGAGAAGGGTGAGAAAAAAACCGTGGAGGTTCCTCCTAAAAAAGCCTATGGCGATCGTGATGATAACCTCATCATCGAAATGCCGCAAAAAAGTGTTCCTGAGGAGATAACTCCAGAAGTGGGGATGAGGCTTCAGCTGGTCAATCAAAAGGGACAGGCAGTGCCGGTTAGGATAACTGAAGTGCTTGAGGAGTCGATTAAGCTGGATGCCAATCATCCGCTTGCCGGGAAGACTCTGGTGTTTGATATCGAACTTGTGGAGATAATCTAAAAGGCGAACTGAGTTTATCACAGCATTTCATGAGTTGATTGTCGAGTAATACCCCCCGTTTTCCTCCTGGGTCATCGGTGAGATTTTCTGCCTGTTTTTTGATGAGAAAACTCACCTCCAAGAAAAATATTTGGACGAGACATCAGAAATCACTGGTTGCTTAAACGGATTTCTTCATACCCGTCTCTTTCAGCACGGATTGGCAACTCATGCCGGCAGCCGGCTTTTTTTATCATTGGACACTGAGGTGGATTCGTGATTCAATGGATTGACAGTGGAGGTGGACGATGAAAAAAGTCACTGACCTTGAGCTCAGCCCTGGAGCCATGCTGCGAATGGGATATGCCGCTGTTGACGCGGCTGTAGAGCATATTAGAGACTTGCCCAAAGCTCCTCGCTCCGACTTGGATAACAGCCTGGAAATAGCCAAATCTTTGCGCGAGCCACCTCCTGAGAAAGGCATGGATTTTGAGACTTTGCTCGATTTCATCATGAAAAAAGTGATCCCTGTCTCAATCAACACTCCCCATCCCGCTTATATGGGATATATCCCTGGTGGCGGCCTTTACCCTTCGGCGGTTGCCGATTTCCTGGGAGCCGCTACCAACCGCTTTACCGGAGCCTGGTTTGCAGCCCCGGCTGCAGCCCGGCTGGAAACGAATGTCCTGGAATGGTTCAGCCAGTGGATGGGTTATCCCAAGTCAGCACGGGGAATACTGACCAGCGGCGGCTCTTTGGCCAATTTCAGCGCTGTGGCAACCGCGAGGAAGCATTTTCTCGGAGATGATATCAGCAAGGGAATCATCTATGCTTCGGACCAGACCCATCACTGTGTGATGAAGGTTGCTCTCCTGGCAGGAATACCAGAGCCCAATATCCGCCTGCTTCCGGTGGACAGGAATTTCCGGGCCATACCGGAGATGTTTGAAAGAGCGGTCAAGGCCGACTTGAGAAAAGGGATGAAGCCGTTCCTCCTTGTCGGTAACGCCGGAACGACCAATTCTGGTGCGGTCGATCCTTTGCCTGACCTGGCGGACATAGCGAAGAGATACAACCTCTGGTATCACGTCGATGCCGCCTATGGAGGCTTTTTCAACCTCTGCAAAAAAGGCAAGAAGATTCTCAAGGGGCTCAGCCTTTCCGATTCTCTTGTCCTTGATCCTCATAAAGGCCTGTTTTTACCTTATGGTTCAGGGTGCCTGCTGGTCAAAGATGGCGAGCTTCTCCGTTCCGCTCATATGCTGACCGCCGAATATCTGATGGATACGACCACGCCTGAAAGAGAGGTGAGCGCAGCAGAGTATTCGCCGGAATTGACGCGTTCATATCGGGGTCTCCGCGTCTGGCTTCCCCTGAAAATGTTCGGAGTCGATGCCTTCCGAGAGAACCTTTCGGAGAAATTGCAGCTGACAGAGTGGTTGCATAAACGCTTTCTCAACGAGCCCGGCTTTGAGTGTTTGGCAGCTCCTGACCTTACGGTCATCGCCTTCCGTTATCGTCCGAAAAGAGGCGAGGTGGAGGATTTCAACCGGAAGCTGCTGGCTTACATAGTCAAGAGCGTCATCCGCGTCTGTATACTCAGTTTCAGGACTCATCAGGCAGAGGTGGAAGAGGCTTTCGAGATAATCAGCAAAGCCGCAAAAAGACTGGATAAAGTCTGAGGGTATCTGAATGGATCGGCGTGAATTCCTGGGTTCCTTCTTAGGCCTGAGCGGATTTGTGCTTCTTGGGAATCCTTTATTTTCACTTTCATTTTCAGGGCAAAGCGAGAATCCAAATGAAAAACGGGAAAGAGAGGATGAAACACGCACGACCTTTTCCCGAATCATCCGGCATGCCTTGAAAGAGGAATGGGGGTCACTTCCTATCGGGCAGTGTATGGGGAGAATTGGCACCATGCTTATCGGGACAGAGTATGTGGCGGGCACGCTTGAAGGCAAAGGCCCGGAAATCTGCCGGGTGGATTTAACAGGGTTGGATTGCGTCACTTTCTTTGAAAACTCACTGTGTCTGGCGAGGATCATAAAAAAAGGAAGGACGGACTTCGCCGACTTCATAGAGGAGCTCACCTATGCTCGCTACAGGAAGGGAATCCTGACCGATTATACCTCGCGCCTCCATTACACTTCCGATTGGATCTTCGATAACGAGAAGAAAGGAGTAATAAGGGATATCACCAGGGAAATCGGCGGACAGAAATTTCCGGTTGAGGTCTCATTCATGTCCAGCAATCCCCGGTATTATCCGGCGCTCGTGGAGTTCCCGGAGTTTATCACGACCATAGCCGGGATTGAGGCGGAGATCAACCGAAGAGAGCACTGGTTTATCCCTCAAAAAAGAATAAGAAAAACCCAGGCCTATCTTCAAACGGGAGACATCATAGCCGTGGCCACAAACAAGAAGGGGCTGGATTATGGCCACACCGGACTTGTTTTTAGGGATGAACAAGGAAAGGTCAGGCTCCTCCATGCCTCCTTAAAACAGAAAAAAGTGCTCCTGGATGCTGAGCTCCATAGATATATCCGATCCGTTGAAACCCACATCGGGATTACTGTCGCCCGGCCGTGTTCGGTCTCACATCCTGAAGAACTGAAGCATGACTATCCCGATTATCGCTGCCATGAGGAGGTAATAGGTCATGGGGATGAGCGTTTTCCGGATAAGCAGACCCTCCCTTCCGAGTAGACCGACGACCGCTGAGGCCGCAACGACATTATGGACGCAGATCATGTTCCCAGCCGCGCCTCCGACAGCTTGAAGGGCCACGATAACCCCTGGCACGGCTCCTGTTTTCAAAGCTGTGGCGAACTGAAAAAGAGAAAACATCATGTTGCTGAAAGTGTTGCTGCCTGCGATAAAGGCGCCCATAGCGCCTATGACCGCGGCAAAAGCGGTCCATCCCTTACCGATTATCGCGGCTGCCGCGCTCGCCAGAATGACGGGCATCTTATCCAGTCCGTCTGAGACACTGGAGTTGATAAAGACTTTGACCATGGGCACGGCAAAACCGAGTGCGATGGTCGGTCCGAGAAGGGTTTGGAACGAACGCTGGACGGCCTTGCCAGCCTGTTTGAGCGATATTTTTTGAATGAAGAGGGTGGCCAGAACCACAACCAGAAACAGAAAACCTGGCAGATAAAGGAATTGGAAGCTGGTGTCGATGGAAGTTCCGAAGATATCATTCCACTCTAACGAAACCGAAGCCAGGATTTTCTTCAAAGGGCTCAGGAGGCGGCTCAGGAGAAGCAGGAGGGCAACCAGAGCGTAAGGAAGCCAAGCCCTGAAGATGCTCATCTTCGGCTGTCCCGACCGTTCGTATTCTATCGTATGTCCCACCCATTCTTTGGCCCAGGTGTTTTCAGGCGGAAAATCCCAGGTTTTCTTCGGGATAAGAAATCCAGATTTAGCCAGGGGGATAACGATGAGAAGCCCTAATAGAGAGCCAAACAGGGAAGGGAACTCAGGTCCCAGGAATATTCCGGTCAGCATATAGGGGACAGTGAAGCAGAGCCCGGCGAAAAGGGCAAAAGGAAAGATGGAGAGACCTTCTGTCCAGCTTTTTCTTTTGCCGAAGAAGCGGGTCATCATCACCACCAGGATCAGGGGGATCAGAGTCCCGGTGATTCCGTGGATAATCGCCACCTTGCTTCCGACAGCTTTCAGATAAGGAGCAAAGTCCATATTCAGCCCGTTGAGATAGCTGGAAACCTCGATTTGGCCGCTCAACCCGGAATTGACGCCGATCAGGATAGGGGTTCCGATCGCTCCGAACGAGACGCATGTGCTCTGGATGATCAAGGCCACCATGACCGCGGCCATGGCTGGAAAGCCGATAGCCACCAGCAGAGGAGCAGCCACAGCAGCGGGTGTTCCAAAACCTGCCGAGGCTTCAATGAAGGAGCCGAAGAGGAAAGCGATGATGATCGCCTGGACACGGCGGTCGGGAGAAACGAGGAACATACTGCCCCGGATGGCGAGTATGGCACCGCTTTTCTCCTGCAGGTTCAACAGAAGGATGGCGCCCAACACAATATAGAGGATCGAGGCGGCCGTTATCAGGCCGTCCAAAGAGGCCGCTGCCAGCTGGATAAACGGGACTTTCCAGACAAAAAAAGCCAGAAGGCAGGTGATGATATAGGCTACGGGCATGGCCTTGGTGGCTGGCCACCGGAAGAGAACGATGAGCCCGAATACGGTTACTATGGGAAGGAGAGCGAGAAATGCCAGTATTCCTAAGCTCATGACCGAATTCTATCTCTCTGTGTTTAACAGAGGTACTGAAGGTTTATATCTGAGCTAGTGACTGAATTGATCAAATTCCCAGATTTTATAAAACACGTACCCTTGGATGTCAAATTGATTTTTAATTAATATTTATATTAATTGCGTTTCTTCTCCCAAAAAAGCGAAAGAACCTCTGGCCTTCATGCTTAAAGAAGATAGATTTTCTGATATCCTTCGCTTGCTCCCAGATTAGAATAGAAAGGAAAAGTGATCATTTAAAAATGCTCTCTGGCAATGTTGGTCTATCTTATTGTACTCTATTATTCAGTCTATCTTCTGGTTGTTATTTGAATTATGATCAGTTCAGTGAACAGCTTTTTTCCCAGCCATAACTCAGATTTGGTCCTAACCCCTTTCATTTTTATAGAAGGATGTTATTTCAAAAAGTATATTCGATTGAATTCTGATATTGCTTTGGGGCAGTCAACAGAAAAGGAAGGGAGGAATTTCAATTGAAAAAACTCGATACGAAGACGAGTGCAATTCTTGCGCTCGCTTTGTCATTATTGGTTGCGCTCTCATATATTGCATTTTATAAAAAAAAAGAAAAATCTCTGCTTAGCATAAATGCAATGAGTTTTAATGTCAGGTATGACAATCCGGACGATGGGGAAAATGCCTGGAACAATAGAAAGAATATGGTGACTGAAACCATCCGCTTTCATAAAATCGATGTTGCCGGGCTTCAGGAAGTACTGCACAACCAGGTGGAAGACCTCGAGGCCAGGCTCCCTGAATACGGCTGGTTTGGAGTCGGCAGGGATGATGGGCTGAAAAATGGGGAGTACACTCCGGTTTTTTATCTGAAAAGCCGGTTTGATGTCCTCAATCAGTCAACTTTCTGGCTGTCTGAGACTCCTGAAGCCCCGGGAAAGTTGGGATGGGATGCGGCCTGCCCCCGTATCGTCACCTGGGGAAAATTCAGAGCAAAATCAACCGGGACAATTGTTTTTGTCTTTAACACTCATTTCGATCATGTGGGCGAGACAGCGAGGATCAAGAGCGTTGAGCTCATTCTCCAAAAAATTGACGAGCTGGCCGGAAGTCACCCTGTGATCCTGACCGGTGATTTTAACTGCAGAAAAGACGACCATCCTTATTTCATCCTGACAAGTGATCGAGGAAGGATTGGCAGGCTGTCCGATACTTTCGATATTTCCCAGACGAAGCCATATGGCTCGACGCAAACGTATAATGGATTCAGGGATGAAATTATGCCAGGGTATCGTATTGATTTCATATTTGTCCGTGGCATTAGCCAGGTCTTGCGGTATGGAGTGATCTCCGAGAAATGGGATAGACGGTTTGCCTCTGACCATTATCCCGTAATAGCAGAGATATCAATCTCCAAATGAAGACAGAGATATTATGTTCAGGCAAGGAACTTGCTTTGGAATGAATTAAAAATTAAGATATTGGGATTAGACAAAACGTATAACACAGATAGGTTCTGAGGAGTCCGAAGTGCGGAAAGAAAAGGTTCAAAAGAAATCGATTTCAGCCATCGTGGCCGCGCTCGAGTCCTATGATGGCTGTGAGGTGGATGTCCGGTTGACCAGGGATAGAGTATTTGTCCTTTTGCATGATGCGGAGTATGAAGGACATCGGCTTTTCCAGACAGATCATAAAGATATTAACGGTATTCAAACCCTTGAAGAATTGCTCCATCATCCTCGCCTGATCAGGTTGGTCAATGATTTCGGCAAGACACTATGGATAGAGATCAAAGAGGACACGACTTTAGGCCTGAAAAAGGACCTTCTCCTGTCTAAAGATGCAGCCAATAGAATCAGTCAGCAATTGGAAAGCTCAGAGCTTCGGTTGGAAAACATCCGCATCATCTCTTTCGCTCCGGAGATCCTGATGCACATAAAGGGGATCCGAACCCTCAGGATAGTTCCTTACATTTTCACGGCAACAGAGTACTTCTTCCCTTATTACAACCTCAAAACCATATGGCAGATAGTTGTGTCGCTTCGCCGGCATATTCAGGAAACGAAGAGAATGGACATTGGCGGGCTTCTTTTCTCCAAGCATTTTTTGCGAGGTTTTTTTTCTCTGTTTCAGCCTTCTATCGAACAAATCAAATGCTGGGAGAGTGATGATTTTATGCTGGGGACAGAAGCGCAGACATTTGAAGAAGAAAAGGCCTTCAAAGAGATGGTGGTCATCACTGATTATAGAGGAGAACGTAAAGGCGGAAGAGGAAAGAATGCCAAGCCTCTCATCTGTCATCGAGGGCTGTGAAAAGATTTCAGGTTCAGAAGAAATAAAATACAATCGCTGGTATCCATTAATGCTTCGCGGAAAATAAATATAAGGGATATTAATGGAATAGTCATAACTGACGATCGGTCAAACCGATCCCTGTGTTAGATCCGCCAAATGAAGAGCATATGAGAATATTTAGAAAGAGAAAAACGAAATGGGCTCTTGTCCTCATGGGAGGCGGTGCAAGAGGGTTGGCCCATATTGGGGTTCTCGATGTTCTTCAAAAAAAGGGATGGATTCCAGACATCATTGTCGGGACATCGATGGGAGCCATAATCGGAGGGATTTTTGCCGCTGGATTTTCTCCGCTGGAACTCAGAGATAGGGCCAAGGATCTTAATCTGGACAATTTCATCGACCGGCCCAACCTTCCCTTCCTGCCTAAAAAACCGGACAGCATCATTGACTTCATACTGCTCGATGCTTTCAAGACGAGACTCTTAAGGAAAGTGGGACATGAAAGTGAGGACAAGCTGGAGGAGTATTTTAAATCTGTTGTGGGTGAGGTCGACATCGAGGATTTACCCCTAAAATTTGCCTGCAACGCAGTCGATCTAGTATCGGGGAAAGAAATTGTCTTCGATAGGGGCAAACTGTATCGGGCCCTTCGTGCCACCATGTCCTTACCAATCGTGTTCGAACCGCTGAAAATGGATGACATGATTCTCATGGATGGAGGAATCCTGGATAATGTTCCGGTTGAGATTGCCAGAAACCTGGGAGCAGAAAGGACGGTTCTTGTTGATATTCACAGGCCTTTGAAAAAGATCGCGGCACAGAAAATAAAGAATACATTTCAGCTCATTCAGAGAATGGTGGAAACCATGACCGCCAATTCGACTGAAGAGAAAATAAAAGCAGCGGACCTCGTCATCCGTATTGAGCTAAATGTGGATATATTTGACTTTTCTAAACCTGAGGAATTGATTGAGACTGGAGAGTTAGCAGCAAACAAAAACTTGGAACCGCTCAAGAAATGGATTCATTGAATTTCTGAAACAATAGTTTTTTCTACCTTGAAAAAAGTCCGGGGAGAGAATAAACTGACCGGAGAGAGTCATGGCTGAACCAAAGCCTTTTCCCCAAGTCAAGCTTATCTGCGGGATCATCTCCTCTGAGGAGCGTTTTTTCGAGAAGGCTATGGAACATCTGGTCAGGCTTTACGGCCCCCTGGATTTGAGTAGTCCTTTTTTCCCGTTCAATTTCACTGATTATTACGAAAAGCAGATGGGCAATAAGCTGACAAGACAGTTTTTAAGCTTTGCTAAGCTTGCCTCTCCGGAAGCTCTCAGTGGGATCAAGATTAGGACGAACGCTTTGGAAGAAGAAATCAGGGAAGAGATGAAGCAAAAGCGGAGAGTCGTCAACCTTGACCCGGGCTACCTGACAGCTTCGGCCTTGATCATGGCCACTGCCAAAGATTTCGCTCACCGCGTGCCTCTTCAGGACGGGATCTACGCCCACCTGGAGTTGTTGTTCGGAAAGAATGAGGTCAAGACCTTAAACTGGACCTATCCGGATTTTAAAACCGAGGGATATCAGAAATTCTTCCTGGATGTCCGGCGAATCTATATCTTCCAGGTCCACAAATAATCCGTGGCAAGCTCAGCAATCTTTATCAGCCGGATAAGGGGATTGTAAGAAATAAAAAAGAATGAATGGTGGTTCAACCACAACGCTTTTTCAGTCTTCTTCGTCGATCCCGAGTCCGGATATTTCACGGAACTTGGCCACAATTTCCGGCAGCTCTTTCAACACAAGATCGATATCTTCCGTTGTGTTGAACCGTCCCAGGGATATCCGGATGCAGGAGCGGGCCACTTCAGGCTTGAGTCCGATGGCGCTGAGGACATGGGAGACATCCTCGGCGCCTTCGCTGCAGGCTGAGCCGGTCGAGACATAGATCCCTTTGGTGGCTAGAGCCAGAAGAATGGCTTCAGCCTCGAGCCCGAGGAAAGCGAAATTCAGGGTTCCCTTTATCCTGTTTTTCTGATGACCGTTGAATTTTACGTTGGGGATGTTGTCCTCAATCCCTTTTTTCAGCTTTTCTGCCAGCTGCTCGATCTGCTTTTTATCCCTGTCTCCTCTTTCTTTAAAAACCCGCACGGCTTCTCCGAGTCCGATGATCCCGATCGTGTTCTCCGTTCCCGCTCTCATTTCCCGTTCCTGGTGTCCGCCATAGATAAAAGGCCAGATGTCTGTCCCTTTGCGGATGTAGAGTGCGCCTACTCCTTTTGGTCCGTATATCTTGTGAGCGGATATCGAAAGCAGGTCCACTCCCAGCTTATTGACGTTCACATCCATTTTTCCGAAGGATTGGACGGCATCGGTATGAACCAGGATTCCTCTGGCATGAGCGATCTTGCAGACTTCTTCAATGGGCTGGATGGTTCCAATCTCGTTGTTGGCCTGCATGATCGTGATGAGCGCTGTTTGCGGAGTGATCGCATCTTTTAAAAAGTCGAGGTCGATGGTCCCGTATTTGTCGACCGGAACGTAGGTTATCTTGACACCTTTTTTCTCGAGGTAATGGGCGGTCTCGATTACTGCCGGGTGCTCAATGGCAGAGATGATAACCTCGTTCTTCTCAGGAATGGCATCGAGAACGCCGCGGATGGCGAAGTTATCTGCCTCGGTCCCAGACCCGGTGAACACGATCTCTGTCCTGCCGGCGCCCAGCGCTCTGGCAACTGTTTCCCTGGCTTCGGTGATCATCTCTTTGACCTGCCTGCCGATGGGGTAGAGGGAGGAAGGATTGCCGAAGTGCTCTTTGAGAAAATTCGACATCCTATCGGCGACCGCAGGGTCGATCGGAGTCGTCGCGTTGTTATCCAGATAGACCAATCATAAACCTCTTCTCAATAATTTTACTCATCCAAGGGGTTCATCACCAGACCGGACTTGAGCTTGGGGAAGAAATCGGTCGATTTGTGGGGCATCAGCTCTCCATTCTCGACAACCTCTCTGATTTGATGAAGGGAGACGGGCTTCAGCAGGAAGATCATCTGAAACTCTCCCTGAATCACTTTCTGGATCCCTTCTTCAAGATTTCGAATATAGCTCACGTTATCTTCTTGAGAGAAAGGCCCTGAGGCCAAGGCCTCGAGCCTATCGATGATGAGTGCATGGAGGATGGCTACGTCCAGATTCTTCCACTGCCTTGACCTGGCTTCGGTAATCTCAGTATCGAGAATGTCCTCGGACTTCAGGCGGAAGATATAAGCCTTTTTGAACTCAGGAATGAGAGCGGCGAAGGTATGAGTGCTGTTCTGGACTTGCTCCTGGACTCTCTCCAGGACTTCATCATCAGCTGGATCTGACCAGTCGAGTTCGGAGATTTCAAACGAAGAGCTAAGGATGTCCATGAGTCCTTGCCCGGAGAATCTGTCCAATCCTTTCACCAGCCTGTAGGTGGGAAGGATGACCAGACCCGGATCATCAAGCCGGAAAAGCGTCATCATGATATAGTTGAAAGGTTCTGTTTCCTCGGCTCCTACTGATTCTTCAACTTTGTATTTCTGGTAGTTCAGTGATGTTTCGTAGCGATGATGGCCGTCGGCTATGATCAACACTTTATCTGCCATGGCTTCCTGAATCGCCTGGATGTCCTCTCTGTCTTTTATGATCCACAGGGTATGGTGAAAGTCTTCCTCGTCTCTGACATCAGCTCCCAGCTCAGCTTTGGCTAAGGCTCTTTTTACAGACTCAGAAACCCTGTTATTATCATCATTGTAAAGGAGGAAGATCTGTCCGGTATTGGTGTTGGTCGCTTTCAAGAGGTTAAGCCTGTCCGCCTTGTGTTTGGGGAAGGTCTTTTCGTGGGGAAGGACTTTTCGGGAGGAAAACTCCTCCAGCCTGACTCGAGCGATGAGGCCGATTCTTTTTTTCTTCTCGTTCTTCATCCGGAATTCCTGCTCATACAGATAGAGTGCCTTCTGGCTTTCCCGGAGAAGAATCCCTTCCTTTTCCCATTGGTCCAGGTAGATACTCGCTCTCTTGTACTTATCCTTTTCAGGGTGCTGGGGATCGTCATCTTTGCCCAGGATAATCCTGACCACATTGTAAGGATTTCTCATGTAGTACTCTTCCTGTAAAGCGGGGGGAATGCGGTCATAAGGCTCGGTGATGACCTCTTCCAGTCTGACCTTTAGACTGTTGTATCTTAATCCTTTGAACGGTCGTATTTCTGCCATTTTTCCTCCGATAGACATCTGAGCTGCAGATCCGGGGCTAGGTTAATCTTTGCTTGAGGATCTTGACGACTTCCATGCCTGCCCTTGCCTGTCCTTCCTTGGCGGCAGCGCCGATATGAGGTGTTGCGATCACGTTGGGATGGTCTATCAGTGAGAACTCCACTGGCGGCTCCTTCTCGAAAACATCCAACGCCGCAGCCCTGACTTTGCCTGAATCGAGGGCCTTCAGTAGAGCTTTTTCGTCCACCGTCCCTCCCCGGGAGGCATTGATGAGAATGACGCCGTCCTTCATTTTCTCGAATTCCTTATCGCTGATCATATGCCTGGTCTTCTCTGTCAGGGGCAGATGCAGGGTGATGATGTCTGCCTGGATCAGGAGCTCTTCCCAGGAGACCTGCTTGAAATCTATGTCTGTTTTACATTCGATGATGTCATAGGCAATGACCTTCATCCCGAAAGCGAGAGCCCTTTTGGCCACCTCTTGTCCTATCCTTCCGATGCCGATGATTCCCAGCGTCTTCTCATAGAGCTCTGTCCCGGAGAGAATCTTTTTCTCCCACTTGTGTTCTTTCATAGAGAGGTTGGCTTTCCCGTGATTGCGGATGGCAGCGAGCATCAGGCCGAAGGTATGCTCAGCCACTGAGATGGACGTGGCGGCCGGAGTGTTGGCCACCTGGATTCCTTTGGCTTCTGCGGCCTTCACGTCGATGTTGTCCAGGCCGATTCCAGCCCTGACGATGAGCTCCAGGTTAGAAGCAGCTTCGATGGCTCTGCCCGTCACTTTGGTGGCGCTGCGGACAACGGTTGCGTTGAACTCGGGAATTGTCTTAACCAGCTCGTCTTCATCCATTCCGCTTTTTAGGGTGACTTCAAAATCAGGGATGGCCTTCAATTGCTCGAATGCTTCCGGGCTTAATGCATCAGCTATGAGTATTTTTTTCATTCCCAATTCTCCTTCAGCACGGTTTCTGCGGCTTTGAGAGAACCGCCGTGCTCGAATTCATAACCCAACTCGGCAAGCGTCATCTCCAGAGCGGAGAGTGCGGTGATGATGTCAAATCCACCCATGTATCCCAGGTGGGCGATCCGGAATATCTTGCCTTTGTAGGGATCCTGGCCTCCGGCGATATAAGCCATGTACTTTCCCTGCATGGTCTTGACCAGCTTGACGCCGTCGATCCCGGCAGGAACCTTTGTGGCTGTCAGTATGTTTCCCGGGTTTTTGGAGAGAAGCTCCAGTCCGATAGCTTTAACTCCTGCTCGGGTCGCATCTCCGAGGATGCGGTGGTGTTCAAAGAGCTTTTCCAGCCCGATGGATTGGATTATGTCCAGGCTTTTCTTCTGCTGGATGATGAGAGAGACCGCGGGTGTCCAGGGAGTGGTCTTCTTTTCCAGGTTTTTCTTATAGGCCTTGGCGTCGAAATAGAACTTGGGCAGGGTCGATTTTTCCACCAGATTCCAGGCTTTAGGGCTGAAAGCGATATAGGCCAGTCCGGGAGGGATCATGAAAGACTTCTGGGACCCTGCGACCATGATGTCCACTTTCCAGTCGTCCATCGGACAGGGGGTGGCGCCGAGGCCGGAGATCCCGTCCACCGCCAGTATGGCCTCTGTCCTGGCAACGACCTCTCCATAACCCTGGATGTCATACACGGTCCCGGATGAAGTCTCGGAAAGAGTGACGAATACGGCCTTTGTGCCGGGATTGGATTTTAGCTCGGCAGCAAGCTGCTCCTTGGTGAACAAATCCCCCCACTCCAGTACGATTTCCTTGACCTCGATCCCGAAGGCGCGGCAGATCTTTCCCCACCTCTCGCCGAATTTTCCTCCGTTGATCGTGATCACCTTATCCCCAGCATTGAGGGTATTGATCACGGCTGTTTCCATGGCGCCAGATCCGGATGAGGTAAGGATGAAAACGTCCTCTTTTGTCTCGAAGACATACTTTAGTCCTTCAATGACTTCCATGAAGATGGCTGAGAATTCAGGCGTACGGTGATGGATTATGGGTTCAGCAGCAGCACTGAGTGCCTGTTCAGGAACAGGAGTAGGGCCGGGAGAGAGAAGATAGTATTTTTTTATCATATGAATCCTCCTTAAAAGTATAAAATCGCAAAACTCCTGACCAGGAGATCGATTTTTCCTCAAGTTGGAGAAATCTTCCCCGTTATCAATGTCTAACAGGGTAAATTCGCAAGATGACTAAAGGAAAAACCAACAATCTAAATTAGCAGAATTTAGAAGATCAGTCAATCAGAGCTGGATCAATATCTCTGTCAGCAGAGCTGTCCTCTCTATAAGCGAGGGAAGAAGGAGATGCTCGTTTTCCGCATGGATGCCTTCTCCATCGGGTCCCAGGCCGTCCAATGTGGGGAGCCCCATGCCGGAAGCTACGGAGGCATCCGATCCTCCACCGGTTTTCCCGGATTTGAGGTTCATGTTTATCGAAGAGGCGATTTTCTGGACCTGGGAGAAGAGCTCTGTTGATGCTTCTGTTTTCTCCATAGGCGGAGTCGAGCTTTCGGTGGAAAACTTCAATCGAGCACCTTTTAGCACTGGCTTTAGCTTCTTGAATTCAGCAACCAACCTGTCTCTCTGCTGAGTTTCCCAGAACCTGATATCCAGGATAGCCCAGGCATTCTCGGCTACGATATTCGGCTTCTCACCGCCCTCGATCACACCTATGTTCACCGTAATCTCTTGTTTCTCGAGTCCTTTGACCCGCAAAAGCTGCTTGATCAATTCTTCTATGGCGTTTATACCTTTTTCTGGAGTCCCCGCGTGAGCGGCTTTTCCTCTGGCTTCGATGCGGACAACAAGCCTCCCTTTTCTCTGAGTCTTCAAGGCTCCTCCTGGAAGAGATGGTTCCAGGCAGAGCACATAAGTCGATTTTTTACAGAGGTTCCGGATGACTTCGTAGGAAGCGTTGCTCCCGGTCTCCTCAGCAGAATTGATGAACACGGCGATCTTTTTTTGAGGTTGGATGTTCAGCTCTTTGAGGGCCTTCAGGGAAAAGAGAGTCATGACCAGGCTGGCTTTCATATCCAGAACCCCAGGGCCGAAGACTTTCTCCTCTGATACATAGAAGGGCATTGTGTGGATTTTTCCGACAGGCCAGACTGTATCGATATGAGTGAGGAGCAGAATCTGTTCGGTCATTGCTTTGGGGGCAGGATGAGGATATTCGGCGATATACAAGGTCCCGGTCTCTTTCTGAGGAATGCGAATGATATTGGCCCCAATTTTTTTGAATTCTTCAACCACAAAGGAGGAGCAGGCATCCACAGCCTTTTTTTCTCCGGAAGGGGATTCGCGGCCGACTATTTCCTTCAAGAGATTGATCATTTCCCCCTTTCGGGACTTATAATAGTGGTAAAAGTCCATGCAATTTCCCTCCTGTGGAAGGGATAACTGTAACATAATGAAAATGTAAATGCATCTTTTTTATTAGGGGACGTTCCCGAGGGGGACACCCTTTTAAGCATTTTTTATATACAGTGAAAAAAAAGAGTGTCCCCGTAGGGAACGTCCCCATATTTGAATGATTCCCTTTGGTTATTACTGCTTTCAGGTCAATAAAGCGGTGATCCTCCCATAAAGAGCGGATAGTCCATCAACCAGCTTTCCCACTGTTTTCTGTTTAAGCTTGATGGCCTGAAAACGGCAGACCTCATGACAGCACATGCAGTGAATGCACAGGGATTTGTCAATATGAACCGAGTCTTTCTCCAGCTGAGCGGCGCCAACTGGACATATATCCACACACTCCAGACAGGAAGTGCAGTTTTTAGTGATTATCTCAGGGATAAATGTCAGTTGATCCTGAATGAAAGCGTGGAGGAAGGCCGGGATCTTACGGCGCAGAATGCCCACAGCCATTGCTGAATGTTTGAAGCTTCTGTCTTCAAGATCCTGGATGTTTGCTCCGAGGATCTCGAGGTCCTCGAGCCTGCAGACTCCTAAGCCTCTTTCATGGGCGAGCTGGTTGGTGTAGATGCTCAGAGGATTAAATCCCGCTATTTTCGAGGCCACTGCGTCCACGGCGACAGCGTCTTTTGAAGCGATGACGGCGCCTACGTTCTTCGGCTTTCCTTGGCCAGGCCCTTCGCCTTCCATGGCTATTATCCCGTCCATGACTGTCAGATGGGGTGGGACGCAGGCGAAAATATCCACGAGCATCTGAGAGAAGATATCGCTGCGGACGAACTCGCGGTGGTACCTGTGGCGGAGACCATGGGGAATCACCCCGAACATGTTCTTTACAGCACCCGTGAAAACCGTAAAAGAATGAGTCTTCAGTTTTGGCAGGTTCAGGATAAAATCTGTATCGAGAAGAAGCGGGGAAATGTAGGTTTTGTTCAGGACTTGGCCAGTACAATCCGTTTCCCGGAATCCTCTCTCCTTCAGGTTGACCAGACGGACATCAAGCTCTTCACAGACCTGACGATAGCCTGAAACAAGAAAGCCGTCTTTTCCCTTGGACTGGATGTCATCTCCGACTGTAATCTCCGCATCGAGCTGTTTCAGCAGGATCAGGATTTCCCTCGTGAAAGCGGGATGGGTGACAATGGCCTTATCGGGAGTCGAAGGTGGGGAAAGGTGATTGATCTTGACAAAGACTTCACTTCGGGGCTTGATGATGCTCTCTAAACCGCCCAAGTAAGAAAAACATTTTTCCAGGATCTTTCGCAGGCTGTCACTTCTGTAATCTGTCTGTCTGAGGAGTGCGACCCGAGTTTTCTTCATCGTCCTCATTATAAACAACAAATGTCTTGAAAGCGAGAAAGGACATCAGATGAATTGACAAGGGGATTTCGGTTTATTAATGTGTAGGCGATGAACATCTGGGTTTTTCTCGGAGAGCTTTCCTTTTTCGTCTTGCTCCTTTTTTTCTTTGTCTTTTCAGTCTTCAGCCTCATAGAGAGAGAGAAGAAAGCTTTCTGGAGGAGCGCATTTTTTTTCGTGGTCCTGGCTGTGATCAAATTTTCCTTTTATCTCTTCGAGCCTCGGTTGAGGCCCTGGCTATTCGGTATCGTGTTCGCCCTGTTCTTGATTGGCTTTTTCCTCCTGCTTGTGCCTCCTCTTAAGAAAAGCTCCGTTGAGGTCTTAGATAGACAGGAGAGAATCGATGAAAGAGACGTCATTTTTGCCCGCTTTGACCTCGTCGAAGGCACAGAAAATTTTGATGACTACTATCAACGAAATCCTAAATACAGAGAGATCGACGATGCGATAAGAAAGATGCCTGACATCCTCACCCCTTATCATACTGAAAAAAATCCCGCTCTCTTCTCCCTGGCCTCAGCCGAATTCGATTTCCTTGAGCACCAGCTGACGCAAGTTCAGGGCGAGGTGTTTCCCGAGAGAGCGGGCGATTCGCCTCTGGAGAATACCGTTCTTATCAAGAAGATCGTGAAATACCTTGGTTCTGACCTCTGCGGGGTAGGCCTTCTGGACAGCGATTTTGTATATTCCCATGTCGGCCGCGGACCGGAACCCTACGGCCAGGAGATAACCTTGCCTCATAGATATGCTGTCGTCTTCGCTCTGGAAATGGACCTGGAAATGGTCGCATCTGCACCCGGAGCCCCGGTCATCGTGGAGACCGGAAAAAAATACGTCGAGGCCGCAAGACTCTCTATCACTCTTGCCCGGCTCATCCGCCGTCTGGGATACCCAGCCAGGGCTCATATTGCGGGCAGTAATTATCAGGCTATGCTTCCCCCGCTGGCCTGGAAAGCCGGATTGGGAGAGCTGGGCAGGTTAGGGATTCTTATCACGGCGAAATACGGGCCAAGGGCCAGGCTGGGTCTGGTCACTACAGACCTTCCTTTGATTGAAGACAGCCCGAGAACGCTGGGAGTCCAGCAGTTCTGCCAGAAGTGCCAAAAGTGTGCCCGCAACTGCCCCTCCCGGGCCATTCCTTACGGAGACAAGTCAAAGGAGAATGGAGTCATGAAATGGGTTCTCAACCGTGAGGAGTGCTATAGATTCTGGAGGAAAGCGGGAACGGATTGTGCCGTGTGTATCTTCGTCTGCCCTTACAGCAAGCCGGCCAACACCTTCCATAACTTTATCAGGAGGATCACAGAAAGCTCATCTGCGGCTCAGAATCTGTCCATTTGGGCGGATGACTTCTTCTACGGCCGTGCTCCACGCCGGAGATCCTCCCCCCTTGGAATCTAATATTTACGCAATAATTAGAGTTATATCCCATCTTGGGCGGCTTCAGACCGCACAGAGATGGTAACCTTATTTACTGCGATTGTATTAGATTGCTTTGCCTGCCACTATTTGTCTTTGATGGGCGTGTTATACTTCTTTTCGCCGAGAGGGGTCCACATCCCGTAGCTTTCTTCATGGATTCGGCATTGGCCCAGAGAGGTCCAATGGAAGCCGTAGTTGTAGCCGAACCACAGGTATTTATCACCGCCGCCGTTCTCAGTGGTGATGATGTAGCGGGCAGCCACGTTGCCTATTCCCAGTACTTTTTTTCCGGGCAAGTCCACGTCTCCCTTATTAGCGTCAAAAGGAATCCAGCCGTAGGGGGGGAGATAGACCTCTGTCCAGCGGTGGAAGACATCATCGAAGCTGGCATCATCTCCTCTGCGGCTGACAGCGCCCACATAGCGGATGGGAACTCCGATAGCCCTGCAGAGAGCGATCATCGAATAGGAATATTCCGAGCATGAGGCTGTTCCGCGCTTAAGCACTGTCGGGGCAGGGTTCCAGCCGCCGAGGGGCTTGAGGTTATAGCTCAGGTTTTTTCCCAGGTAATCATAGATGCGAAGTGCGATCCAGTAGGGATTTGTCTGATTTCCGGCGATTTTTCGGGCAAGATCCTGGATAAAAGGGTCGTTGATTCGGTATTTATCCCCGTCCTGAGTGTATTTCTTCTTGATATCTCCGGGGATGTCTTCCAGACTTCCGACTTTATCCGGGTAGATAAAGTACTCCGCCGTATAAATTTTAGCTTTGACCTTCCAGCCCGGTTTGACCACAGCATAGCTCTTGAGATCCTTGAAATGAAAATGCGCGATTTTCTGTCCCCACCTATCCAGAATAACCTCATCCGGTTCCGGGTCGAACTGGACCGGTTCCAGGAGGATCTGGTTGTCTCGACTTTCGGGCATCGGTAGATAGATGTCGAGGGTGTTGACCACACCAGGACCATAGTTTCTGAATTCCTTGATAAAATGGAGAGACATCTGACGCTCATCCCATCTGGTGAAGATTTCATCAGAGAAGACTTCAACTTTATAAATCTCGTCGTTTTCGTAATCCACATTCCAGAGCGCATCATCTCCCCAGGCAAGACCGTAAGCAAACGGGCCATAAGAGCGGAAAGAGGAGAGACAGAGGCCATCATCAGGATTGACCAGGTAGATTCGGTCCTCGCCTCGGTCTGTGACCCAAAGATATTTTCCGTCGAAGGTCAAACCCGCTGGCTCAAGGGCAGGTGAGGGGAAATACTGGACCATCATCCCATCCTCAGCGGAGACCTTGAGCAGGATATCCTCTCTATGGTCGATGATCCAGATATATTCTCCATCCCAGGCGAGGTCTCTGGGATTCCCACTGTTGGATTCCAGGATGGTGAGAGCCCTTCCTGTCTCTGGGTCCAGCCGGTACATGGCCTTCTCTCCGGAGTCGATGTGCCAGAGATATTCTCCGTCCCAGGCCAGACCTTCAGGATGAGAACCTGGAGAATCGAAGCTCTTGAGCACTTTTCCATCTGTGGGATTGATTTTGTAGATTTTATCGGTGAATATGTCCGCTAGCCAGAGGCTTTTTCCGTCAAAAGCCAACCCTGTCGGGCAGGGTCCGGGTGTTGGGAGAGTTTTTGAGATGTCTCCGACTTTGGCCCAGGACTGAGCCGAAATAAGAAACAAGACTAAAATTCCCAGGAGAATTTTCCTCATGGAGTCCTCCTTTTGGTTTTTACTTAGCTCCATTATAATGAAAAATGAAGGCTTTCGTAAAGGCCTCGCATTAAACACGGGCAGTCGATTTTTTGAGTTTGACACGTCAACTTCAAATAATATATGGTTATCAAAAAAATAATGTTATCCAGGGCAATCTGAATGAAAGGAGAATAGAATGGGGACAAACCGCAGGGAATTCTTAAGAAACATGGGCCTCGGCATCGGCAGTCTGGGAGTCTTCGGGCTGTCTGCGCAAGAAGCCCAGGCGAAGATAAAAAAGAAAATAAAAGAGGTCAAACATCTATCTGCTGCGGAAGTGGCTAAAGATGAGGATTTCTGGTTTCCTGTCCAGCAGGCATTTAACACAGACCGGAGTGTTGTCAATCTTAACAACGGCGGTGTTCATCCGGCCCCTAAAATCGTCATGGATGCTGTCCACCGCTACCTGGATTTTGCCAACGGTGCCCCCGTCTTGAATTCGTGGCGGTACCTCAGGCCGAGAAAGGAGCTTATTCGAAAGAAACTGGCAGATACATTCGGCTGTAGCCCGGAAGAGATCGCCATCACTCGCAACGTAACCGAATCCATGCAGATCGCCCTTCTCGGCATAGACCTGGAGCCTGACGATGAGCTTTTGACGACGACACACGACTATCCATCGATGAAGATGGCTCTGTTCCAGAGGGAAAAAAGGGAAGGTGTGAAGGTCAAACTGTTTCCCTTCAAGTATCCCCCAAAAAACATCAAAGAGCTGGCAGATGCTTTTGAAAAGAATGTCTCCCCCAGGACCAAGATCATAGAGGTCTGTCATATCACCAACCTCACTGGACAGATTTTTCCCATAAAAGAGATATGCCAGATGGCTAGAGAGCGCGGGCTCGAGGTTGTGATCGACGGCGCTCACGCTTTTGGCCATTTCGAGTTCAAGCAAAAAGACCTCGACTGTGATATCTACGGGGCCAACCTCCATAAGTGGATGATGGCTCCGATCGGCACGGGTTTTCTTTATGTCAAGAAGGAAAAAATAAAGAAGATCTGGCCGCTTTTTCCTGCTGCAGATCCTCAAGGAGATGACATCAGAAAGTTCGAGCACATCGGAACCCATCCGGATTGGCTGGAGCTGGCGGTAGGAGATGCCCTGGCCTTTCACCATGGGATCGGCGGAAAAAGAAAGGAAGAAAGGCTGCGCTACCTAAGGAATTACTGGGCTAAGACGCTGGAGAAGCTGCCTGGCGTACAAATCTTGACATCCTACGACCCGGAACAGTCCTGCGGCATCGGAACCTTCACCGTGGAGAACATGGATATGGGCAAGCTGGCTCAGATTCTCTTTGACAAACACAAGATTTATGTCATAAACGTAGGCGTTCCCTCTCAGGAGCTCGGCGGTGATGATGTTATCGGGATGCGGGTTACGCCCAGTATATATACCACCCTGAGAGAGTTGGATATCTTCATCGAAGCTGTATCTCATTATGTTAAGAACGGGCTGCCGGCCTGAAGCGCGTTGATATGGCTCTTTTCCTTCTTGTGTGGGTAATTTCATGACTGAGGTGTGATGCCGCGTTTGGATATTTTGCGCTCATATTATTAGGAAAAAAAGGTGCACAGAAATAAATGAAGAGGGATTTGAATCGGGACCTGGATTCCATCCGCAAAGAATTCCCGATCCTTGAGCAGTACATCTATCTTATCAGCAATTCCTTGGGTGCAGTTCCCCGCAAAGCAAAGGATTATCTGGAGTCATTTTATTCGATGTGGGCGGAAGAGGGGGTGACCGCCTGGGAGAGAGAATGGTGGGACATTTCGCGGAAGGTGGGAAATCAAGTCGCCTCTCTTCTGGGGGCAGGCCATGATGATGTGACGATGGCGGCCAACGCCACACTCTGTCATTGGATTGTACTCTCCACTCAGTTTAAGTCCGCGAAGATGGGGAAGGACAAAAGAGACAGGGTTATCATGACCGAGCATGATTTTCCCTCCGTACTCTACGCCGTCAAGAGGATCTCAGATTTTACGGGATGGGAGACTGAAGTTATCGAAAGTCATGGTCAGCCAGGTATCGATGTTGAAGCTGTTCTCCGCAAGATAGACGAGAGGACGCTTTTTATCGCCACTTCCCACGTCTATTTCAAATCAGCTTATATTCAGGATATCAGGAGAATCGCTTCCAAAGCCCGGGAAGCAGGGGCCCTGACCCTCATCGATGGTTATCACGCCCCAGGCGTGATTCCGGTGGATGTCAAGCAGCTCGATGTGGATTTTTACATCGGAGGATGCTTGAAATGGCTGTGCGGCGGCCCGGGAAATGCCTTTCTGTATGTGAGGCCAGAACTCGCAGATAAACTGGAGCCACATCTGACTGGATGGTTTGCCCACAGAGAGCCTTTCCATTTTTCTCAGGATATGAACTACACTCAGGGAAGCTACAGGTTTATGTCGGGCACTCCTCCCATTCCCTGTCTGTATGCAGCGCGAGCTGGCCTGGAGATAGTCCAGGAGGTCGGAGCCCCTGAGATCAGGAAAAAGTCATTGGCCCTGACGAAGTTGATCCTCGATGAGATCCAAAAAAGGCATTTTCAGCTGTTCACTCCAGAAGAAGACAATCGCCGGGCCGGAGCCGTTTCGTTCGGGCTGCCCCATGCTTTTGCTGTCAAACAAGCTCTAGGCCAGAGAGGCGTCAAAGTGGATTTCCGGAAAGGAGAGGAAGAGGAACCGGATATCTTGAGGATCGGCCCTCACTTCTACACCAAAGAAGAGGAGATAGACATACTCTTTCGAGAGATCGAAGCGATCTATCGATCCGGCGAGTATAAAAAATTCTCGGAAGATATCCGACATGTAACCTAAAAGAGAACTACTTGGTTTTGCTTTTTGCATCTCCATTTCCATGATGGGGGGCACATCTGAGCTAATGGTAAGTTGCGGCCGCCGCAACAAATTTCCTCTTTTATCACGGAAATAGAGATTCTTACTGAACACAAACGCGTATTTACAGGGTGAAGAGTTTTAATGTATATTATTACTATCAAAGGGGTCGTGAAATGAAAAAGACATCAAGGCGAGATTTTCTGAATGATTCATTGATTTTGATGGGAACGTCTCTTTTTCTTCCTCTGGCTGCTCCCTCCAAAAGAATGACATCTTTTACTATTGAAGGACAGAATGAGAAATCCTACCCCTCCTATCTCAGGCTGGAGAAAAGCGGCGAGCTATCGAAACGAGCAGAAGAGCTGCGTTCAATCTATGAAAACTGTCGGCTCTGTCCCAGAGATTGCCGTGTCAACAGGATAAAAGGGGAGACGGGAAAGTGCCAGGGCACTTCCAGAGTGAAAGTCTCCGGCGCACAAGCTCATTTTGGCGAAGAGGCCCCTCTGGTGGGCCGCAGGGGTTCAGGTACGATCTTCTTTTCCAATTGCGGTCTGAGGTGTGTCTTTTGTCAGAACTATAAAATCAGCATCGAGGGTGAAGGGATCGAGATTTCAGACCAGCGGCTGGCAGAAACGATGATCAAGGTTCAAAACATAGGATGCCACAATATCAATCTTGTCACTCCCACCCATTATTTACCCAATATCATCAGCGCCCTCCAAGAAGCTATACCCTTGGGTCTCCGAATTCCCCTGGTCTATAATACGAGCGGCTATGAGAGACTGGAAATCCTCCAGCTTCTGGACGGCATAGTGGATATCTATCTTCCAGACTGCAAGTATATGGATCCTGTTCAAGCTGCGAGATACTCCTCTGAAGCCTTCAATTATCCCTATTATGCGAAGATCGCTCTTCAGGAGATATTCCGTCAGGTGGGAGATTTGACTGTCGATAACCAGGGGATTGCAGTGAAAGGCTTGATTTTGAGACATCTGATTCTTCCCAATCGGATTGCCGGGACGCAGAAGTTCCTGAAATTTGTTGCGGAAAATCTTTCCAAGACGACATATCTCAACATCATGAGGCAGTACCGACCTGAGTACAAAGCATTCGAATATCCCGATATAGCCCGCCGGATTACGAGAAATGAGTATGAAGAAGCACTCAACTGGGCCGAGAATTACGGGCTTAGCCGTCTGGATCGATGATCCCGGAACAAAAAGTGAAAGGTTGCCTTAAATTTTGAAGATTTGTGGTATAATGCTCGAGAAGGAAGCGGAGCTTCTAACACTCTGTATGGCCGATATGCGTATTGATTTAATCCATTATTTTTCTTAAATTAAACATGAATAAGGAGTCTGGCTGAGAGGATGGGCAGAGTGAGAATAATCAGTTTTTTTTCTGTATCAGCGCTTGTTCTCTGTTTTTTGATTCCCGGTCTTCAGGCTGAGATTGAGTATCCATGGAAGAATGTGTATATAGGAGCGCTTGATGCCAGGGCATGGAATGGTCTCGTTCTTTCCCCCAATGGAAGCAGTGTTTTTGCCTTTCGGGTCAAAATAGAAAAGGACGGGGAGATCGTTGATGGCAGCGATATTTTTTATCTCATCTCTGAGGTTGGACCGCATTCTCCTGACGGGCAGTATGCGCGTATAAAGCTTGACTTGAGCCTTCCTTTTAACAGAGGAGCTGAAACACCTGTCCTGATCAAGCCCTCTTCCGGTTCGCAAACCTTTGTATTCGAGTGGTCCCGACAGGAAGAAAAAACGGTTATCGGCCGAATCATAGTTCCCGAAGGCATCATCCTCCATTTCACCCATTATTTTCCATGGGACTTCAGAGGGAGCTACCGCCTTCTCCCGGATGGGCAGATAAAGGGCGAGAGCTCAGGGCTGGATGAGTATAATTATCTATGCTGGGTTGATCCCAAAGGGAGACTTGCTGACGAGACGCGGCCGGAGAACCTGACTCTTTCTTTGGCTCCAGAAAAAGACCAAAACGTGTATTTTGTCGTGGGAATAGGAGAGGATGAAGGAAGCATAACTGACCATATCTACCGCTATAAAGATAGGAAAACCATAGACTCTCTTCTGCAAGATGAGGAGAAAAGGTACAGGAGCAAAAGCGTTCAGGTTGAAGGTCTCTATCAGGGAGCGGAAAGAGCGGTTGCCAATAATGTCTTCTGGACAAGCCTCTACCAGCCGGGCCTGCACCGGCTCTACGTGCCTTCAGGCCGGACCCGGATCCTGCCCACCCCTGAGGGAAACCCAGGCCACTGGACAGTCTATGAATGGGTATCTTTTTTAAATGCTTTAGAGGCGGCTATAGAAAGCTCAAAGCATGCCAAAGAGATCATTAGAGCCGTTTTAGAAACCCAGTATCCCAACGGGAACGTTCCCAATTGGCGGAGCCGCTTTGGTGGGACACCTGACCGCTCTCAGCCACCGATTGGGTCTTATGTTGTCTTGAAATTGTTCCAGAAATTGGGAGACCTTGAGTTTTTGAGATACGCCTATCCTTATCTTATAAGATGGCATTCTTTCTGGAAGGAAGAGAGGGATAACGGCCAGCCTCGCCGCGACGGAAATGACGACGGTCTTCTTGAGTGGGGAACCGACCCGGAATACCTCCCCCAAATCGTTCCTTCCTGGGAAGAAAATATCGAGGGAAAAAAGCGGGCTATGTGGGAGTCAGGAGAGGATGATTTGCCCAATTGGGATGATGCCCCTTTCAGCCAAGGGACAGGGACCCTTGCCCTGAACAGCGTCAGTTTGAACAGCCTTTATGCTCTTGACGCCTGGTGCCTGGCACAGATTGCCGATGTCCTTGATAAAAGAGAGGATTATCAAAGTTATCTGTCTGAATACGAGCGTATCAAGCAGCTGGTCAATGCCAGCCTCTGGGATGAAAAAGAGGGATTCTATTTTGACCGTCACTGGGATGGAAGATTATCCTCTAAAAAGGCTGCTTCTAATTTTTTTCCTTTGCTTGCCGGTATTCCTGATAGAACAAGAGCCTTGAGGATGATCAGACATCTCCTTAATCCCAAGGAGTTCTGGGGAGACTTTATCATCCCCACCATCTCTCGCGATAATCCCGTATTCAACAGGGACCATTTTTCCTGGAGGGGAGCCATCTGGCCGCCCACCAATTACCTTGTCTACCAGGGTTTGAAAGCCTATCGTTTTGATGCGGTAGCCTCAGAGTTTGCCAGGAGAAGCTTCGAGCTGTTCTACCGGACCTGGGAGAATTATCAGCTCTGTCCGGAGTGTTTTGATGCCCGAACTGGCGCGGCTGGCGGGCACAGGTTCCAGAGCTGGGGGCCTCTGTTCACGCTGATTGCCCTGGAAGAATACCTGGATTTCACACCGTGGGAAGGTTTCAGGTTCGGGATGATCAGTCCTGAGGCAAGGGGGAGGCTCTCCAATGTGTATATCCAGGGGCGGCATTATGAGGTTGAGGTATCTCATTCTGAAATCAAGCTCAGGGAAGACGGACGAGAGATTATAAGGACCAACGGAAGCTCTGTCTTCCGCCATTTTTTGTATTCCGAGAATGAGATCTCGTTTGAAATCAGGACGATTGAAAAAAGAGAGGTCAGAATCCTATTCCTGGTTGAAGGAAAATACCAGGTATTGGTGGATGACGAAGTGGTTGGCCTTCCCAAAGGAAAGTCGTGCAAGGTGAAAGTCCCGGAGGGGGAGCACAGGGTCCTCATTCAGCTTTTGGAGAGGATTGATTAGAAGAAGCCCTCTCTATTCTTTCCATTCTTTTTTTCCCTGGTAGGCTTTCTTCAGCGTATCTCCTCTCACTCCCTGTCTCAAAGCCTCAAGAGCTAAGATGTCGTCCAGCGGGATATTGCCCAAGTTGACGTTTGTGCCGAACCGGAGGATCAAAGCCTGTTGCTGATTCTTCATCGGGGCTTCCCATATGAGACTATCTTTTTCTTCCACTCCGGCGATGATATTATCGATCTCCTCATCCTTGACTTTGCCTTCTGAATCGAAGATCCCCACTCCTTTCCCCGCTTCCCGGGCTTCGATGATGACTTTAAAGGCCCCGTTTTCCAGGTCTTCTTTGATCAACTGATGCATGAGAGAGATGGGCAGGGCCTCTTTAGGGTCTTTTTTCCCGACTTCGGTTATGACCTTGAAGCCCATGTCCAGGGATTTTTTTATAGCCTCGCGTCGCGTTTGCCTGTCAATTTCAATCGTTCCATCCGAGACTTCAATGGTTGAGAAACCCAGCTCTTTGGCTCTCTGAAGATACTTATCCAGAACACGCTGCCATACTGCGACTTCCAGAAAGGTCCCCCCAGGCATGACGTCGATGTTGAAGGAAGTGATGGCTTCGTTCTTTATCTTTATCAGATCTTTATCGTAAAAAGCAGAAGTCCCGAATGTCAGCTTGATGACATCAATGTAATCACCAGCAAAGCGAATCAGGTCCTGAAGACGGCGAAGGCCCATGCCTTTATCAATAAGCATGGTTATGCCCGTGTCCCGGGGTTTCATCGTTCTTCCCTCAAGAGGCATGCGGATTATGCCTTCCCATGCTTTGCCCATTTTTATTCTCCTTGTTTAATCCAAAAGTTTACCCCAGCATTCATTGGGATTGGAGAGCACTGAGGCTGTCTGAACAACTGATTCGTTTTGAATGAGCTGACTTGTTGCTGAATGCCGGGCAGAAGCCAGGTCTTTCTCATCAAATCCAAGGACAGGGATTTTATCATAAAGGAGGACAGTCTCCGAGAGTTTCTGACTGATGTTATCAAACATGGCTTGGGCGGCTTTCCTTTTATCCTTCATCGGTGTCAAATGAAAACCTTCCCGGCCTTCTTCGATCCGGGGGAAAAGTATGGTGACCGGGCTTGGCTTATTGAGCGTCTCGAAGTCGGTCTTATAGGAGGAAAAGTCGAGAGCGATCTTATGCTGCCATTCGTCGTCCGTTTCCTGAGTATCGATGTTGTGCAAAAACCGGGGAAAATGATGTATCAGTGTCCCCAGTCTTATGTTATCGACAAGAGAGCCCATGAACCAGGTGATGGAGTCCTTTTCCATCCGGAAATGAACGGTCTCAGTGGAAAAAAGCTTCAATCCCTTTTCCATTCCGCTCAGAAGGAAGACGGTCTTTCCGCTTCCCGCTCCACCAGTGATGACGTACAGATGGTTTTTATCTTCATGATAGAGCGCGCAGGCATGGATGTTATAGATCCTGTACTTTTTTTCCAAAAGATAGAGCGTAAATCTATAGAGCAGTCCCTGATTTCCCCAGAGGCTGAATCTCAAATCCGAGGCTTCTTTGGTCAATCTGGAAAGGGGACCCTGGAACCGGACCCTGTCCTCCGAGAAGTATAATGAAGGTCTGTCTAGAGATTCTTCGATGGAAATATAACCGTCCAGGTCTGATGAGAAAGGGATCTGTTCGACTGTTAGGAAGTCAGTCAGCAAGGATTTGACTTCTACTCTCAGCGGGAAGGAAGGCAGGAGTCCTTGGCTGTTGGCTTCAATGCCAATCCTGGCAGCGAGTATCTTGACACCGGTCCTGTACACTGCTTCTTTCTCTTTCTTGTGAGGGGTATATGATACACGATTCATTCCGAGTCCACAATGTTTGGCCGGATCAAGGCTCTGTTTTTTGATCGTTGAGAAGGACAACAAAAGAATAAAGAGGTCAGGCTGCCATATTCAATAGAATTCCCAGCCCCCTTGCCTGATGTTTTATTTTTTGAGCTGTTCCTTAAATTTGTAAGCAGCGTTTTTGCCGTTTATCGCAGCTTGCAGTCCGGGATCAAAGGCAAGAGCAGTGTTGAAGTTATCGATCGCACGCTGAAAATCCTTTTCATTCTTGCTTTTGAGAAATGCCATGAGATATAGAGAGCCCATGTTACTCCAGGGCAGGGCAAAATTCCCATCGAGTTCGATGGCCTTCTTATAGTTTGTAAGCGCTGACTGGAAATTGCCGCTCTTCTGAAAGGCCACTCCCAGATAGTTATAGTATTCAGGATTCAGGGGATCTTTTTTGACGCATCTTTGCAGCAGGCCTATGGCTTCTTCCGCCTTATTGGCCACGGCCAGCATAATGCCCAGCTTGGACATAAGGCCCAGGTTGTCCGGGTTGTTCTTCAGGCCTTTTCTGAGGATATCCACAGTACTCTCGATTTGGCCCGTTGTGTAGTAAATGCTGGCCAGGTGTTTATAGGCCAGGACAAAATCCGGCCGGGCCTCGATGACTTGCACGAGGTCGTTGATTGCTTCTTCTGTCTTCCCGTTCTTGAACTTGTTGACCGCATCATACATTTTATTCTGGACAGGTTTGAGTATCTTAAGGTCATTATTTTTGGTGAACGCTTTTTTCCTGGGAGAGGATTCAGAGGTTAAATAACCTAGGCTTTTGAGCTTGTTCATCTCATAGACGTCGATCTTTTCGAACCTTTTGGCAATTTCCTTCCCCCTGAGGCTTCGAACCAGCTTATCGAGCTGGTTTTCAAATCCCTTGACGTTTGAGCTGTTGGCAAGATTTTTATCTTCGCTGAGGTCCAGTTTGATGTTGAATAGCTCAGGCAGAGGCTGGTTGATGAATTTAATGTCATCCCTGATAAAACCGGTCAGCGGAGCCCAGCCTCTGTTCAAGAACGGCGTGAGCGATTCAAAATAGATCTCCTTGTTGATTCTCTTTTTGCCTTGAGCGATCGAGACCAGGGATTCGCCCTGGATATGGGCGGGAATGCGCTCGCTGATCAGCTCGCAGACGGTCGGGAAAATATCGATGTGACAGACGTTCTCCGCCACTCTCTTAGGACTCTCTCCGGGGATCCAGATGATCAGAGGGATATGGATCGTGTTGTTGTAGGCGAAGTAAGAGTGAGTCCTTTCGCCCTTCTCCCCCAGGGCTTCACCGTGGTCAGAAGTCACGATGATAATGGTGTTTTTCATCGAATCATTATTCTCGAGAAGATTAAAGAGAATGCCGAGCTGGGAGTCGACATAGGCCACTTCGCCGGAATAAAGGTCATCACTGTATATCTTGTCATACGGGGATGGAGGTGAATAAGGCTCATGAGGATCGAAGACGTGAATCCAGGCAAACCATTTCTGCTTCTGTTCGGAGATCCATCCCAATGCAGGCTCAACCACTTCCTCAGCAGGCCTTTCGATGAAATAGAACTCGAGGATACTCTGGGTTCCATAGTTATCATCGTAGACATCGAATCCCTGGTTCAGGCCGAATCGGGAGTCGAGAGGGAAAGAACCGATGAAGGCTCCGGTCGAGTATCCTTTATCTTTAAGGAATTCAGCCAGGGTTAAAAAGCTTTCACCCAGGACGAACCCTGGATTATCGCTGATTCCGTGGTATATGGGCGTGACGCCGGTCAGGATATTGGCATGGGAGGGAAGAGTGACCGGATTGTGGGCAAAGGCCCAGTCGAACACCCAGGACCGGGCGGCCAGTTCATCGATATGGGGTGTTCTGACGTGCTGATCCGAATATACTCCAACCCTGTCATACCTGAGAGTGTCGATGGTGATCAGAAGGATGTTTGGATCCTTGAGATTGGCAGAGGCTGGGCAGACAGAGCTGATGATTGTCAAGAAGAAACTAAAACCGTACTCTTTATTATACATATTGGACGCCTGAGAAGCAAAAATCTTCCGTTTTCACATGTTGCTCTGAGGAGTATCCCACAGATTCTTGAATTCTTATTTCCGGGCAGTATGAATGGCCGAGACTCCCAGAAACAGGGGACGGTGGTCGACTTTTTTAAATCCTGATTCCAGCAGCAAAGAAGTCAGTTCTTTTGCGGAATAGAAGCGAGGAATAGTGTGGGAGAGGTAGGCATAGCCGGCCTTGGAACCGGAAATGACATATCCTAGAGGTTTCACAGCCAATTTTATGTAAAGGTGAAAGATTCGAGGTTGATGAAAAAACCTCCGGGTTTGAGTACGCGCCTGAATTCTTTAAAATGAGCCATCAGAATTTCCCTGTTGATGTTGATGTTCCGAGTGGCGAAGGATATGGTTACGAGGTCGAAGCTATCTTCGGAAAAAGGAAGATGTACGGCATCAGCCATTACCCATCTGAGTTGATGTCTGGTTCTCGTCTTCAATCCCCTGGTGAGCATGGAATCGCTGAAGTCAACCGAGATGATTCTCACTGTTTCATCCGCCAGGCGGGAGAGGTTCAGGGCCATCTCTCCGGTGCCGCTGCAGACATCCAGCCAGAGATTGCCCCCTGCTCTGGTAGCTTCCCGGGCAGCTTTCCTGCGCCAGACCATATCCAGTCCGAATGTCAAGATGTGATTGACGAGCTCGTAGGTTTTTGCGACTTCAGAGAATAACCTTTGAACGCCTTTCCTCATGGCCTCACAACCATTAAGTTTCGAATTTAAACATTCTAGAATCTTATCATTTAATATGATTACTATCCGATTGTCCAGTCAACCTCCCTCAAAGGCGCAGGTTCTGATGTCGGAATGAGCAGAGGATTAATTTCGAAACCAGGAGTGTTTGCATCCTTAATGTTTGTAGATAATAATTATTTTTTTTGCTAAACTTAGTGGCTCAAAATGAAGGGGAAATTTACATAGATAATTCTGACTGGAAAGGAGAAGCATGAGAACTCAAAAGATTTCTTTGCCTTTGCGATCGTCAACTGTAAGATTGTGCCTGTTTCCGGACCTTCGGTAGAAAATGGAGTCATCATCATTCGTGACGGCTTGATCGAGTCTCTGGGGACTCAAGATAAAGTGGCTGTCCCGGAGGATGCGGAGGTCATAAAGGCAGACGGACTGTATGCCTACCCAGGTCTGATCGATGCCCATACGAATTTTTTTATTGAGCCTCCCAAAGAAGAACCGGGCCAAAGGGTGGCAGCTGCTCTGGCCGCTCAACCTGAGGAGAAGAACTGGACCGATGATGTCAAGCAGATGGCCTTTGACCTTCTCAAGCCCAAAAAGACAGATGTAGATAATCTGCATATGGCAGGGATCACGACCATCCTGGTCGCTTCGGAGAGAGGGATCTTTGCCGGTCAAAGCGTTCTGTTGAACATTAACGGAGAAAAAACGGAAGCCATGGTCATAAAGAATCCGGTTGCCCTCCATGTCAACTTTACCACCGAGCGGGGCAGGTATCCCTCCTCTTTAATGGGGACCGTGGCCTTTTTGAGGCAGTCTTTCCTTGACGTATCTCACTACTCCGCTCATAAATCTCTTTTTTCAAGCTCCTCCCGCGGCCTAAAAAGGCCCGAATACGATCCCTATCTGGAAGCGCTCTTTCCTTTTGCTGTGGAAAGAAGGCCTGTTTTTTTCAATTGCGCCAACCTGGAGGATATAAAGCGCGCCTCTCGCCTTATCAAGGAGTTCAATCTCAACAGCTTTCTCACAGGGGCCAACGAAGCCTGGAGGGTTGCTGATATTGTCAAGGAGTTGAATGTCCCTCTTCTTGTCTCCCTGGATTTTAAGCCTCCGTTTACGAGCATATACGTGAATCAAGGGGAGGAAATGAAAAAAAAGGCAGAGGAGGAGATCTATCCAGCCAATGCAGCGAATCTCCACAATCAGGGAGTCAAGTTTGCCCTGACCTCTCTGGGCTTGAAAAGACCTTCGGATACGGTGAAAAACATTCAGAAGGCCATAAAAGCCGGATTGCCCAGGGAAGAAGCACTTAAGAGATATTCGATGAAAAGACACGAGTGGAGAGAGTCTTTGTTGACGGAATTTCTTTCAAGGTTAAACCGCCTCCAAAAAAAGCCCAGCCTACAACTTTGAACCTCAGTGGAAAATGGAGCGCCACGATTTCCGGGCCCATGGGTGAGATGGAGGTGATCCTGGATATCCAGCAGGAAATGAACGCCATCAGCGGAAAGATTTCTTCTGACATGGGTCAGTGGGATATAACAGACGGAGTTATAAGCGGCAAAGAACTTGAGTTCACCATTACGGCGACCATAATGAATGAAACAATAGAGCTGGTTTTCAACGGTACAGCAGAACAGGATTCCATTGAAGGAACGATCTCTTTCGAAGGCGGAAGCGCCCAGTTGAAAGC
>SMTZ1_10001736_pt1 | contig 37618 bp, 23 predicted proteins | sample DeeMarSWOR136_30_FD_25667 | JGI IMG/M metagenome (IMG submission 25667)
CATGCTCCATAAAATTTATAATCTTATCTCCAAACGGCTGCGTCATTTCATTCCAATCGATTTTGCCTGCCAGGCTGGGAACAGGCACCAGAATTACCAGACTCTCGCCTCCTGTGGGCGCCATGGAATCGTCCGTTCGGGTCGGTGCATGGCTATACATGGAAAAATCATCGGCTAAAATTTTTCGATCAAAAATATCTTTGATCAATTCTTTATATCGCTCAGCGATTATCAGCGTATGGTGCAGTAATTTCGGGTAACGTTTTTTCAAGCCGAGATACAGCATGAAGGCGCTCATCGAATACGCCATATTATTGACTTTTCGATCGCTCCACTTCTTTCGATGCTCGGGCTTAATCAAATCGCGATAGGTGTGGGCAAAATGGGCATTGGAAACCACGGCATCCGTTTCATATATTTTATCATTGGCGACAGCGCCAACGGCTTTGCCGTTTTTGATCACGATTTCGGTGACCTCGGATTTGGTTTTAATTTCGCCGCCGATTTCCAGAAAAACTTTTTCCAGCGCCTGAATGAGACTGTACATGCCACCCCTGGTGTACCAGACGCCACCTGTCTTCTCCAAATATGGAATCATCAAATACACCGCCGATGCCCGAAACGGACTCCCGCCGATAAACAGCGGATTAAACGAAAAAGTAAATCGGCTTCGAAAATCTTTGAAATAGCCTTTCACCGCATTGTAAGCAGGCAGAGGTACTTTCAGTTGCATGGCTTTCGGCGCAAACTGCATCAGCCGTTTCCAGCCAAACGGTTGCGAGCCCAGCCCTTTGTTGATCACCTGATCATAAATTTTGCCCGTGTAATTGATGAACCTGTCATAATTCTCCGCATCTTTGGGATTGAATTTTCCCAACTGCTCTTTCATTTTTTCCGTATCGCCAGAGTAATCGATGTAAGTTCCGTCATGAAAATAGATGCGATAATACGGATTGAGCGGGATTAATTCCAGATAATCCTCTAATTTTTTACCAGTGGTTTCAAATATTTTTCGAATCAGCTCGGGAATCGTAATAAGAGACGGTCCCAGGTCAAACGTATAACCATCCAATTTCAATTGATACGCATGCCCTCCCACCTTGGCATTTTTTTCCAGAACCGTAACCTGAAATCCTTTTGCCTGAAGGCGAATCGCTAAAGATAAACCACCGATACCTGAGCCGATTATAATGATTTTTTTCATATTAACCTTTCTTCTCACTTATTTTTTTTTAATATTGATTCAAGGGAATTTAACTTTTAGCTGTCAGCTATCAGCCTTCAGCTTTTCAATTTAGCGAAGTAAACATGCGGTATTGACAAAAAATTATTTAGCTGAAAGCTGATGGCTGATCGCTGATCGCTCCAAAATCAACTCCGCACACATTTTCCCCGACAGCATCGCCAGTGGCACACCACCGCCAGGATGCGTCGAACCGCCTGCAAAATACAATCCTTTGATTTCCCGACTACGATTGGCGGGTCGGCGAAATGCCGTCATGCGATCATTCGATGAAATTCCATAAATGCTACCCCGATTGCTTCGATATTTATCGTAAAAATCTTGCGGGGTAATGTGCTTTTCAAATTTAATTTTTTCAGAAATATCGATGCCGATTTTATTCAATTTTTCCAAAATCACTTTTTTCAATCGAACAATTTCTGAATCCCAATTTTGATTTTCATTCAAATAAGGGACATTAATCAGCACAAACCAGTTCTCATTGCCAGCAGGAGCATGATTGGGATCGAGCTTGCTGGTGATGGCGATGTAAATCGTTGGATCGTCGGGAACCTGTTTTTGCTCAAAAATCTGATTAAATTCCGATTCATAATCTATCGTGAAAATAATATTGTGCTGCGCCAGTTGTTGATGCTGCCCCTCGATGCCCCACAAAAAAACGACTCCCGATAGCGATGGCTCCAGCCGATTCAATTTTGCCTGCTTTTTCGGAAAGCCATCGATCAATTCATTGAAGGCTACCACTACATCGACATTACTGATCACACCTTCTGCTGGAATTTTTTCTCCACTGATCTGAACGCCTTGAACCCGATTGTGCTGGTGTAAAATTTTTTCAACTCTGACGCTATTATGAATCTCCACGCCAAATTTCTCCGCCAATCTTTTTAACGAATCCACCAGTTGATACATCCCACCTTTGATGTAATAACAGCCCAAGCCATATTCCACATAAGGAATGATGTTGAGCGTGGCAGGCGCTTGATATGGATTCGAGCCGTTGTACGTGGCGTAGCGATCAAACAGTTGCATCAGCTTCGGATGCTTGAAATATCGAGAAACTCCATCGTGGACTGTTCGAAACGGATCGATCTGCAGCACTCGAAAGAGCTTTAAAAACGTTTGCCAATTGACCAGTTTTTTAATCTCATGCATCGGTTGGAATAGAAACACATCAGCGGTAATGTCATAAATTCGTTTCGTGTACGCTAAAAAATTTTCATACCTGGTGGCATCATCCGCTGAAAATTTTTTCATTTCATCGATCATTTTAGGGACGTCCGACTTTGCATCCAGTCTGCTGCCATCCTCCCAGAAATAACGACAAATCGGATCGATGGGAACGAATTCCAGGTATTCAGATCGCTTCTCCCCAATTGAATCGAACAACTCATCAATCACAAATAGCATGGTTAACAGCGAAGGTCCCGTATCAAATCGAAAACCGTTACTCACAAACTGATTCATCTTTCCACCCAGGATTTCATTTTTCTCAAAAAGCTTAACCTGAAAACCCTGGTGAGCCAATCGAATTGCAGCAGTGAGTCCACCCAGACCTCCACCAATTATAGCAACTTTTTTTATAGTAGCCTGTTCCATAGTTGATACAAAAAATCCCAAAAATCAAAATTCAAATAACAAACAAAATTCAAATTTCAACAACCATATTTCAAACTTAAAATCCCCGATTGTATTTGAATTCCTCCATCAACACTGATCACTGCTGACTGGAGACTGCCGACTGATGACTGCTAACTGATTTTCTTAAATTTCTCATAAAGAATTGTGCATAACAAAATCAAAGCATAGCCAAACCCAAAATCCTCAATCGGAATGGTGAAGATTCGAATTCCCAATTGATAAGCCTCATGGTACAAAACAACGGGCCGCCAGGTCAAATAGCCGTTGAAAATCAGCATTGCCAGCATTGAAATTGCCATATACTGAATGGTCCGAAGTTGATTAAATATATTCGTTTTTAATTTCCAATCCAACAGCGCAACCAATCCCAACGCAATAAGCACCAAACCTGTATATTCTTTGTCCAGGATAAATAAACCAATTCCGATTGGATTTCCAAAATACAAAATCGATCGAATGATTTGTAGTCTGTTTAATTCACGATTGCTGAAATAGGCTGAAAAAACTTCCCATATAAATAATGAAGCATAAGGAATCGTGATAAAGAACAGCCACTCTTCAATGGGCAGTCTTAAAATTTTGATCCCCAGCGTGTATCGATCACTGAACCACCAATGCCTCCCCGTTACGATGGCATCCCAGGCTACAAATACAATAAGGGAAATCAAAATCGCTCTAAAGACGTTGTTCCATTTATCGACAAAGTGAACCTTGCGATCAAAGCTGAGAGATAATGGTCCACTAATGACGATGAGATTAAATATTAGATATTCTGCGTTCATAAATTTTCTTTTATTATACCCAACGGATAGATGAAGCCAACGGATTTTTTAATTTAAATTTTTTATCCGTTGGATTCATCTATCAGTTGGGGATTAATTTTTTAAAACATCTCATTAGATAATCAAATTATCAAAAAGATTCAATAAAAAAGCGATATGAACGATTCAAATATAATAAAATCCTATTTATTTGTCAATAAAAAATTTTTAGCAAACAATAAATAGTTCATATCGCTTAATTTTACTTGACAAATTAAATGCAATTTAGTATATTACACCTGTCAAATTTGTAAGGAAAAAATTTGTTAAAATATTAGAACAAAAGATGGTAAAAATTTAGATAAAAATCAAGGAAAAAGTACGCTTATTCGGATTAATATAAAAGCTATTACGAAACGCTTCAATAAAATCTCAAATGACAAATGATAAATTACAAACAAATTTCAAATATCAATTTTCAAACTTGTCTTCACTTACTGAAAATCAGCACGTTTGAAATTTGAAAAATTTGGTATTGGTAATTATTTGTCATTTGGGATTTGTTTTTTGGAATTTTTTCGAATATAATAAAATTTAAGGAATGAAAATGTCAAATAAACTAAAGATACTATTAACAGGTGCCACAGGTTACATCGGTGGTAGATTACTTCGTGCACTTAAAGAACAAGGATACTTTATTCGTTGTATGGCTCGTAGACCCGAAGCTTTAAAACATCAGGTAGATGAGCGAACCGAAATCGTCTATGGCAATCCGCTTACGAGAGAATCGCTGGAGCAAGAAAATGTTTTCAAAGACATTGACGTCGCCTTCTATTTTGTCCATTCGCTGGGATCTAAAGAGAGCTTTTTGGTGCAAGATCGTTTGGCGGCGCAGAATTTCAGCGAGGTCGCCAAAGCCAATAATGTGAAGCGGATTATCTATCTCGGCGGACTGGCTAATCCCGATGAAGAGCTGTCGGATCATCTCAAGAGTCGACTTGAAGTGGGCGATTATCTGCGGATTTCAGGCATTCAGGTGATCGAGTTACGTGCCTCGATTATCCTGGGTTCGGGTAGTCTCTCATTTGAAATGATCCGTGCCCTGGTGGAACGGCTGCCTGTAATGATCATTCCCAAATGGGTGCGAATGGCGGCGCAGCCAATTGCCATCGAGGATGTGATCGCTTATCTCATGGCAGCTATTGAAATGAAAACCGATCAAAATGAAGTTTTTGAAATCGGTGGAGCGAATAAAATGTCTTACCAGGGCATTATGAAAGAATACGCCCGCCAGCGTGGCTTGAAACGATTGATGATCCCAGTGCCTGTTTTGACGCCCAAGCTGTCCAGTCTCTGGCTGGGACTGGTGACGCCACTTTACGCTCGAGTGGGTAAAAAATTGATCGATAGCATCAAACACCCGACAATTGTTCGGGACAGGCGGGCACTGGAGGTTTTTGACATCAAACCAAAAAATGTCAAACATGCCATCACCCAGGCGCTATGTAATGAGGAACGAGAATTTGCCGAGACCAAATGGTCGGATGCGCTTTCGGCAGCAGGAAACCTCCCCAGAGATTGGGGCGGCGTTCGTTTCGGTAACCGCATCATTGATGCTCGACAGGTGAAAGTCAACGTGCCACCGGAAAAAGCGTTCGAGCCAATCCGACATATTGGCGGCGATACGGGCTGGTATTATGCGGATTGGCTGTGGAATCTTCGTGGGTTTTTGGATTTGCTCATTGGCGGTGTCGGTGTGCGTCGTGGCAGGCGGGATCCAGAACACGCTTATATTGGCGATGCCATTGATTTCTGGCGGGTGCAGGGCTATGAACCGAATAAGCGCTTGCGCTTGCTGGCAGAGATGAAGCTCCCTGCTCGTGCCTGGCTCAATTTTGATGTCGAGCCTAATAAAGATGGTGGTTCCATCATTCATCAGACCGTGGAATATGATCCCATTGGTTTGTGGGGGATTCTTTATTGGTATCTTGTGTATCCGTTGCATCGTTTTATTTTTCCTGGAATGATTAAAAATATCGCTAAAGTGGCTGAGAAAAAATCTTAGTTTGATGATTTGATATGATTAGGATGATTCATGGAAAAAATTCCAAATAACAAAAGACAAATTACAAATAATTTTCAATAGACAATGATCAAATTCAAAACAACGGGAGTCAACATCCAAAGAAATTTTAAAAAGCAAAAATGAAAATTCCCAATTAAAAAATTTGGATGAGAACACGATGAATACTCCCAAACCTATATACGATCTTGAAGAGCGGACTTTTCAATTTGCCAAACAGGTGCGTTTGTTTGTAAAGACTTTACCAAATACGCTCGCCAATATAGAAGATAGCAAACAGCTTATAAAAACATCTGGTTCTGTAGGCGCCAATTATCGGGAGGCGAATGAATCCCTGAGGAAAAAAGATTTTCTAATGAGGATAAAAATCAGCCGCAAAGAGGCAAAAGAGAGTGAATACTGGCTCAAACTAATACACGAGACCAATGAGTTGAAGAACGCTGATGAGGCAAAATCTCTGATCCTAGAAGCAAATGAATTGAAGAAGATATTTTCCGCCATAGCCGAAAATTCAAAATGAAATTGAGTTAATTAAAATTTTCTGATTCAAAATAATTGACAAAATTTAATATTGGTTTGAAAATTGAATCTTGAGATTTGAGTATTATTTGTTTTTTGTTGTTTGAAAATTTATGAATAATTGCCAAATTACAGTTGACAACTCTACAGCCCGACAGGTTTGGAATTTTGATTTTGAAATTTGAATATTATTTGTCATTTGTTTTTTGTAGTTTGAGATTTTTCATATATGGTAAAAATTTTAATTCTATTGAGAAGATTGGGAGCAAAAAATGCAGGATCGTCCAAAGCTGGGAATCAGTACTTGTTTGCTGGGTGAAAACGTCCGCTACGACGGAGGACATAAATTAGATCGATATTTAACAAATGTAGTTGGCGAATTTGTCGATTGGGTGCCCGTCTGTCCCGAAGTCGAATGCGGGATGTCCACGCCGCGGGAGGCACTCAGGTTGGTCGGTGATCCTGAAAATCCCCGATTGGTGACCAGCCGCACAGGTGTTGATAAAACCGAACAGATGTTATCTTGGGCAAGGATGCGCTTAGATCAATTGGAAAAAGAGAATCTCTGCGGTTATATTTTCAAAAGCAAATCTCCCAGCTCAGGCATGCAGGGTATTAAAGTTTATGATAAAAACAATGTCCCGAGCAAAAAAGGAGTCGGAATTTTCGCACGAGCATTTATGGATCGATTCCTGTTGATGCCTGTCGAGGATGAGGGGCGATTGAACGATGCCAAACTCAGGGAAAATTTTATCGAGCGGATTTTTGTATTTAAACGCTGGCAAAATTTCTTTCAAAACGATGGTTCGAGAAAAGGGCTGGTTGATTTCCATACCGATCATAAATTATTGATTATGGCACATAGTCCCAAACATCTGTCCGATTTGGGCAAGTTAGTCGCCCAGGTTAAACAGATCAAACCGAAAGAATTACACGAACGCTATCTATCAATTCTGATGCCTGCATTGAAATTGAATGCCACCGTGAAAAAAAACGTCAATGTCTTACATCATGTCATGGGTTATTTCAAAAAACAATTATCACCAAATGAAAAGCAAGAGCTATTGGAAGTGATTGGCAATTATCACAAAAGCTTGATCCCATTGATTGTTCCGATAACGCTGATGAACCATTTTGTGCGGAAATATGATGAGCCGTATCTGAAAAGGCAGTATTATCTGAATCCCCATCCTGTGGAGTTGATGCTTCGGAATCATGTTTAACCATCTGGAAAATCTCAAAATTCAAATAATAAAAAACAAACAAATTTCAATAATTAATTTTCAAATTTCAAACACAATGGATATAACAATCTGATTAATAGATCGTCCAAAGTAATGATTAAGTTAATAAAAACATCCCTCTAAATCCCCCTTCAAAGGGGGACTTTTAGCGATTCCCCACTTTGAAGGGGGCCAGGGGGGATGTTTGGAATGAACATTCCTAAGTAAATTGCTATTTGAAATTTTGCGATTGAGATTTATTTGAAATTTGTTTTTTATTATTTAGGATTTATTCAGTCTTTGCGGTAAAAAAATTGAGGAATCGGCAAATGAAAAAAATTCTTTTTGTAACAATAACACTCATTTTAGTGATCGATTACGTCTATTCCCAAACGACTGATCTCGACCAATTTAACCACAACCGCAACCAGATCAATAAATACGCCATGATCACTCTCGGTTCATGGGCAGTGGGGAATATGGCGGTCAATGGGGCGCTCTATCGCTCGGGCGAGAAGAATCGGAAATATTTTTGCCAGATGAACATCGCGTGGAATGCTGTTAATTTAGCCATTGCAGGATTTGGTCTCTATGGCGCATTGAATCCTGACACTACGCTGACACTGTTTGAATCTGTTCAACAGCAATCAAACATCGAGAAGATTCTGTTGTTCAATGCAGGACTGGATGTCGGTTATATAATGACAGGATTCTATCTCAAAGAGCGGGCTAAAAATTCGCTCAAACATCATGACCGATTAACAGGCTACGGTAATTCACTGGTTTTGCAGGGCGGTTTTCTGTTCCTGTTTGATCTGACAGTCTATTTCATTCAGGCTGGTAATCATGAGCTAATGAAAAAGTTTTTGGATCATGTCACGCTTGCCCCAGGTGCTATCGGACTGACTTTGAATTTTTGAAATTAGCAATTTTCACAAAGCAATCCTTTCAAAGGTTGCAAACCTTTGAAAGGATTTTGTATAATATAAAAGGATTCAATGATGAAAAATATTTTGCTTATTCTATTCTTTTTATTAAATTTCAATATAACATCAGCTCAGGAAAATACGAATATGACAGACAAAACTTTAGGGATTGCCTTTCCAGAATTAAAAGCCGAAACATTGTCAGGAATCGACATGAAATATCCAGACGACGTAAAAGGCAAAATGACGCTTATTCTCATGGCATTTAAAAGGGAGACCCAGCAAAAGATCGATTCGTGGCTGGGACCATTTTCAAATGCATTCGAGGATGACACCACGGTTAATTTTTTTGAAATCCCAATGCTGGCAGGTGCGTGGAAGCTCATGTCGCCTATCATCGATGGCGGGATGCGATCTGGCATTCCCAAACAAAAGCATGGTAATGTCACCACTTTTTATGGCAACGTCAATAAATACTGTGAGCTATTAGGCATCGAAGATAAATCCGATGGCTATGTTTTTCTGCTGGATAAAAATGGCATCATCCAGTGGCGGGCAAATGGATTCGCCACCGAAGAAAAATTAAAGGAGCTTTTTGATAAAATTCATTCTTTGAAGAGCAACTAAGAAAACCAGTACTTTTTAACCGCAGAGACGCAAAGGCGCAAAGAATTAAATTATCTTTGCGTTCGCCAAAAGGCGAATCCGCCTATGGCGTGATCTCTGCGCCTTTGCGGTTGAAACATACATAGAGAGGTAAACAACATGGAACAAGACATCCAATATTTTAACAGTGAAGAAGCAGCCAGAATTTTAAATGTCAATGTCTCATCTATCAAACGGTGGACCGAAGATGGGACATTGGAGTGCGTGAAAACTGCCGGTGGACACCGAAAATTCACCATGCAGCACCTGGCGAATTATTTGAAGACACACGAGTCCAAAATCCAAAAAGCAAATCTCTTCCCCATCGAAAGCGATGAGGATTTGGAACTCAGTTCCAATATATTAAAAGGTAACTTTGATTTCTTGATCGACTATATTTTTGAACAGTCACTACTATGCAATCGAGATCGGGTGCAGCGGGTATTCTATGGACTGTACATGGGACAATATCCATTGCACCAAATTTACGACAAGTTGGTCACATCTGTTTTGCATCAAAACGGCGATTGTTGGGAACAGGGCAAAATCAGTGTTATTGAAGAGCATTTCTCCACCCAGACCATCAGTGGTTGCTTGATGCGGTTGCAGGGCACAATACGAACGCCCGTGGAAAAAATTGGAACGGCTTTCTGCCTGGTGATGTCCCAGGAATTGCACGATATCGCCATCAAGATGGTGGATCATGTGTTGGAATTGAGGGGCTATAAAACACTGTTCAGCGGGCAGATGACGCCGTCGATGAAAATCGAGAGAATATTTGAAATCTACAAACCCGATCGGGTTTATATCTCCAGCACTACTGTGAATGATATTAACCTGAGCCAGGCGGAATTTGACAAAATCTGTTACATTGCCCAGGCGCACGATGCCCAAGTATTTGTCGGCGGACAGGGATTCGATGTGATTGATTTTTCTCATCCAGCGGTTGAAAGGAGACTTTATACTTTTGAAGATGTATACTTAAGCTAAATTCCAAATTCCAAAAGACAAATTCCAAATAAATCTCAAATACTAAATATCAATTACTAAAACTTTTTGCAAAAAAAACAAAAATTCGGCTCTTTACAGAATAGCGTGTCTTATTATAACATAAATATGCTCAAGGATTCATGTGGTTCTATACATACATTTTATTAGAGATCAGTAAAACAGGAAAGTATGTCATTTCGAGCGAAGCGAGAAACCTGATTAGTTAACTAGTTCTTGTTGCAAAAATCGGAATTTAATGAAACGGCGTCATTCCTGCGAATGCAGGAATCCCCTTATAAACTTATACTTAGGTCAAATAATGAGGGAGATGCCTGCGTGCGCAGGCATGACAATTCAGCCTGTTTTGGGAATTTTGCAACAGAAACTAACTAAAATTATTGGATATATAGATTTCTCACTTCACTTCGTTCTGTTCAAAATGACACTAAGATCTTAATTTTGCAGAAGGCTATACATGTTGCAAGATTGGCAGGCGAATCACTCGAAGCAATGGAAGGACCTGGCATTGAAGAGGATAATTAAGGGGGTGGGATAAAATAAATTCCCCATTTTATAACTTATTAATGATTCTGTTGAAAAACACCTTTCCTACAGCTATAAGGGTTTCAAGACTTCAATATATAGATATAAATACATTTAATAACACTATATATTGTACATTCTCAAACTTTAGGAAAGGTCAGACCCACTAAATCAACAAGATCATTAATTTTATGTGGGAAAAATTTTTCAAACGTCCAAGTTATTTAATCCCATCCCCTAAACACATCATTTTCCACTAAAAATCTAACTTGTTTTGATTCGGATTGCTTTTAGCTGCTTTCTTTAAAATCTGTCTCTCTCGTTTAAAATTCTGACTCCTGATTTCATTAAATTTTTTTATGTATTCACCGTAGTTACTTTGCAAGAAATCGAAGAACTGTTTGAGGTCTTCATCTTCTTCATCATAATATTTAAATAAATCTGGATTTTTTGAATTTAATTTTTTATCAATATTTTTTATAAAGGGATTTAATTGGTCAAATCCAATGTTTTCTTCAAACAGTTCACGATGATCATTAATGACCTTTTTAATCTCCCTGAGCCGCCGCTTATAATAAAAACTGATAAAATGGGCTTTAATCGAATCTGATGTCTGGTTTCTTGGCGGATAACCCAGGTGATGCCGAATCATATCACCGATTCCGTCCCACATCCTCTGGTTTCCAATTCTTTGAAAATGAGACATAATTTTCATGACTGCCGGGATAAATTCTGTTTCATTTCCCATCGAATATTCCTTTCCGTATTAGTACTGCTTAGTCACATTAAGATTAACGTGCCATTCCTGCAATCTTTTATGCAAGAATGACAGCTTCTTGACAGGAACAGCAGAAGCCATCAGTACAAATATTAATCTGACTAAACAGTATTAGTTAATTTGAAATTATTAGATGAAAATTTTTATTGCATAGCAAGCCGAATAAGATCCTCAATTGCAGAAATTGCCAGGCAAACACTCGTATCTGCTGCCCCATAGTAAACAAAAACCTGACTATCCAGTTTAGCGAATCCATCAGAATCAATATTTTGTACGATCAGGCATCACAAAACCATCGTCTTTATCGTCACGTTCCATTATTCTCAAACGATCAAACATATCCTTTATGTCTTTAAATCCGCCAATGGCAAACCAAAAAACCACAATAATAGCAATGACCAGGTTTATAAATAAATAAATGTACCAAAACTTCATCCACGAAAGGTCCGAGACATTAACCAACAAATTATATATCGTACCCACAATAAAAATAAGTGTCCACCCAATGATCCAAATATATGTTAAAATGTAGAGTAACTTATCCCCTTTCGTAAATTCCTTTCCCATTCCTAACATTTTCAATCCACGCGATGGCTGGATATTAACAACTTTGTACTCGTCATTAATGACATACTTGCCTCGATGCAGCAATTTATCCATAGGATAATCTTTTCTTCCCCCCAATAGAGAAACTAAAACATAAACGAAAATCGCAGCAGCCATGGCAATAAACCAGAACACCTGTCCATTAATGAAAAAATCTTTTATGATTTGGTGGATAATAATGCCTCCTACGGCAATTGTAGAACCTGTGATCATTGCAGCCCACGCTGCTGCTGTTGTTCCTCGTTTCCAGTACAAGCCACCGATGATTACAGCGCCGGAACCTCCTGCGTAAATTGCACCAGTAATGGCAAAGAACATCAGTATGTATTGGCTATGCTTGAAAAGTAAACTAAAGAAAAAGATGAATACGGCAACGCCAATAATCGACCAACGTAAAACTTTGAGGTGTCGCTGAGGTTTGAAAGGACTTTTCCGCAACGGTAAAATAACATCCTGAATAAAAATACTTCCCCAGGAATGAAGATAGGTATCATGAGTACTCACAAACGCCGCCAACATCACTGCAGCAAAGGCTCCCATTAATCCTGCGGGAAAGATCTTAGTCAGTACCAATGGCACGGTTAATTGACTTCGGACTGCATTACCCTCAATGCCCTGAAGGGTGAAATTGACCGAATCCGCGATTTTCAGAAATTCTGGATGATGTAAAACTGTATACGCGCAAATGGGGACGATCAGCAGCAGCAGAACCATTGGTACTCCTCGCCAGTTTGATAATACACCTCCCATCTTCGCCTCGTGGGCGCTTTTCGCCGAGCTATTGTATCCCTGCGTTCCCTGCCAGGATAGAACGACATAAATCGCACCAAAAACACCAATTAAGTGATACCAGATGTTGAAATCTTTTGCTGCGCTGGTTTTGAATGGATTGACTAAGGATGCATCTGCTGGCGCTGTTTGTAAAGCCTCAAAAATTTGATTGAAGCTGAAAATCTTTAGAACAAATATAATAATAATTATAAAAACAAAATTCACAAAGACTCCCTGGATAAAATCAGTAAAAATAACAGCAATTTGTCCACCAGCGAAAACAAAGAAAAGAGAGATTCCTAATAAAATAATCATGATTAAAGCGAACGTGGAGATTTCGATTCCTATGAATGGAATTGATTCTGGCAGTCCACAAAAGTAGATAAAAAATCGAGCTCCCACCGAAGGAAAAATCCCAAAATTTATGATTCCTGAGACGAAAGCAATAACTCCTGCAAACACACGAAAATTTCGGCTGTAACGTATTTCAAAAAACTGGGCCATGGTGAGGGCGCGAGTCTGCCGAAAACGATAGACCACCCAGCCTGAAACGGTAAGAATCAACACAACGATCGCCATGGAAAGTCCCCACCATGACATGGCGAATCCTGCCACATAATTCATCTCGAAATTGGCAATGATCGTAATTGCACCTAATCCCGCAATCCATTGCCCCACGCTGACTAAATAGCGCCCAGCCGTTCGGCCTGCTGCTAAGAAATCTGCAACACTCTGCATTAATTTTTTGCTGATGTACACGCCGCCAATCATAAAAGCAAGAACAACAGCAACGATGCCCCAATCGAGTAAGGTCAGGTTCAAGGTCTTTTCCCTCCAGATTTTTTTTATCCAGTGTCAGTCCAAATATTTTACTGATAATGCTATCTCGGCACAGGGCATAGCGCACAGAGCAAGGCGCATAGCTTAAGCCATGCGTTTTGCGCTATAATCTTGCAAATCAAATCTTTGTTGTTTTGGTAAGAAATTTAAAAAGCTTTTTAACCGCTATTTTATGCAAATTATGCTAATTAAAAATAAATTCGCATAATTAGTTCTTGTTGCAAAAATCGGAATCTAATAAAACGGTGTCATTCCTGCGAATGCAGGAATCCTTTTATAAACTTATACTTAGATCAAATAAATAAGGAGATGTCCCGCAAAGCGGGACATGACAATTCAGTTTGTTTTGGGAATTTTGCAACAGAAACTAATTAGTGTCTGTCCGTAAACGGTAATATAAGCTTCCAGCTTGTGAGTTAAACCTCTATTTTTCAAGGCAAGCAGGATGCTTGCGTTACCAGAAACTAATTAGCGAAATGGTGGTTCAAATTCTTTTAATTTTTGTTTGCAGCTTTGCTGCGCTACGCTCTTTGCTCCATGCGCTTTGCACTACGCTACTTTTTAATTATTCTTCCCTCTTGATTGATAAATAACTCTTTATCTCCAACAACGCTGGTGAGGCTCGCCTCAAAAAGATTTGGTGTCACTTTCAAAATTGGCAGAAAATTATATTCTTCAACCTTCAATCCTTCTAAATTTAAATCAGAAAGATTGTCGGTAAATTTACCAAATTCTTCAAAAAAGTTCCGCTGTTGATAATAAATCTGTCGCAATGCCCATTTCGCATTTTCCTCAGGATCAAATTGAAATTCAACTTTGTCCTCACCAGCAACTTTTTCAGAAAACTGAACATACCCCCACATTTCTGGATAGTGCATATTGATCAGTCCCTGTGGCGACCAGACCCAATTGTCCTCTGGAAAGGGCTTCCCTGTTTGGAGATTGATGACTTTGCTGTATTTACCATCTTTCACTTCTACCTGCCATTCCACACGAGAAAAATTTACCCGCCACTGGTCGTCATTTTTCGGTGGAGCATCTCTGTGGGCGCATTCTTTCAAGATTTTCCAGGGCATGGCTACCTCTAATATCCATCCTCTATCTTTATCACGTGGTTGATTGATTGTCCCATCGACAAAAACGCCTGTTTTCAATCCCTGAATGTCCCAGGCATTCACTGCTGGACCACCGTCGCGGTATGGTTTTATCAATAGCAAATCCCAAACCGTATTGAAGGCGTTCATCTCAAATTCATAATATTCATGGGTATCCCCATCTGGATCGATGAAAATTTCAAAATCGTTATCATAAAAAATTACAGCATCTCGTTCCGTTAAATTTGCCCAAACATCGAGCTCTTCCTGTTCTGCAGCGAAGTAAAAATATTCATTGTCCCAGAGCATTTTTACTCGCGTACGAAATCGCGGTTTTGGTTTTAAATCACCCTCAATATCGACGAAATCATCTGTCCACTCGGCTTTTTGCCAGAAGGATTCGTCGAGTTTACCATCGATTTTTAATGGAAGATTGTTTCTATAACAAATGTAGTTTTTGGGATTAAATTTTATTTTTGGAATCTGAAATGAATCTGCAGATTGCCCATCAACTGGATTAATGAATTTAAAAAAGATTGTGAAAAATGCAATGATAAAAATTAATAAAGATGAATACATTAATTCAATCTCCTGAAAATGATGCGCTGCGAGTTCTAATCGCTTAATCAGAAATAATTTTGGTTAATCTCCTCTCCATTTACAACTGCCCAATTTCAGCCCCAATGATGAAAATTACTGAGGAATCATACATCCAAAATCCGAAAACAACAATGATCCCATAAATCCGAGTTAACGTGGCGCAATTTGTGATATAATAATCAAAAATCTGCTTGGCTATTTCCCAGAGAATTGAGGTCGTAAGCGCGCTAACTATTATCAAGCTTTTATGTAGCCCTGCATAGAGTACTAACGAATAGAGGAAATCAATAGCTTTCTTAATTACATTTTATCGATCTTGAAAAAATAAATACTTATGAAACCATAGTGAGTTTCTTACTTTATCTTATTCCCTTAGCGAATATACTAAATTTTTAACTCTAATACAATCATTAAGGTAATTTTTTTAAATTTTACTAATTTTACTTGACAATGTTTTCATATATTTATAAAAACATTTTATCAACTTTTAATTTTTCTCATAATAAATTTGGAAAAGGTAATCCCTTTGCTCGATCTTTCGGTCATAATCGTCACTTATAATCATGAGCATGAAATAAAAAAATGCCTGGCTTCATTGGGAGCTAATTTGGGGAATTTAATAGTTGAAATTATAATCATCGACAACCATTCACTTGATCGTACTGTGCGGATTGTAATTAAAAGTTTAACAAAATTTCCACGTTCTCATAATTTCTCTATCATTGTAAATGAAACGAATAAAGGTTTTACAAAAGCTGTGAACCAGGGATTGACGGCGAGTAACGGGAAATATTTATTAATTCTCAATCCTGATATTGAATTCCATGCAGATGTGGTCACTCCGCTTGTTGAATTCATGAAGCAGGATAAACAAATTGGGATTGTTACTCCTCAATTTCTCAATGCTGACGGGACAATTCAACCGTCCTGCCGGCGGTTTCCACGGCATCGAGATTTTTTTTATAACTTGCTTGGATTGAATTTACTGTTCAAGAAAAGCAAAGAATTTAATTACTGGAAGATGGGCGATTTCAACCACCAGTCCAAAAAGGAAGTTGAACAGCCCCAGGGAGCATTCCTTCTTACGCATCGTCGCGTTGTTAATCAAGTCGGCTTTTTAGATGAACAATTTCCCATGTTTTTTAGTGATGTAGACTGGTGCAGGAGATTAATTCAAAATCAATGGAAAATTTTGTACGTTCCAGGCGTTAAAATTATACATCATAAGGGAACGTCAATTTATCGCCATCGATTAAAAATGATCTGGTCGAGCCATCGTTCGATGTATCATTATTTTAAAAAGTATTCGAAGGATATTTTGGGATCATTTATGAATTATTTAACAGGCGAATTTTTGCTTCTTGCAGCAGTACTAAGATCGATCTTTTATCAACTGAATTCAAATAAAATTAAGGATTATTGATTGTATGAAACGGCTTCGTTGGATATTTTTCATCATTGGAACAACAATCATTTTTTATTCTACAAAAATTTATGCACAGGAGATTCTTGTAAAATTTAAAAATAAGATAAATTTTTATACGGTTTATTCAAACGAATTAGCTGCCCTGGATTCTTCATTTACCCAATTTCCCACAATAGAAATCTTACCATTAACTTCAAAATTGATTCGCAACAAAACTAAACTTGAGCTGTTCTCAAATTTGGGCATAGACCGCTGGACAAAAATTCGGTATCATAAATCCGTTGATCCGCAAAAATTAATCTCCATACTCAACGAGCACCCTGCTGTTGAGTTCGCACAGTTCAATCAAATTTTCAGAATCCATGATCTACCCGATGATCCACGGATTTCGGAACAATGGTTAATCGACCGGATTCAATTGGAAAACGCATGGGAAAAAACATTTGGGAAACGAAATGTAATTATTACGATCATTGATACCGGCATCGATTACTATCATGAAGATTTGCATTCAAACGTTTGGATTAACTTGGGAGAAGATTTAAACGCCAATGGTTTGATCGAAGAATCAGATTTCAATGGAATCGATGATGATAATAATGGATTTGTGGATGATATCCATGGCTGGGATTTCACAGATGCACCGCATTTTCCTGATGGTGGGGATTTTCTGGATCGCGATAACGATCCAATGGACGAACATGGACATGGAACCCAGATCGCTGGAATTATCGGAGCAACGGCTAATAATGGCATCGGAATTGCAGGCGTGGCGCCAGGCTGTCAAATAATGAACTTGCGCGCCGGTACCAGCCAGGGGCTACTGGAAGAAGATGATGTGGCATCGGCGATTATTTACGCGGTGGATAATGGCGCTCGAATCATCAACATGAGCTTTGGCGATGTGGCTACCTCTCAAATGTTACGGGATGTGATCGAATTTGCCTATCACTGCGGAGTTGTGTTGATTGCATCTGCCGGGAATAGCGCTTCGCCGGATGTTCACTATCCCTCAGGTTTTTTGGGAACAATTTCGGTGGGCGCTACTGGCGAAGAGGATGTTCTGGCTGGCTTTTCAAATTATGGTCCAACAGTGGACTTAGTTGCTCCAGGTGTATCTTTGCTGACTACTGAAATGGGGAATAAATACGGCGCCTTTTCCGGAACCTCTGCCTCAACACCGGTCGTTTCTGGAGTCGTGGGACTGATGCTGAGTGTGCGTCCCGAACTAACGAACCAGGATGTTCGAAATATTTTAACCTCCTCGACCGATGATCTGGGGGAACCAGGCTGGGATCAATATTATGCAGCAGGAAGATTGAATGCGAACCGCGCCCTTCAGGTGGATTATGTATCACAAGCAACAATTACAGCCCCCAGGTTGGACCAGGGCATTTATGCTTCACCAGTGATAATCGAAGGTACTGCCTCTGGAGCGCTTTTGAATCGATACGAGCTTTTTTATGGATTCGGAAAGAATCCTTCTGATTGGTTCCTCATAACTGAAGTTACTGGGAGGCAAATCGTAAATGACACACTTGGAACCTGGTTTATTGATGATTTGCCTGATTCTTCTTACATCCTTCGGCTGAATGTTGAAAATAAGGACGGCAGTGCTGTGGAGCACCAGACCAGAGTTTTCATCGATCGAACACTCCCAGAATTATTGTCCCTCAACCGAACAAAAATTCTTGATGGCAACCGCTACAGTCAATTGCTGGAATTTGAAACTGACGACATAAGCCGGGCTTCTATTTTTTATCGAGAACCAGACACAGGCAATCCCTTTCGAGAAATTTCATTAAATTATGAAGTAAAAATCCATCGATTTAATTTTGTTGAAAGCGGGAGTTTTGAATTCTATATAAAACTTCAGAATAAGTCCGGCTTAGTAGCCATTCATGATACCTCTGGGCATTATTATAAATTGGAACTGCTCGATCCAGATATTGAAACCAGTCGTTTCACATTGATGGATTTCGAACTGCCATCATTATATTTATTTCATAAAGTTAGCGATTTCGACGGGGATGGAAATATCGAAATCATTGCTAACCCTCGTTCTGAAAAGCAGGCATTCGGCAATTTAATGCTGTTTGAATTTGAAGGCGGCAAATTCCGAGAAATTCCACTAAGTTCCCATGTTGCCATCCCAAAGGATTGGGGAGATTCAGATAATGACGGTCTACTGGAAATTCTTGTCGGGGCTGGACCCATATCATTTATTTTCGAAAGTGAGAAACCTGGAAGTTATCCCCGGCAGAGAATCTGGGAAAATACCGAAGATTTCTGGGCAAGCCGATTCGCCGATTTAGATCAGGACGGTAAGATGGAAATCATTGCCCGGGTGGAGAATACTTTTGAAGTTTATGAAAATAGTGGGGATAATCAATATCAAAAAGTTGGTTCTTTCCCCAATCCAACCGAAGGTAGTAATGGTACAGGAATTCCCCATACGGAAGTTGGGGATTTTGATTCCGATGGAAAATTTGAAATTTTGATGGGAGACTACGATGGCGACATTTATATTTACGAGGCGATCGGGGACAATCGCTATCTACCTACCTGGCACAATAAACTACCCTTGATGGATGCTATTGATTTCATTGCCAGCGGGGATTACGATGCAGATGGTGTAGCAGAATTCGCAGCAGGATGCCACTCCTCCTCTGATCTTGATTTGGAACATGAATACGATGGACGGTACTGGATTTTCAGGATTTATGACACCGTTGGAGATAACCAGTTTCAGCCAGTTTGGGAGCAGGCATTTTTTGGCTTTGCCTATCCAGCAGATTTCGCCAGCGGAATTTCCTCAGGAGATATAGATAATGATGGCCAGGATGAGCTGTTGATCAATATTTTCCCAGATTTTTATGTGATTGATTTTGAGCAAATATCAGGGATTTATATTCCAGTCGGATACTTTTATCCCAGCCGAAGCCGCACAAATGTCATCACCGACATCGATGGTGATGGAACGGTAGAATTCTTTTTAAATACCGGTGAAAAAGTAATTGCATTGCAGGATCGATCTGGCTCTGTTGCTATAAAGCTTCCTGCTCCTGCAGGTTTCCTGGCATTTCCGTTGGATGAAAACAGCGTATTTATGGAATGGCTTAATGTTACTGGTGCGGTGGGGTATCGAATTTACCGAGGAAAATCAGCAGGGCAATTATTCCCTTTAACCGATGTATTCACAACAAGTTTTATCGACACAACTGTCCAGGCAGATTCATTGTATTGGTACGCTGTATCAGCAGTGGAGTCGCATATTTCTCAACTTGAAGGGAAAAACTCGGCACCGATCTCGGTTCGTCCCGGTGCTCGACCTTATTGTCTGTCAGCCAATTTTTTTGAACCGAACCAGGTGCGATTAAAGTTTAGTGAACAGATGGATGCATCCATCCTTGATGTTTCGGCATATTATCTCTCGAATGATATGGGACAACCAATTTCCGCTATTGATTCACGATTAGGGCAAGAAATTTTACTCACATTTGAATCCCATAGTTTTGAACCAGGAAATTATTCTATTGAAGTTACAGGTGTTCGAGATAAAGATCGCACACCGATTGATACCACGCGAAATTCGATTGCTTTTAAAGTCCCAGGTGTCACATCTCCATTTTACCTGACGAGTGCCAGTCTCATCGAAAGTCAGAGTATCGCCTTAGATTTTAATTTACCAGTCGATCCGACAACTGCTTCAGATAAAACCAACTATACAATAGAGCCAGCCATTCAAATTGAGAAAGTAACCACCAGCAAAAACAACCATCAAATCATCCTGCGAATTGACAAAAACTATCCTGTTGGAGCCCTGGGTTTTAATTATATCATAACCGTACAAAATATTTTTAGCCAATCTGGTGATCCTATCCAGCAAGGACAGGGCAGCCAGGCTTCATTGATATTCTATCAGAACGATCTGTCACAGGTCTTTACCTACCCTAATCCTTGCCGAGTGGGTTCAGGTGAAAACTCCATCATGTTTGCCAACCTGACCAAAGAAGCAACGGTCAAAATTTTGACGCTTTCAGGACAGGTGATTCGGACATTGAAGGAAACAGATGGTAATGGTGGTTTGAGTTGGGATTTGCGGAATGAGGGGGGGGAGATGGTATCTTCGGGAATCTATATTTTTTATATTTTCAGTGAAAATGATTCGAAACAAGGCAAATTAACCATCGTTAAATGAATTCAAATATTCAAAGCAGATAAGTAAATTTTAAAAGAAAACTCTTGCTTTTTTGAAACAAATTATCTATATTTTCCGTTAACAAATCGTAAATAACAACTCAATTAGCAACCGGGTATGCCGATTTCAGGCTGTCTCTTGGCGACATTTACGAGAATGGATTCCGGCCACGCTAGCTAAAACAACTTTGTCTAACACGATTAGCTCGTCAGGGTAAGCCTTTTTTTCTTATCAAACAACAGAGGAAAGAGGCTTTTTTATTTTAAAATAAATTTCATTGATTACTCAAATATGCATGAATATAAAAGACCTTGCAAATAATGAATTGGTGAAACTTTGTGCTCAACATCTTAATAATAGAAGTGCCTGGATGGAGTTTTATGCTCGTTTTGATGAGCGTATATGGTTAGTAACTTACAGAGAGTGCAAACAAAAAAGAATTATTGAACATTCCGTACAATTTCGTCAAATCGTACCGGATTTAGTACAGGATGTCTATGTAAGATTGGTTGAGAACAACTGTAAGGCTTTACGAGATTTCATAGGTGCTTCTGAAAATTCAATTTATACATACATTGGAATCATAGCAAAAAATGTTGTGAGAAATTATTTAATCAAAATGGGAGCGCAAAAACGTCCTGCAATAGATAAATCAATTGATGATATTCAATCAATTTCTAAGAACTGGATCAGCAAGGACAAACTTAATATAGTTCTTAACGATAGAGAGGAAGATTTAAAAGAACAAATAGAGGTTATTCTTGATAGACAGCTCAAAGGCAGGGATAAAGAGAGAAATAAGTTAATTTTTAAATTATACATGTATGAAGGTTTTTCTCCAGAGGAAATTGCTTTACAAAAGAAATTTTCACTTTCCGCAAAGAGAATTGGAAATATAATAAGTGAGATTAAAAAAGAATTACGATACCAACTCCTTGAACAAAAAATGGAGGTTTATTAAGGGGATTGGATTAAATAACTTGTACATTTGAAATTTTCTTCTCTAAATAACAATTTAATAAATCGATATGGGTAACTTATTTATCCTACTCCCTAAAAAGGTGGGAAATAATCTGTGATTTTTTGTCCTTAACTATAGAATGATTTTTTCAAATGAATATAACAAATTGTCTTGACGCAAAAAAACTCATTCAATATTACGATTTCCAATTAAATCAAGAGGAAAGACGGAACATTTCGATCCATCTTGCCGAATGTGAAATTTGTGCCAAAAACCTGCATATATTGAAAGCAATAGATAAAACTTTATTAACAGACGATGAAAAAGGACAAAAAATAGAGCAGAACCGAATGAAGGAAAAAGAATGTATTAGTAATGAAATTCTTTATGATTATCTTGAAGGCAGAGTGACAGACGCCCATGCCATGATCATCGAATCTCATCTGAATTCATGCCAGATATGCTTCCAGGAATTTGCCTCTTTATTAAGAAACTCTCTTTCACCTATGACTGATTTTGAGAAATCGGAAATTTCAAAGCTTCGTAATATATCTGCTGAGGAGCAAGTTTCTAAGATAATTTCAATTGTTGAAGGGAGAACTATTCCAGTTGTTGCAGTTGAGTCTGAAAAAATATCATTGATTTCGAAGCTCCGGGAAAAAATTAGACTATTTCTTTCTAAATTTACTTTCTTTAAACCACAATGGAGATATGCGACAGCGTTTGCTTGCCTTTTTCTACTCGCTTTATTTATTGGATATCCCCACTATAAACATTGGCGTAGTAATTCTTTTGCCAATAAAGGTGTTGCTTATCTAACATCAGAGTATCTGATAACATCGGAAACTGAACCTCGACCTTTTGGTGGGTTTCATTATGGAATTGTTGGGCCAACCAGAGATGAATATGTTCGCTATACCATTGATTCAGCAAAATTCGCCTTTGAAAAAGCCTTAAAATTGAACAGCAGAAATCTGTTAGCGCATCAATTCCTGGGGACATATTTTCTAGTAGTTGAACATGATTTCCAAAAAGCAAATTACCATTATCAGTTTGTTTATTCTCATGATTCAACGAATGCAGCTATTCTGAATGATCTTGGAGTCTTAGCTTTGCATTTAGAGAATTTTGATGAGGCTGTGAATAAATTTTCTAAAGCTTTAGCATATAATCCAAATTTATTAGAAGCACAATTTAATATTGCATTAGCTTATTTCAAATCAGGAAAAGGAGAAAAAGCAGCAAGGGAATTAAATAAATACATCGAGTTAGATCCAACCCGAAGTTGGGCAGATGTAGCCAGAAAAATTATTGATCAATTAAAAAATAAATAATTGAGTTCACTTTAAAAACCGCTAATTCCGCTAATTATTCTAATTTCACTAATTTTAATAAAATTAGTTGACTTAAATTGATAAGATTAGCGGCTAAGCCTTTTTAGAGTAGGCTCATAATTTATAAAAATATAATCAACCTCAATCTGGAATGATTGATATTTTTAATCCAGGTTCAGGGAGTGGGATTAAATAACTTGAACATTTCAATTTTTTTCAAGAATTATCAACAACAACTTATGTAGATTAAATAGGAAACTTATTTTATCCTACTCCCTTAATAAGCGGAGGAAAAGGAATGATGGTTTACAAATCTTCCAAAGTTCTAATCTTACGCCCGGAAATTTTCAGTTCGACATTAGGAACTTTCTGGGCTATTTTTGTTTTTATTGTAACCCTGATTGCAGTGGTAGGAGGGCAACGAAGCGGAGACTTTGTCGATTTTTTTAGGGCTATTTATCCATTTTATGGACCTAATTGGTTAGGGCTTATTTTTGGACCGATTTGGGGATTCATAAATGGATTTCTGTTAGGCTTTTTTATCGGATATATTTATACCTGGTTGGTGAGGAAAAAGATGGAAGAGGTGGGTGAACCTGTTTTTGATCTGGATCCTGATAAAGATATCAATATCATACAAAAAGGAGAGGGCGATAGACCGTATACAATTGCATTTGTTGCGAATCCGGCAATTTATCTGCCCACTTATAAAATCACAGAACAGATTTTGCAAACCATAAAAAAAAGTGTCTCTGACACTACTTTCACTTCATTGGCAGAATTACAAAACAAGATCGTTAGAGGAGATGGCGAATTTTTAGAACTACTTATAGGATTGATCGGCGAAGCAGAAACATCTGAGCATGGATTTAAAATAATGGAGCAGGCAAAATATTTCGAGGATGATACGACATTTGAGGCTGATTATATAATGGATAATAAAGACATATTTTTTAAAGTTGTTATTCGATGTCTCAGGAGCTTTGCAAACAATGAGCTACTCAGTTTGCCCGAAATTTTTCCAAGATTGAGATTAATTGCAATTTTTGAAAATGGAAATCTAACCCCAGCATATAATAATGCACTATGTGAAGTTTTTGATCCTATAACAGATATTCTGGCACCCAGATCTGATGTGAGTGTTATAACTAATTATGTGGACCGATTTGAACAAGATGTGGACGTAATTTTCCTTATTTCTGGTTCGCCTAAATATATCAGATCATCAGCATATTTTTCCCATGATGAAAGTAAAAAAGGAAAAAGTTTTGAATTCACATTTACCGATGATTTGACAAACTTTGACAAAAAAAGAATACATGCATTTTACCCTAAAACACCTGGTGTTGTGGCGCTCTCTGCCTGGGATGATAGATTAAAAACATCAGTTCATGAATTTGCTCATGCCATGTCATCTATTGAAAACGGCGCTATTGTTGATGAGTATATCGATTTTGAGACAGCTACGGTACTTGAAAACAACATGGTGAATAAAAGATGTCGTGCAAGCAAGAATGATCCAGTGCCTGATGTCTTTGCTAAGTACAAACCTGATGGAAAAAATCCTAAGGGAGAAATCATCCAGTATTTTTCTGATCGAGATCGAAGAGACAAGGATCCTGAATGGATTTCTTATGTGCCTGAAAGAAGGAAACCTTATGTTTCTTGCATTATGGATATTGCATATTTTGGATTTCGATTTGATAAATTAATTTTCGATTTTATGTACGATCGGTTGTTGACTAAATTGAATAGATCTAAATAAAAACAACAAAAATCCACTGATAAATAGATTAAAGGAGATGTAATATGACTCCCTTTCATCCAAAACTTCGTCGAGCTCTTTTACATGATTCTGAACATCACAAACAGGATGTTTTCAAAATAACAGATGACTTAATACAAAGCCTTGCATCAAAAAATGTCCCGAATGATATTCTCAGAAAAATAGAGCCTATAAAAAATAAGGAGTTTAGAGGAAAAGAAAAATTTTCAGAAGCTTTAAAAATGACGATTAAAGAAAAACAAACTTATAACGATTATGAGAAGTTGTTATTGGAGCATGTGGACAGGACCGGATTAACAAGTGAAAGGTTGTTAGAATATGAAGGACATGTTGCTCAACTTCACTATCTCCTTAAATATCGTGATCCCCACAAGCCTTTTATGATTACAAATTTATTACGTTCAGTTCGAACTTTTCCTGGAACTTTCATGCCCAATTTCGATATTATTCGAGAGCAATGGGTGAAAAATCAAGAAAATGCAATCAAAAGGAAGTACCATGATTTAAATCCATTAAATCTATTCAAATTATCTCTTAAGTTTTTATGGATTTGGTACCTGGCTGCTGCCTTTTGTAAGATTTTTAAATTTGCAAAATTTCGTTTCTGCCGGCAAACAGAAGGATTGGTAAATCGAGAGCAATGAAAAAGGTTATTGTACTGACAATTATTCTGGTAGCCATAGCTGGTACTGCTACCTGGTATTTTTTCATACACTCAGAAAGTATGGCTTCGTATGAGGAAATTCAGCAAACATTTAACAAAGATTTCCTGGACGAAAAAGAGCACGAGTTATTGAACACCTTTGTAGAGTATTTGAAATTGAACAGCAAAGATGAAGCGATTGCTGTAATTCTTGATAATAAATTCCAATATCGACTTATTTATCATAAATTGCTTCAGAAGGGACTATACTATAGATTCAGCAATAAACCAGATAGCTCAGAATTTAATCTGAAGGTTGCGTTGGAAATTGCCAGAGTTTATCAAAAAAACATAAATGATGAATTTTTAAAAAATGACTATGATTTTTGTAATTCACTGTTTGGAACTGACTTGAAAAGGAAAATTACGATAGAGTCATTTTATAATTTAGGGTATCAAAATCTCACAAATGATTTTTTAGTAGCAAGTAAATATTATCAAAAATCCCTTAATTTTAGCCACAAAATTGGCGATACAAAGCGAGAGGTGGACAATCTTTTAAAACTGCAATATTTTTTATATAATAAAGGATCCCATCAAGAGGCAATACAGCTTGGGCTTGAAATTTTAGATCTTGTTCGTGAAATAGGATATCGCTACAGAGAAAGTTGGACCCTATTCGGCATTGGCACAACATATTGTAATTTAAATAAATATAGTGAAGCGTTGGAATGTCTGGAACCTGGTTTAAAAATAGCCAAAGATTTAGAAGACCAGCAATGTATCGCGTCTATACTTGAACGAATATGTGTTGCTTCAAGAAGATTGGGGGAATTTTCAAAAGCATTAAATGCGATTAATGAATCAATGCGAATTACCCAAATTCTGGATAATAAAAAGGACCTGGTGAAACAGTTCATTGATATTGGTAATATTTATAAAAATATAGGCGATTATTCGAAATCAAGGGAATACTTAGAAAGAGCATGTATACTTGCTCATGATATTAAATATCATAATGAATCTACGGCACTGGAAAATTTAGGTGAAATTTATCGTATTTTAGGTGATTATGAAAATGCTCTTGTGTACAATGTCCGTGCCTTAGAATTAAACAACGAATCTCAAAACTATTATCTTATCGCCCGTACTAAAAAATACATAGGGGACGTTTACAAAGATCAAGAAAATTATCAAATGGCTTTGAAATACTATGGACAAGCATTAAATGCAATTGAAAAAGAGGCTAAAGGTTCTAAACCTCAACGTCTTGAATCTGAAATCTGGCTTAGTGTTGGCGATGTGAATAATGAACAGGAAATATGGGGATCAGCATTAGAATCCTATCATAATGCATTTAATTCCTTTAAAAACATCAATGTTCCAGAAGGGATTGTAAACTCCTTAATTCGATTAGGAAATGTATATAGAGAAATAAAACAATTCGATCAGTCGTTAGTCCATTTTAATGAAAGTATAAAAATAGGAGAAAAAATTCAAGATCCGTTGCTATTATGGAATGCTTACTATGGAATAGGCTTGGTACATCGCGATAAGGAGGAACTTATCTTAGCTACACAAGCATTTAAAAAAGCGATACATATTGTCGAAAAAACAAGAGAAAAAATTTTAATAGATGAGGAAAAAATAAATTATTTCGCTTCCATTCAAGAACTATATGATGAATTAATTCTGTTATATCATAAACAGGCAAAATCTGACTCTGCTTTTGACTTTTCTGAGCGTTCCAGGGCACGCGCTTTTTTTGATCTTTTTCATGGTAGACCTGAAGTTTTCATTAAAGAATATATGCCATTAGATATTGATAGAGCAATAAACATCCGAAATCTCTATAGTGGTCTTCCACCAACCATTGTTGAGATACAACATGCTTTAGATGAAAATATAACGCTAATAGAATATAAACTAACTGATGAAAAACTTATCATTTTTGTTGCAGATAATAAAAGGCTTAAGGTTTTTGATAGCGATATATCAAAGCAAGAATTGAATAATTTAGTATTAGAATTCAGAAAAACGATTGGTGCAGAACTTTGTGATTCGTTTAGAATTAATCTCAATAAAAACCCCAAACAGGTTTACGATCGTTTTATAGAGTTAGCCAGGGAGCTTTATTTGCTCACAATAGAACCAATTATGGAAGTTATTTCTCCAGACAAGGTGCTCTACATCATCCCTGATGACGCACTTTTCCATTTACCATTTGCTGCTTTGGTCTCAACTCAACAAGTTAATGATAGGTTTTTTATTCAAGATTTCACTATTGGATACGCTCCAAGCGCCAGTATCTTAAAATATTGCCTTGACCACAGAAAGCCAGAAATACCACCAAATCAGATGAATCTTTTGGCAGTCGGAAATCCAACTGGCGATCTTACTGGTTCGGAGCAAGAAGTAAGAAATATCGCAAATTTGTTTTCTAACACTGAAGTCCTGATCGGCGATGCAGCAAGAGAAGAAACCGTGTTAAATTTTTTAGGGAAAGATTTCAACATCATTCACTTTGCAACACATGCAGTTATAAACGAGAAGAGTCCTTTATACTCATATTTAGCGCTTGGCGGAGAAAAGGGCTGGAATGCTAAGGATAATATTATTCGTAGCTCAGAGAAAGTGTTTGAGAATGATGATCTGCTCATGGTGCATGAGATATTTAATGTGAAACTTCCTGTGGCAAGATTAGTTGCTCTTTCTGCCTGCCATTCTGCCGGTGGTCGTTTATTTTTAGGAGAGGGAGTGGTAGGAATGAGTCGTGCCTTCATGAAGGCGGGAACTTCATCTATAATTGCCAGCCTTTGGAAAATCGATGATCGGTACACTGAGAAAATTATGACAACATTTTATGAACAATGGATAGATAATAGAATTTCAAAAGCGAAAGCGCTTCAAGAAGCCCAATTAAAATTAATAAGTGAATTAACCGAAGATGTTGTGATAAAATATCCACATCCATATTTTTGGGCAGCTTTCGCTCTAACAGGAGATTATCGTTAAATAGTTTAGATCTTATAATAGTTTTAGGCAATGAGATTAAATAACCTTCACATTTGTATTTTATTGACCGTGAGAAAATAAATATTTATAAGACTATACTGAATAATTTATTTTATCTCACTCCCTTAAGTATTTTATTACAAAATAAGCAAAGGAGAATTAAGAAATATGAGTAATTCGAGTGAAAATAATATCATAATGCTGACTGATCCTCAGACTGATCCTCCGCCAAACACTGACATGTTTTTCTCTGAAAGAGCCCTTGTCAAGACCAATCAGCTCGATGCACCTAAATTCGGTATCGCGGTCGGATTAGCATGGGGTATCGTATTTGTTTTCATGGCTATCATCGCATTTATTACAACTCATGGAACAGGCTTAACACTTTTCAAAGACATCTACCCGGGATTTAATCCCCGCGCAATATACAGTGTCCTTATTGGTTTTGCGTGGAGTGTTGTTTATGGATTTGTCTTTGGATTGATTATTGGAGTAGTGTATAATAGCTTAGTCCGAAAAGCTGTTTTAGAAAATGAAAGCTGGGAAGCCTATACATAGCTTAGCCTTAAGATGCTTTTAATAAAAATGGCTAATACGTTTATTAGAGTCTCCCATAATCCAAGGTAAAGATTAATGGAGTACTGGTTTGTTGGAGTGATGGAGTATTGGATTAAATTCCATTAATCCATTGATCCATTACTCCTATGATTGAATGGTTATGAATTTCCGACAAATTTCTTTGTCCAGTGTCAAAGAAATTCATTGTTAAGTAACTATCAAGCCTGTTTGATAGAACTAGTTAAGCTCTGTAATCGCCAGGTTACTGTTGAATCTTTATTACGATTCAATAGGATGCCTGGCTTTTTTATTTTTAGAGAAACATTTTTTGTTAAAAATATACCAAAATTCGGGAATTAAACCTAACTTTTTTGTCCTTTATATTGGGAAGAGTAACGATGAACAAATGATTTGCATTTCAAAGTGGGAGGTGAAGGCAAAAATGTTAGAGTACATTGCGTTGGCAGTCATTTTAGTTACAGTTTTCTTTGATTCATTACGTGATGGATTCAAGGATGATAAAAATTGGTGGAAAAGACATATTGTGAAGTGGATTCAGTTTTATATTCCCATTCTGTTTGTTATGTTTGTCTATTTGGATTGGAAATGTTCAAAACTATATTTGAATCTTTTCTCAAGCCTGAACCTGCTCGATTGGAAACTAAAGTGCTTAACTTAGAACTATTGTCCTATAATTTTCATGAATCATTAAATCTCAAACCGTTGTTTGTGTCAATTGAAAGACAGATATGTGAAGACTGCACTTTGAATGTTGCAACAAAAAGCTGGTACCGAAATCGTTTGTACAAAGTTGCCAGGGAGATTAACAGAAAGCAAATCGCTGTTTTGGAGATTAATAAAAACAAGTTCGATTCAACAATTGAACTGAACGAAGATTTTTTGAACGGGAAAAAAATCATCGAATTGGATGAGTTCAGTATTAAATTGAACAATAACAAAAAAAGATTTATGATTACAGTTCTGGAAGCGGATACTCTCAGAAAAGAAATTAAAGTCAGAATGGAAGTCAGGTCTTCCAATGATGGAGATGACAAATTAGAAGTAAACGTTGAGTTTTGGATCAGTTTTTTTGATTTCCCGATGATCGACAATACCCGGCTCTCTCATGACTACAGATGCGCAATTGTAATGAACGATTTTTTCCAGAATTTTCTTGATATTACCGTGCTTTTCTTTCCAGGCTCGCGAGCCAGTCTTAAGGAGAAACCATATTATCAGGAAATAATTGAGAATCTGCTTCCTGAGAAAACTGATTATAAATAGTCTTGATTTAATTTTATCGTGAACTTTATAAAAACGAAAAGTATCAAAAGTTTGAAACAGTAATTCTTGTTTGAAATCAAAAAACTGTGTTAAAAAAAATAGCATAACTTGTAACATCATAACAAAATAGGTTGTCGATTTCGCTGGAAATATTTAAAAAAGGAGGAGCGATTTCGGCAACCTAAAATATTAGCTTCTGTTTTGATTATCCCTTATTTAAATTCCACACTGAAAACTCACCATCCCTTTTTTCTTTTATTTCAGAAATGTCCATTAGATTTTGATTAATTCTTGCTTTTATAAAAAATTTTTTATATCTTGAAAAAAATAATTCAAAAAATTTTTCAGTATAAAAATGGAATCGATTGTCTTCAACAAGAATCAAGAGTATAATTTATCAAACGAAGATAAGAATAATGTCATTCACATGGTTGAAAATGCATTAGCTCAAGCTCATCAATATGCAGCTACTCGTTCGTTTGACGAAGTTGGTGTCACATTAGCCACAGTACCTTATCTCGAAAAATTATACCAGCTTTACCCAGATGATAGGATCTGTCTATTCACAGGTGCTGGAGTTTCGTTTACCGAGTCAAAGTACTACAAGTCGCCCGGATGGTGGGATTTGCTTATGGAAATCTATGGACGAATCCGTCCAGATTTAACCGAATGTGATCTTGTTTTAAATTTTAAAAGATTGAGAAAAAAATATTCTCATCCCTGGCGCATGGCGAGTTTTCTTCAACTACAGACCAAAGGGGACAGATTTACTGAAATTTTGTGTGAATTGCTTTATCGTCGGACGCCAGTAAAAGATCTAAAGCTCAGACCTATAGGCGCGGATGAGGATAAACGACTTCCCAGAGCTTATCTTAATCGAGCCTCGACGCTGAACTCAGTGATTGCTTTTTGTTCAAGTATAAGAGCGATTCGTGCTCATGCATGTTATGAGAAGAATGATAAAATACAAGCAGTTCTTACTCTAAATTATGATAGCTTCCTTGAGGCGGGTGCCACACAAAAGTACAATTCAGGACGTTTTAAACCGAGAATTTCCAATGAGCCACCAGAAAAAGAAGAACAACTACCGGTTTATCACATTCACGGCTATATCCCTTATGGCGGTCGCAAACCGGCGAAAGAGCTTGTCCTGACGAGCAAATCTTATAAAAATGAATATAAACCGGGTGGAAAAACACGAGAAATTTTGGATCAATTCCTTGGCAAATTTTCAACATTATTTATTGGCATATCTTTTGATGATGAACTTTTGTTACAACGCCTTGAGGCTCTGGCAAAAAAAGATATAGCGCGTTACCATTTTGCATTGCTGAAACAGGGCACTTCTAACAAGTTGCTAAACCGTATATTGTCTGCAAATGTTTTCCCAATTCTCTATAGTTGTCATGAACAAATCCCGATGATTTTAAAGCACGTTTACATAACTGGATTACCTGAAACCTCGATTGTCGATATCGAAGCAATAATCAATGGAAAAATAAATAAAGTGGGTAAAATGCAGCTATCAAAGGATGAATATTGGAAATTATTGGTATTTAATAAAACATAATTTTTTAGTAGCAGTTGTAAAAGTAGCAACTGAAGAACCTGATTCAATCAAAGCCATTCAAAATGAAACTTACAATAAATATTGCTCTATATTAAAAGGAGATTTGAACCGTGAATAATAACAAGTTACTTGAAGAACACACCGAGCGAATTTATGAGCTTTATCAAAATAAATCAAAGAGCTTTCAGAAATGGTTTCAGATTTTGTTCAGTTTTGCTCTGTTGTTTTTATTCATCATCTTGATTCCGTACATTTCCATCAGGACATTGAATAATAAGACCTTAGAAAAGCAGAAATTAATAGAAGAGAAAATTGAAGAAAGAAAAAATTCAATTAAAACTTACATTAAAATTTTGGACGGAGTTGAAATATTACATAAAAAGATGGAAAGTGGTCCGAATGAACTTATAGCATTTATAGATTCCTTGAAACAAATACTGAAAGAGTCACAATCAATATCTAACGTAAATAACATTTTTGATCAAAGTCTTCAAGCTGAGCCAATACAAAGTAGACTGGTTTTGACTGAAGCAACATTCAAATCAATCATTCAGGAGGAAGTTGAAGATCGCTTTTCTAATTATCAGCAAATTATTCGAAACGAAATATTTGAACCTCTTCAGGAGCTTAAAAGTGATACAATCAAAACATACGAGCTAGATGCAATAATTTCAGGACTTGCTACTTTAGAAGAAATTTTTAAAAACAAACTGTCTGAAAATCCAGATTTTTGGCATACAATTCCTGGAAAACGGGAATTCTATCTCGGATTAGATGAGGACATTGAACGATTTTGGGAGATTCATGGTTCAACAATACAAAAACAAAGTGCAAAGATAAAAAATGAGGTGGATAATTTAACAAAAGAGAGCACTCGATTAAAAGAACAAATTTCAACATTACACGTCCAATCAAAACAACTTGATGAACGATTAAAACAAATTGAGTTCCCGTTCGGTAAACTGCCAATTGGATTGGATGAATCCATAGCAGTATTTCCTGTTTTATTGGCGATCGGATTTTTTGTTTGCATATTCCTGTTGCGTGATTCAATTCGTTTGAGAGAAAACTTTCACAGATTGTATCAACAAAAAGACCCAAAACAGGCTGTTGTCGACAGTGAACAAATCATGCTTGTCGCTCCGCTGTGGATTGATCCTGAAAATCAGGGTAGGAAAAATTTCATTCCGATCAGCATTCTATCGATACTATTCTTGATTTTTATTGTTTCCTGCAGCATCATTATCTATAGCTGGTTTATTCCTGGCACCTTTAAATTTGCTGTTCGCTTCAATTGGCTGTTGTACGGTGGATTGTATGCGCTAAGTTTTCTAATTTTTGTCTATAGCTATTGGCAAATATTCAAAGAAGTGAAAAATTATTCTGCTTTTAAGGAGTGAGATAATTTAAGCTATGCATTTCAATGGTATCCGCTCGATATTATACGTTAATGAATATTTTTCATAATTTAAATCACCTTAATGATATGGGATTTTGGATGCGGGATCTGGCGGTTATTCCTTATGTTCATTTCCATATCTCAAATTCCATATCCTAAATCCCTGATTGTATCATGTTCTGTCGGAATACCAAAAATTTTCCACCGAGGTAAGATTATACGAATTTATATTTAATTTCTAATTAGTGTCTGTCTGAAAAGGATTGCTTTCCGTAAAACAAGCATCATGCTTGTCTTGAAAATTATGAACTTAACTCACAAGCTGGAAGCTTATATTGCGATTTCCGCACAGACACTAATTAGCATAACCTGTCCGCCATCTTTTTGGATGATTCGCATAATTAGTGGTAAAAAACTTTTTAAATTTCTTGCCAAAAAACAAAGATTTAATCTGAAATATTATAGTACAAAAATGAAAAGCCTCGACCTTTACACCAGCAATCATCTTGAAATTCTTGTCGAAAAATTGGCAGAGATTTTACGTACTCCATTACCTTCATTATTTGATCAGGAAATTATCGTTGTACAGAGCAGGGGTATGGAAAGGTGGGTTTCGATGAAGCTTGCAGAGCGACTCGGTATTTGTACGAACATTCGATTTCCTTTTCCCAATGCTTTTGTATATGAAATGATCCAAAAGGTAATTCCTGAGATCCCTGATCCTTCACCATTCGATCCTGAATTTATGATATGGAAAATTATGGATATGCTCCCATCGTGTATTGAAAAGCAAGGTTTTGAAAGTATCAGGAATTACCTGGAAGGAACTGAGAGAAATCTCAAATGTTACCAGCTTTCAGAACGGCTCTCCAATACTTTTGATCAATACTTGCTTTACCGTCCTGAAATGATGTTTCGATGGGAAAAGGGTGAGGACGATCATTGGCAGGCAGTGCTCTGGCGAGAATTAATTAAGGACTTAGGAAACCAGCATCGTGCTGCCCTGGGAAAAACATTTTTTGAAGCACTCGAAAAAAACCGGGGACAGATTGAAGGTTTCCCTCAAAGAATTTCTGTATTCGGTATCTCAGCTTTACCCCGATTTCATATCCAGATTATTGATGCCATCTCTCAGTTTACACCGGTATATCTTTTTCTTATGAATCCATGCAGGGAATATTGGGGAGATATTGTTTCTGACCGAGAAATAAAAAGAGTGATCGGTTTAGAGGACAGTCAAACTCGCTCTGCTGAAGAACTTTACCTTGAAAGGGGGAACAGCCTGCTGGCATCAATGGGAACGCTGGGCAGAGATTTTTTTGATTTAATCAATGAAATCAGCCCACAGGATTTTTCCAATTTTGAAGAGCCTGATGAATCTTCATTACTTGCCACAATACAATCCGATATTTTAAATCTATTTGATAGAGAAAAGGCCGGGCAGAAACAGGTTATTGTGGCAACTGATTTATCGATCCAGATCCATTCCTGTCACAGCCCCATGCGGGAGGTTGAAGTTCTGCACGATCAGTTACTTAAAATGTTCAAACAAAATCCAGATCTGTTGCCAAAAGACATTTTAGTGATGACACCGGATATAGAAATATATGGCCCGTATATCCAGGCTGTGTTCGATTTACCGGCAGATGATTCCCGCCGAATTCCTTTTAGTATTACTGATCGAAGCGTGAGAAGAGAAAATCAGATTGTTGAAACTTTTCTGGCAATTCTGGATTCATACGAGAGCCGTTTTGGAGCTGCTCAGGTGGTGTCGATCCTCGAATCTCCAGCAGTGCGAAGTAAATTTGATCTGTCTGAAGCTGATCTCGAGCTGATTCGAATATGGATTTCGGATACACGAATTCGCTGGGGAATTGATAAGAATTACCGTCGTGCAATGGGGCTCCCTGCAACATCTGAAAACACCTGGAAAGCAGGGCTGGACAGGCTTCTTTTAGGTTATGCCCTGCCAGGTCATGGTGAGAACATGTTTGCTGGTATTTTACCTTTTGACAATATCGAAGGCAATGAAACTTCAATATTGGGAAATTTTCTGGAATTTATCGAAAAACTCTTTTCCAGTATTGAATCTATGGGACAGACACGAACATTGGAAGGATGGTCGGTCTTTCTCCGGGGAATTCTTGATCATTTTTTTGAACCAGAATCGCGTACAGAAAACGAATTGTTGGTTATCTGGCGAACATTGAATCACCTGAGTGATATTCAGGGCGAATCAAAGTTCTCTGAAAAAATCGACATTCAAATTATTAAAAACTATTTAGAACGTCTGTTTGAAAAGGAGATTCTTGGTTATGGCTTTATGACCGGTGGAGTAACCTTTTGCGCCATGCTGCCGATGCGAAGCATTCCTTTTAAAGTGATTTGTCTGATCGGAATGAACGATGATGCTTATCCGCGACAGGATAAATCGTTGGGATTTAATCTCATGGTGAAGCATCCAAAGCCGGGAGATCGATCTCATCGAAAGGATGACCGCTATCTATTTCTTGAAACTTTGTTATCCGCGAGGGAAAAGCTATATATTAGTTACGTGGGACAAAGCATTCAGGATAACAGCCTAATTCCTCCCTCAGTGTTGGTTAGCGAACTTGTTGATTATATCGAAGCTGGTTTTGAAATACCTGGCAGAAAAATCTTAGATCATCTGATAACAAAACATCGCTTGCAGGCATTCAGTCCCGAATATTTCAAGGGAAATGAAAAATTGTTCAGTTATTCAAATGATAATTACGAGGCAGCAAAGTGCCTGATAGATAAGCGCCATGATGCTTTACAATTTATTTCAAAAGGACTTACAGATCCTGGAAATGAGTGGAAAAAAATTGATTTGAATAGTTTATGTAGCTTTTTTCTTAATCCAGCAAAGTACATACTCACCAAACGTTTGGGAATTCAATTGGAGGAAGGGATTACAATTTTAAGTGAAGATGAATCCTTTGAAATCGAAAATTTAGATCGATATTTGCTTGAACAGAACTTAGTAGAAAAAAGATTTGATGAACAGGACTTAAAGGATTTTCAAAATGCGACAAAAGCATCTGGTATGCTTCCTCATGGAACTGTGGGTGAATGCATTTACGATCGTTTCAGTAGAGAAGTCGAGAGTTTTGTTCGGCAGACTCAACCGTTTATTCAAGTTAAACCACTGGGACCCGTTGAGGTCGATTTCAAAATTTCAGGATTCAATTTAACTGGGCAAATTGATCGTGTTTATCCCAATCAATTATTCCGTTTCCGATACGCAAAAATAAAATCAAAAGATCGTCTGCGTATCTGGATATATCATCTGGTTCTGAATTATTTGAATTTAGCAAATTGCCCACAAAATAGCATATTGGTCGGATTAAATCCTGATTCAAAGGATAACCAATGGGCTGGTTGGGAATTTTCATCTCTGGAAAATGCTAAGGAGCTACTTGATGAGTTGCTTGCGATATATTGGGAAGGATTAATAAAACCCATTCATTTCTTTCCCGAATCTTCCTGGGAATATGCATATCAAATTTTGGAAAGAAATAAATCTTCTGAACATGCTTTAGAAAAAGCACGGGATGTTTGGACAGGAAGTGATTACAGTCGTGGAGAAAGCGAAGATTTATATTATCGGCTCTGTTTTGCGAATACTGATCCCATTGATTTACTGTTTCAGGAAATAGCTATTGAGATTTTTAAACCAATCCTGGAAAACCAGGTGAAAATTAATTGATTAAAAAAATATATCAAACAATGGACTAAGGGCTAATGCAACTGATCATATATTAAGAACAAATTGGTTTGTATAAAAATAACTGATACCATCGCTTAGAGCGATGGTATCAGTCCGATTCCACTTTAAACTGAATAGAAACGGATTCTTCAATTCAATTATGAATGCGACCAAAAAATTTGACCTTAGCAATAGCTCCCTTGAAGGCAGGAACCTGATTGAAGCCAGTGCTGGAACCGGCAAGACGTACACAATAACCGCACTGTTTTTAAGGCTCATTATAGAAAAAAGTCTTTGTGTAGAAAATATTCTCGTTGTCACATTTACAGAAGCCGCAACAGAAGAATTGAGGGACAGAATCCGCACAAAGCTTCGGCAGGCAATAGAAGCATTTTCTGCCGGTAAGAGTGATGATGAATTTCTCAATACTCTCGTTAATAAGCACGGC
>SMTZ1_10000465_pt1 | contig 37608 bp, 30 predicted proteins | sample DeeMarSWOR136_30_FD_25667 | JGI IMG/M metagenome (IMG submission 25667)
GTCTTGCCATGATCAACATGCCCAATCGTCCCAATATTAACATGCGGCTTGGTCCGCTCAAACTTTGCCTTTGCCATATCAGTCCTCCTTAATTTTTTTTCTCAAGCCCACGGCCGGAATCGAACCGGCGACCCCTTCCTTACCAAGGAAGTGCTCTACCGCTGAGCTACATGGGCTTTTTTAGAAACGAACTCTAATTATATGGAAAATGTGATTCTTGTCAATAGCATATTCTATGTAATTCTTGATTTTTTGTTTATTGTGATTACAATTATTAAATAATGAATATATCTGTCATTTGTGACAGTGATCATCTTAGTTATTCCCAGGGCAGAATCATTAACAGCTATCACCGATTATGTAACATTCTTGCGTGTAGTAATTGTCGAAATCGTGCAACATTTGCTGGTGTGGGTCGGTTAGTGAAGTTCGGTATTGTATTGAGCACTGTCTTCTCATTCAATTGTGTAAGACAAGTAACGTACATCCCAGATCCAGAAAGAGATATTGACAAGTGGGTTCAGAACTTTGTGCAACAAAGATCCTTCAGTTATCGTTATAGACTGCAAACACAATCGGTCTATTCTGAGGCAGAGGGTGATTGTGTAATTGGGAGAGGTGAACATGTGCATGGTTCATGGCATTATGAAGATAAAGAACTTTCATTTGAATACGTTGGAATCGGAGATGTAGAATATAGCAAAGAGCACGGCACGTGGCATGAATCACCAAGAGGTGAAGAATCTGATATTCTTACCCAGATTGAACGCATATTAGAGTTTGATGCATTTGAATTTATGGCTTTTGACAAAACATATGCATACCGTTTTAAAGCAAATATTCCTTTTCTTGCACCTGGTCGGCGGAAAGAGATGATTGGTATGATCAAGATCTCAAACCGAAATTTTCTTCCCGAGGTTATCTGGGCAGGCCTCCCTGATTCGTCTAGTTATTGGAAAATAGAGCTCTATAACTACAATAAGAGAAAGCGCATAAAGGCACCGGTACGTGTTTGGCGGAACTACATTCTTGTTGCTGCATACGATCATATTAAAACCATAAAGAGACGACTCGAACTGCTGGATATAGATTATCGAATCAAAAAAAATGGGGATGATATTCTTCTCAGTGTACCCAAATATCTCACGAATGAAGATATAGAAACGGCATTATCTACTACGGTCCTACATGTGTACGATGTTGCGGAAGATAAGGAGAGCGCAACGAAGATAGCATATTTGAAAGACGGTGGCAACGTTTCAATTTTTCTCGGTAATCAACTGCTGGAACGAAATGACATAAAAAATGCAAGAATTGAGTTCGACGTAGTTTCGAGGTCATATCTAGAGCTTTCATTACATGAAAAGCGAGTATTTCCTTTGGAAATTGTTATTGAAGTAGACAGTGTAATGCACAGTATAGTAAGGCTTGACACAACGGAAAAAATCAATAAAATGAAGTTGTATAGCGATATGCGATATTACAATATGCAGCTGTTGAGGGCATCTCTACTCCAGCCATTGCCAAAGATTGTGCTTAAACCAATCGTTGAGGAGCGTAATTGATAAATCTAATTCTGCTGATCTATGCAGGCTTCATCCTGGTTCTCTTTTTCTATGCAATTCATTCATTCATCTTGCTCCTCCTTCATTTTCGATTTAAGAAAAAGGAAAAGAGAACAAGAAGAAGGTTGAAAAGGCTTCCCGTTGTTACGGTGCAACTGCCTATATACAATGAGAAATTTGTCGTTCATCGGTTATTGAAATGTGTGACATCATTAGATTATCCAAAGGCAAAACTTGAAATTCAGGTTATTGATGATTCGAACGATGAAACAACTCGTATTGTTGAAGATCTAACAAAAGACTATCAAATGGAGAACTATGACATAAAGCATATAAGAAGAGGGTCGCGTGCAGGCTTCAAGGCAGGTGCGCTCCAGTATGGATTGGAGCGCTCACGTGGAAAATATGTTGCTATCTTTGATGCCGATTTTATGCCGCCCCCTGATTTTTTAAAGGAGCTATTGCCTGAATTCCTCGCTCATCGCGTTGGAGGAGTGCAAGCACGCTGGGGACATCTTAATTATGATGATTCATTTCTTACGAGGTCACAGGCGATTGGTCTTGATAACCATTTTATAATGGAACAGCGACTACGTTCGCGAGCGCATTTTTTTGTTAATTTCAATGGTACCTGTGGTTTGTGGTTAAAACGGGCAGTAATTGAAGCCGGTGGATGGCAAGGAGATACACTTGCTGAAGATTTAGATCTCTCTTATCGGGTGCAGCTAAAAGGATGGACCATCGCGTATCGCGATGATTTTGTTGTTCCTGGAGAATTGCCTGAAAATGCATATAGCTACAGAATTCAGCAAAATCGTTGGGCAAAGGGAACGATCCAAGTAGCGCGTAAGTTATTACCGCTTGTCCTAAAATCCACATTGAAGCCGATTGTGAAGTACGAGTCAATTGTCCACCTCACGTGTCACATAAACTTTCTTGCCCTGCTCGGTTTGGCCATCTTTTCTCTCCCGATAGTATACTTTAAAGTAGAAGGAATCGTCTCCAATACATATTTTATATTTCTCTCTTTTTTCACTGTCGGTGCTTTTGGTTATCCTTTCTTATATTACCTCTCGCAGCGAGAGGCATATCGAGATTATCGCAGGAGGATTCCCTATATCGTTGGTGTGATTGCGTACAGCATGGGGCTTTCTGTTTCGAATACCAAAGCGGTCATTGAGGGATGGTTTAATAAAAAACATGTATTTGCCCGAACACCCAAATCTGGTGGTTCGAAAAAGGCCTACCGTCCAGAAGCAAGGTCGATTGTTCCTATCTTGGAAATACTGCTTGGTCTTTATGTTTTTGCAAGTCTTATTTATGTCATTGTAAACCTACAGATCATACTGATACCATTCCTTCTTTTGTATAGCTTTGGATTTCTCAGTCTGGGTTTCTCCTCTATCAAAGATGACATCCTGGCCTTAAAACCGCAGGAGGTATTATGCTCAAGAGAGAACTCTTAGATATTTTAGTTTGTCCCAAGTGTAAGGGTGAATTGGAATATAATACAGAGAAAGAAGAGCTAATATGTCACAAGTGCAAGCTTGCCTATCCGATAAAGGATGATATCCCTATTATGTTAATAGATGAGGCGAGGAAATTGAATGATTAACATCTTTTTATCATTATTTGTTATTGGTAGTTCTCATGTCTATCCCCTGAACAATAAGGGGCTCGAGATTACTTTCTCAATGGAGGCATTAGAGAAACAGGACTACTCTTTTCCCGAGGCGGTGTGGTTACACGAAATAGGTGAACCAAATCTTCCATCTGTTGTCTACAAGATTGGAATACCGCAGGACTCTGACGTTGAGGTTACCATTCTTGAGAATCGAGAGGAAGTTGTACAGAATATTACAATTGAACCTGTAAGGCATTTAGGGATATACGAACCACCATTCCCCGAGACAATCGAGATATATGGAAATGTTTATGAAGAAGACCGATTTTTCCCCCACAATCTCGTTGAACTGAGTGAACCGGCCTATTACCGGGACATATATACAGTTGAAGTACGGTTGAATCCGATTCGATACAACCCGGTCTCCAGAACACTGAAAGTCTCACGCTCTGTTAAGGTTAGCCTAAGATTCAAAGGAATACCCAAGGAGAGACCGATTCTTGATACGTCTTTTGAAGAGATTTACAATAGAATACTCGTGAACTATGAGCAGTGTAAATCATGGCGTCGTGAGCCAAAAAGGTCAGCTGGAAATCCGTTTTCTCAAGGTGTCTGGTTCAAGATAGAAGTCGACGAGGAGAGACTGTACCGAATTGGTTATGATGAAATCATGAATAGTGGTCTTGATCCTGGACAGTTTGATCCAATGACAATGAAGATATATACTGCCGCATTTGATCTCTTGCCAGAAGCCGTTACTGTTCCATTCCCAGATTCACTCGTCGAAGTTCCGGTGTATGTAGAAGGTGAAGATGACCATGCCTTTGATAGTGGTGATTATTTAGTATTCTATGGTTTTTCAGCGAGTCACTTCATATCTGATACGATGATCAGCTGGTTTGAAAATGGATATGCACGAAACAACATATATTGGTTTACCTTTGGTGGTGAGTACGGGAGGAGGATGGAGAGGATCGATGCATCATGGAATGGAGAGACGCCCGATACGAGTGCTGCCGAAATAATGCATTTCGAAGTGGATGTAGATAATCCGACCCGCTCAGGGGTAAACTGGTTTTGGTCGGATGTGTCTGCTAGTGGCACAGAGCCTGGCTACCACTCATTTGTCATTAACCATCCTGAGGCACAGGGTGACGCGCAGATCGCAGTGGGTATATTCACACTCAGTTATGGGACACGAATTTATAGGTGTAACCTTGATGGTGAAGTCTTTCTTAATGACACGCTTTCTTTGCCAACAAGGAGCAGTATGCCACCGCTCTATTTAACGGGAAATGGTGTGCTCTCGGGTGATTCATCAGGATTCACCTTCTATGTCCATGCCTTCCCAGACGAAGGTGCAGTGTATTTTAATAGCGTTGACTTGGAGTATGAGCGCTTCACCGATTTAGGTCAACCTTTTCATGCATACATTCGGGATCCACAGAGCTATACAATTAAATGTTCTAATGCTGGCAATACGCCGTTTGTGCTCGATATTACTGATTTGAGAGCGCCGAAGATGTTTGACAATTATACAACTGAGGGAAACAGTATAATATTCTCAAGCAGTTCGGATTCGCTCCAGTTGCTCTATTTTTCAAAAGCTTCATTGGCCAAGTCAGCAGACCTTATCCCGACGAATCCAGGTAATTTGAGAACAGCATCTGTTGGTTGTGAGTATCTCGTTATCACACACAGAGATTTCAAGAACGCTATCTTGCCCCTGGTTGATTATCGGCGGAGAGAGTATTCAACCAAGGTAGTCGTTATTGATGATGTTTTCGATGACTTCTCATTTGGGAAGTATGATCCCCTCGCGATAAAACATTTTCTCTACTTCACTCTGAATGACTGGACCACTGTTCCAAAGTACGTTCTCTTGGTCGGTGATGCTATCTTTGATTACAAAAATAACAGAGGTGTTGAGAATCCGCCAAACTTCATCCCCATGTATGAACGAGGCACTACTCTATCAGGAAATCCAGGAATACCACCCAACTACATATACGAAGGAGAATATGTAAACTTCGGTGCTGGTGAGGTAATGGCACTTGGAAGAATTACCGTCAGGACGACGAAAGAGGTAAGAGATTTCATCGATAAGTTAATGACCTACGAGACTCAAAACATTGATGGCATGTGGAACAAGAGAATCATCCTTGCTGGTGATGATGAGTATGCTACAGGCTGGGAAAGTCCCTATGATCACTGTGGCGCCTGTGAGTTGACGAGTGTTCAAGTGCCTGATACTCTGTATGACTTTGCCAAGGTCTACATGATCAGTTTTTTCCCATTCCCTCCGCACCAGTCCGACACAAGAAAACCCGACGCCACCAATGCCTTTATTAGGGAGTTGAATAAAGGTGGTTATGCCGGCGCCTATTATGGCCACGGAAATGTGGAGCAACTTGCCCATGAGGTTTTATTCGGATATGACGATATTCCGCGGATCAGGAATAATAGAAGATATTTCTTCTTCTATTTCGGTTCATGTACTGTAGGGAGATTTGATGACCAGAAAGAGGGCATTGGTGAAGAGCTTGTCAGGATAAAGAATGGAGCAATCGGCACACTCGGCGCAACCGCAGGCACAGGTTGTGGCCCTAATACAAACCTGGGGCAAACACTATTCAGCTGTATCACAGATCCAGATACCAATCTCACCATGGGCGAGTGTTGCCTCATTGCCAAAGATGGTTTGTGGAGTCTTCACTACCTGCTCCTTGGTGATCCAGCAACAAAATTGAGGAGGGTCACTGAAAGAATGGTGCTTGAGGCGACACCAGAATCATTGAGACCCATCGAAAGATTGCACATCACCTCTGATGAAGATTCCTACTACCTCAAGGCATTTGTGCGTGATGCAGACACTATTACAGTATTTGATGATTCCACTTTCGATAAGATCGCCGGTTATGTGTATAGGTTGGTAGAAACGAGCGGTGTACCGGTTGGTTTTGGCTATGCGATTGACGGCAAAGAGATATATGAGGGTTTTTGGGATGACGATACCGCAGTGATTATTGCTCCTAATTTTGTGACAGATAAGTTCCCAGTTATAAAACTAAGTAGTATCAGCAGCGAGAGGAGTGGTTTTCTCGACTCTACTAAGGTTTATGGCTCGGCAGCACCTTCTTCTGATACTGTAGGTCCAGACGTAGTGCTGTACGATGGTGCCAGGAGGCTTCATGACGGTGATTGGGTGGATCAAAGCTTTACGCTGACCGGGAAGGTGACCGATATGAGTGGTATCGATCTATTGCATTCGGTAACGAGCGCGCAAGGTTTTCACCTTCAGATTAATCAGAGCACTGACAGAATCGACCTCAGAGACTACTTCATTTATGACCGAAATTCTTATACATCAGGAGAATTCAATGTTAATCTGGTCTTACCTGAGTCGGTAGACACATTAACAATAAATGTCAATGATAACCATTTTAACCGGACGATCAATACGATAGTGCTCAACGCCGCAACTGCTGGCGAGGTCTCGATGGAAAACTTTCTCGTCTATCCAAACCCATTGCAGAGCGAAAGTGGTATATGGTTCACATTCACGCTTTCTCGTTCGGGTCTTGTCGACATTAAAATCTTCACAATAGCCGGTCGTTTGATTAAAACTATCAGTAATCGTCTTTGTAGTACTGGATATAATCAGATAGACTGGAACACCCTCGATGATTTTGATGATGAGATTAGTAATGGCGTATACTTGGTCAAGGCGGTGGTTGAATCGAGTGGTGCGCAAGATGAAGTCATCGAGAGGTTTATTATTGCCCGATAATCTGTGGGTTTTTACTGAGGGGAGATAGCAGTATGGAAAAAAATATAAATAACATTAATTACAATACAGGAATCGCAAAGGTTACCCTTCATAGTGTTGTAGACCGCCAGGGGACGGCTGGCGAGATTTTTGGTGCGTTAGGTCAGCAGGGTTTGAATGTTGAATTGATCTCGACAAATTCCCTTGGTCATGGCAGAGCCGATGTATCTTTTGCTGTGCTTGAAACATACCTCGATGAGGTCTGCAAAACCTTAGAGACAGTCAAGGATAAGTTTGGAACAAAGAAGATTATCATCGATAGAGATTGCGCTATGATTACGATATATGGTGGAATGCTCTCTGCCACACCCGGCATTGCGGGTAAGGTTTTTTCTGAATTGTCTGACCGAAAGATAAATATCGAGATGATCAGCGCCTCTTTATCAGCCGTGAGTATTGTCGTGAAAAAGGAGAGGGTTAGTGAGGCCGTCGAGGCTATTCGAGCCTTGGTAACTGATTCCTAAGTTATACACTATTTCAAAAACCTTTTCTTGATTGTAGCCACTGCTTCAACCACCATAGCTGAACTTGATTATATGACTTATTTATTTTTGTGGTATGAGTGTCCGCGTATTCTCTTCGATAGCCAGGATGACAAGAATGAGTTCTGCACCTGCGAGCAGACTAATAAACCAAATAGCGCCAATAATCAAGACATAGAATGCCATCGCAATACCACCGAGCGGGCCTAACATACCTGGAGCACCATAGCGACTACCAAATTGCGACAATGCTGCACCGCCCACAAGCATCACCAGAAAACCGATTATGGTCAACGCAGCAACAATCCAAGCAATTATTTTCAATAATACCGATATTGTACGCAATGCCGTAAACTTTTTCTCCATCACTCCTCCTTATCTAAGATTGTATACACGGTGACGAGAAAGTCAATGACTATGGGCTATACGACCTTCTCTGTAATAAACGAACTTCTTGCCCCTCCGTACTACCTCAGTTGCACCGATCTCCCTAGCTTTCAATCTTATTTCTGATAACAGAAAGAGATTATCCACCTCTTCTGGATATCTACCGAATCTATCAACGATCTCCTCCTTAATTGATTGAAGTTCACGTCTCGACTCGATGGCAAGGAGTCTTTTGTACAGAGCAGTTCTTTCATATGCCTTCTCAATATAAGTACTGGGGAAATATGCATCCATCTTCAAGTCAAGGATTGGTTCATGCAATACGTGTGCTCCCTTTAAAGTACTTACTGCCTCTCCGAGAATTTTCATATAGAGATGATATCCGATCGAATTGATATGGCCTGATTGCTCTTTGCCCAACAGATTACCGACTCCTCTTATCTCCATATCCCTGAGGGCAAGACGAAATCCTGACCCCAGTGAGGTGTACGACGCCAGTGCTCCGAGTCGTTTCTGTGCCTCTTCGGTTATTTTGTGATGAGACGGTACTATAAAATACGCATAGCCCTGTGTGTCACTGCGTCCAACACGACCTCTCAATTGATGTAGATCTGCGAGCCCAAATCTGTGGGCATGATCAACAACGATAGTATTCACTCGTGGCATATCCAAACCAGACTCGACGATTGCAGTGGATAGGAGTAGATTATACTTTCCACCTAGGAAATCGACCATGCGCTTTGCGCTTATATCTTCCCTCGTCTGTCCATGAAGAAGGCATATTCTCAAATCAGGCATAATCTTGAGTAATTTTGCCCTCACCGTTTCAATTGTCTGAATGCGGTTATGAATATAGAAGATCTGTCCGCTTCGAGCGAGTTCGAACTTGATTATTTTCCGTATTTCATCATCATCATAAAATATGATTTTGGTGATAATATCTTTCCTGCCAGGTGGTGGCGTATATATATTAGAGATATTCTTTAGGCCGGTAAGCGCCATATAGAGAGTGCGCGGTATCGGTGTTGCAGAAAGATAAAGCGTGTCGATACCTGGTTTGAAGTTTCTTATTCTCTCTTTTTGTACAACGCCGAAACGCTGCTCTTCATCTATGATGAATAGTCCCAGATCTTTAAAGTGAACATCGGGTTGAAGTAATCTATGGGTGCCGATGGCAATATCAATCTTTCCTGAGGCGATTTCCTCTAGAATTTTCTCCAAATCTTCTTTTTTCCTGAAACGGGAAACCATCTCTACATTCACTGGAAATGCTTCTAATCTTTTCTTGAACGTGTTGTAATGCTGAAATGCCAACAGCGTAGTAGGACAGAGCAGCACTGTTTGCTTACCATCGAGCGCTGCTTTAAATGCAGCCCGGAGAGCGATTTCTGTCTTACCGTACCCAACGTCTCCACAGATTAACCGTTCCGCAGGGCTGCGTGATTCCATGTCGCTTTTGATTTCAATAATCGCCTTTCTCTGATCTTCTGTTTCAGCATAGGGAAACGATGTTTCCAATTCCTCCATCTCCACTGTATCTCGAGAGAATGCAAAACCTCTCTCCTGCGATCGCCGCGTGTATAGATTTATCAAATCAAGCGCGAGGCGCTCAGTCGCTTTCCTTACTCTATTCTTTGCTCTCAGCCATGCTTCGGTGCCTAGTTTCGAGAGTTTTGGGGGTCTTTCTTTGGTGGCGATATAACGTTCAAGCAAATTCATCCGCTCGATCGGTAGGTACACCCTATCATTACCTGCATAGTCAATGCGTAAACACTCAACCTTCCTATTCTCAAAATCGATCAATGTTAGTCCTTTGAATTGACCAATCCCATAGTCTGAGTGGACCACGAAATCATCATCTTTCAAACCCATAAGGTCATCGACAAACAATCCTCGAAAAACACGTTTCCTTCTCTTTACTTCACCGAATACCTCTTTTTCAGTTAGATAGATCACATTTCTGCTTTCGTCGACAAATCCTTCCTCGACAGGCACTGGATCTATATCTATTTCTCCGAGCAGTGTTCTTAATTTGTCGCTTATGGAGCGATGGGGAATGAAAAACTTAAATGTGTGCCTACCTTCTGCGATATCCTCTCTCAATCTTCTTAAATTGCCAAAATATTTATATGGAGGCGAAAATCTGTACTGTATTTCTCCAGCTGTTGAAATAATAACGGTGGGTAAGGGAAGGGTATATTCCTTTTCGCTGACAATGACCGCCTCTTTGTTAATTAATGCTATCAATGGCTTACTGTACCCTATTTTCGCAAGTGATAGAGTACAATGAGACACAGGTTCAATTGACCTCTGATTTTGTGTATTAAATTTTCTGATTGAGAAAATTCTCTCGCCATAAAACTCAATTCTGACCGGTTGGTTATAGGGTTCAAATATATCCAAAATACCACCGCGCACTGCATATTCACCTTCTTCTTCAACAATATCTTCATGTGTGTATCCAGTTATATGCAATCTCATGAGTAATTCGTCCACATTAATCAGTTGATTTTCAGATAGAATAAGCTTTTCTTTTACTTTAATTTTTCTGGAAAGAAAATCTCTTGTAGTGAGGACTATTTTTGATTCTCTATAATATGGATTTTCGCCATTTATCAATATAGTTTCATTGAGAAGATTTTTGAGCTCGTGGTAGTATCTGTCAATTCTACCCTCATCGGTTATATAAACTACTTGGGGAATCACGGTGGCGAGTTTTGCCAGGAACAATGTAGCTGACGAACCTGAGAATCCACCGACAGATAATCGTTTCTGCGTTGTCAGTTTTTCTACTACTTTATGAATGTCGAAGATATCGGGATATACCATATAACGTTTTATTTGTGATCAATGCCGATGTTACTGTATTTTAGATTCCGTGCTCTGAGACAGTGCCACACCTAGTGCAATTGAGTGTAGTTTTGTTTCAGGTTCATCTGCCCTCGACAACATAACTACAGGTTTGGCTGCACCGGCAACCATGCCAGCAGGTTTTGCGTGTGCGAAATATATCAAGCCTTTAGCCCAGATATTTGCAGCTGAAATGTTGGGCATTAACAGGAAATCAACATCGCCAGCAATTTCACTTTTTATCTTCTTATGTTCTGCCGCTTTTCTCGAAATGGCTACGTCAAATCCAAAAGGTCCTTCGATAGTGCAATTTTCCATTTCGCCCTTTTTGTGCAACTCTACGATTTCCATTGCATCAGTTGTTTCTGGCATATCTGGATTGACCGTTTCACTCGCTGCGATGAGGCCAATCTTTGGTTGTTTAATCCCCAGCGCCCGCATTGTTTCGATGGCATTATTGATGATGTCAATTCTTATCTTAAGGTCGAGCTGCGGATTCATTCCCCCATCAGACATGAGTATTAGTTTATGATAGTGTGGGATCTCCAGAACTGCAATGTGACTCAAGATTTTACCGGTTCGTAAGCCCCACTCTTTATTGAGAACGCCTTTTAGAAACATCGAGGTGGGGAGCATACCTTTCATTAGGAAATGACCGTGTTCCTTCACCAAAGCGATTGATTTCTGTAGTGCCTCGGTTTCGTTTTCAGCATTATGGACTATGGCCTTTTCTAAATTGAGGCTGACAGTGCGGGCGCATTTCATGATATTATCTTTATTACCTACTAAAACAAGCGAAACCAAACTCAATTTCTGAGCTAATCGAACACCTTCAAGGACTGTTTCGTCCTCAGCACACACGACTATACATTGCTTTGGTGCTTTTTTCTTTGCAGTTTCTACTAATTCCTTAAAATTCTTCACAACAGGCGTGTAGTACGGCTCTGGGGGCACAAGCTACACAATCACTCCTATGCCCCCATTTATGTTTTGTTTCACAAATTGTTGCCGAAATTCTTTATAAAAGCATCACATAATTTTTTACTCCACTCATCGCGTACCTCTAATCTACCGAGAAAGAATCTAAGAACGGGCGGTTCAGATACCCATTTCATTCCTTTTATTAACTCTCTATTTTTGTACAACCAATTCAATCTATGTACTACATATTCGATCTGCGATACTGTGTACACCCTTCTTGGGATGGCTATTCTGGTGAGCTCCAGATCGGCATAGGCTTCACTACCATCTGGATTTCTTTCCATTGAGACCGTGCCCCTCTCCATCGATCTGACTCCGGATGCAACATAGAGTGCAGCAGTTAATGCAGCGGCGATATATTGCTCTTTAGGGATATGTGATACAAATTTCCGAGCATCTATGTGGCAGGCCAATCCACCGGGTGGTGTAACCACTGGAATTCCTATTTCTTCGAGTCTGCTCGCAAAATACCTTACCTGCTCCACTGCACACCCTGCGACGCTTGGATCTATCATTTCTCTCATGCCCACGGACATCATACCTACTTCTCTTTGTGACATACCGCCGTATGTAAAAAATCCTTCATAAACTGGTAACCACGGTGTTATTTTATCAAAGAGCTCTTTGTCGTTTGTCGCAATGCAACCACCCCTAACACAGGTATTTTTTCTTCCGCTCATGTAAAATATGTCAACGAGACTACACATCTCTTTCACGATGTCTCCAACAGTCTTGTTTTCGTAACCTTTTTCCCTCTGCATTATAAGGTAGGCATTCTCACATATTAGACTACCATCCAATACGGTAAGGAGTCCAGCATCCTTAGAAATCTTTACGATTTCCTTGAAGTTCGCCATTGAAAACGGCTGTCCACCAAGCAAATTGGCAGTTGCCTCCATCCTGACATACGATATCTTCTCTTTTCCATATTTCTTTATGACGTCTCGTAGCTTTTGTGGATCCATATTACCTTTGAAGGGATTTGTGCTTTTTGTCTCGAGCGCTTCATCATAGAATATCTCTAAGATCTTTGCCCCTGGTAGTTCGATGTGTACCTTTGTGGTAGTGAAGTGGTAGTTTGTAGGTACAACTTGACCTGCTTCAACAAATGTCTTTGCCAATAGGTGTTCTGCTGCTCGTCCCTGGTGAGCATTCATCGTGTATTTGTAGCCTAGAATATCTTTTACTGCGTCAGCAAAATCATAGAAAGTCATACTACCTGAATACGCATCATCGGCTGTCATAAAACCAGCGAACTGGTTATCACTCATTGCATTAGTTCCACTGTCGGTGAGCATATCAAGGAATATATCCTTGGTCTTAAGTTGGAATGTATTGTAGCCGGCTTCTCGTATTGCCTTAAGCCTCTCTTCGGCTGGTATAAGCGTAATGTTTTGAACCATTCTTGCTTTATGCATCTCTACAGGAAATTCCCTCCCGTCTGATGCTTTTATGATCATTTTTTCCTCCTTATTTTATTTCTTCTTTTAAAATCCGAAGGTGACTTCCATTAAAATTTAGGTTAATTAATTATAATATGCTTGGTTCACAAGGTTAATCAATTCCCAAACTAGAGAATTTTTTTAAGTGTATTGATCAATCGTCTGTTGTGCTTTTCAGTACCTATAGTTATACGTAACGCATTAGGAAAACCATATTCTTTGATAGTTCGGGTAATTATGCCCTTTTTCTGGAGGGCTTCAAAAACGACTGTGCTATCTCTATCGAAATCTACAAAAATAAAATTACCGTAACTCGGAATATAAAAGAGTCCCAATTTCTTATATGCATCATAGAGAAATTCTTTACCTGCTTTGTTTATACTGCATCCTTTTTTAACATGTTGATGATCATCGAGTGCAGCTATTCCTGCAACTTGAGAGATTCTGTTCACATTGAAAGAGATTCTTAACTTCATTAAATTGGCAATTACTTTATTATCTGCAAACCCATAACCCAGTCGTGCTCCAGCAAGGCCGTATATCTTCGAAAAGGTACGAAGGATTATTATGTTCTTCCCTTCGTTAAAATATTTGAATGAGTGTGGGTAAAGGGGATTATCTATATACTCATAGTACGCTTCATCAATTACTACGAGTATATTGTCGGGCACTCGTTTAAAAAATTCTTCAAGTTCATCTTGCGTGGCTATTGTGCCGGTCGGATTGATTGGATTATCAAGAAAAATGAGTTTGGTGTTGCTCTTAATCGCATTCAGCATTGCCTCTAAATCGTGGGCGTAATTCTTCAACGGGACCTCAATGAGCTCGCCGGCTGCGATATTTACAGCGATCTTATACCATATAAATGAACCCTTACTTACAATTGCACTATGGTCAGTACCGAGATAGGCGAGCGTTACGAGTGGAAGAATCTCGACCGAGCCATTCCCGACAATAATGTTTTCTTGACCGACATTGAATTTTTTAGCCAGTTTTTTTCTTAAATAGAAACAGTTGTCATCTGGATAGAGAAAGGATTCATTCAACGCCTTTTTCATTGCGCGAAGCGCCAATTGAGAAGTTCCTAAAGGATTCTCATTTGAAGCCAATTTGACAATTTCGCCTCTTAACTTTAATTCCCTAACGACCTCCTCAATCGGTTTACCAGGCTTATAGGGTCTTATTCGTTCAACGAAATTCCGTGCCTCAATCATAACAGATTAGTATATACAGAATTTGTTATAATGCAAGACGTAATTTTGATAGTGCTCAGGTTATGAATAAATCGCCTTGACTTTCCTGCCTTTCTGTGCTATACTAATTATTCCTCAATTGAATGAGGGAATAGAAGTGCAATTATCGAAGCAAGACTGCAACTATTATGAGGCTGGCATATGGTGAAGGAAGAGGCTGTCGACGCCTTCAATTTTAAGCCCGGTAGGATTCTTGCTAAAAAGTACGAGATAATTTCGTTGCTCGGCAGCGGATGGGAGGGAGAAGTGTATCGCGTTCGTGAAAGGCACATCGGTATCGAACGGGCGGCAAAGGTCTTTTTCCCCCAGCGGAATCGCCACAACCGCGCTACGAAATTTTATGCACGGAAGCTTCACAAATTACGCCACTGTCCGATCCTTATTCAGTATCACACACAAGAATATATAAGGCTCCGCGGCATGTCCATTACCTTTTTGATTTCCGAGTACGTCGAGGGAGAACTACTGAGTCAGTTTCTGAAACAGCAACCTGGTAAACGTCTCACTCCGTTCGAGGGTCTTCATCTCCTTCGCGAACTCGCGGCGGGAGTTGAACTCATTCACAGGGCGCGCGAATATCATGGCGATCTTCATGATGACAATATCCTCGTGCGTCGCCAAGGGCTCTCATTTAACGTTAAGTTGGTTGATATGTATAACTGGGGCATGCCGAGTGCAGAGAATATTCGCGATGATGTCTGTGATCTCATACGCATCTTTTATGATGCGATAGGTGGTGCTCGCTTTTACGCAAAGCACCCCAGGGTTGTTAAGGACATTGTTTGCGGTCTAAAACGATCACTTATTGTGCGTAAATTTCGAACCGCTGGTCACCTCCGACAATACCTTGAGACAATGTCGTGGAGAACTGTTGGGTGAAAGTTTTCTATGTGCATGACGGCGCATACACCGCATTGTGAGTCTATTGAGCTAAATATAACATCGGCACTTGCCCTCGATAAAATGTATGATTAAATCTAATACAATGAAGAAATTTTTCTGTTGCATTTTTTTCGTGTGTTTTTGTGTTGCGTGTACACCAAAACAGAGTACCGTGCATTCTGTTCCAGTCCTCTTGGATTATAAACTCTTTTACCCTGATGAAGCACTGGAACGTGGGTTGGAAGGCAGGGCGATTGTCAGTCTGCTCGTAAGGGAAGATGGGAGAACAGGCAATGTGCAAATATATGGATCGTCAGGTTATCATCTCCTTGACTCTGCTGCAGTGAGGACTGCGAAGACCTTTGTCTTTTCTCCAGCAATAGTGAAGAACAAGCCAGTGAAATCCTCTGTGATCATGCCAGTCGAATTCAAATTACGGGACATAGATTTTAATACATGGATTAACGAGGTATTTTTTATCCAAAGGAAAATCGAGTGCTGGTATCGTAGGGAAGATATTGAAGAATTGTATAGTTTTTATAAAAAGATGATATATTCTACAAGATTTACACAAGGTTTAGAGATGAACGATTATATTAGAGAGGCAGTTCTCGAGACGACGGCGCAGTTATGGAAGGGATATTGGTTGACCTATCCGGCTTCAAGTATTCTGTTTATTGATGTTATTTATAGATATCCTGATTCGTTCATGAGTTTAAGGGCACGAGCTGATTTTAGTAAATTCTTTGAGGATGAGGCAACACGAATTCGTCACTCACTCTCATCGCCTCAGTCAGACACAATCATTAACAGGCTATTAAATGCTGTGAAAGAGTAACTCTGTCTTACATGAATCTTTGAAAGATGATTGACAGTACTAGGAATCTACATATAATGGTGTTAAATATATATCTTCAACCCATAAGTCAGTTCGTAACTGACCTTGCGGTAGCTTACGATAATGATTTTAAATGTATTGCCTGACAATAAATACCTCTCATTATACATGTGTTGTAGGTAATTGAGGAGATCAGAAATGGAGGCGAAGATTCTTGTGGTAAGTGAAAAATCTGATGTTCTAAAACTAATACATAAAGCCCTTGAGAAAGATGGACATACTGTAACATCGAGTGATATATATGACACCGTAGTAACAAGATGTCGAGAAGAAAGTTACGATCTCGTATTCGTAGATGTACTCATGCGAAAAATACCATATGATAAATTAATACCAGATATAAAGAGGGTTTCTCCTGAAACTGAAGTGGTAGTCGTGACAACTTCTGCATTCCCGAGGAGCATGATAGATGACGAAGCTCTCGATATTAGCGGTTATCTTCTTAAACCACTTACTCAGAGTAAGATAAAAAAAGTTACACATCATGCATTGCGTCATGGAGATCTTGCACGTGAGAGCCTCCGTCTCTTGCGAGCAGTCACTGCTGCAAAGAAAGAGTGGGAGGCTACTGTCGATGCTTTAGAGGACCTTGTATTTGTGACCGATTTTGATTACAAAATTCTTCGGGCAAACCTTGCAACGTTCCGCAGACTCGGGAAGGGTGTTCAGGAGGTGGTTGGTCATAAGTGTTATGAGGTACTTCACTGCTCAGATCATATCTTAGAAGACTGTCCGGGTAAACGTGCACGGGATAGTGGCGAACCAGCCAGCGAAACAATTTCGTTCAGGGGTTTGAAAGAAAGACTCACGTGCAGTGTCTACCCGCAAATTCTTCCGACTGGTGGTGGTCTCGTTCACCATCTGCAGGAGCCTTCAGTAAGTACTGAACACCAAGCAGAGACATTAGCAAAATATGAGCGATTGTTTGATGACGCAATTATACCAATCCTCTTGGTGAATGCAGATGACTATAAGGTGATTGATGCCAACCAGAAGGCGATTGAATTCTTCGGCTATGATCCTGTAGAAATATTTGATATAGACTTAGAGGACCTATTTGTACCATCCTTACGGGAGGCTATCATTGATAATATTATTGATCAAATTCAAGAAGACGAAGCACCATTAAAAACGAGAATACTGAGCTGTAGCAAGGATGAAGTAGATGCCTTTGTGATTGCAAACCCGATCGAGATTGGTGAAAATGCTTTCTTGGAAATCTTCGTAATTCCTATCGATCTCATTAGTGGCTCGAGGCGATGATGGGTAAAAATAGAGAGTTCAAAGCGCAAAATAAACGTATTTGTATAACTGGTGGGAGAGGTTTCTTAGGCGGCCATCTTGTTGCTACATTCAAGGAGGAAGGATACAAACAGATCTTCGCTGCAGATATTGATGATTATGATTTAAGGGTGCTTGATAATGTCATTCGCATGTATGAAGAGATCAGGCCGGATATAGTGATTCATCTTGCGGCTCGAGTCGGTGGGATAGGAGCTAATAGAGACCATCCCGGTGAATTTTTTTATGATAATCTCATAATGGGTGCCCAGGTGATGGAGTATGCGCGCCAGTATGACGTAGAAAAATTCGTCGCGATTGGCACAATATGCTGCTATCCGAAATTTACACCAGTTCCATTCAAAGAGAAAGATTTTTGGGATGGCTATCCTGAAGAAACCAATGCACCATATGGTCTTGCAAAGAAGATGCTCCTCGTTCAATCTCAGGCATATCGTCAGCAGTATGGTTTCAATGCAATATTTTTAATGCCTGTTAACCTTTATGGCCCTGGTGATAATATTAATCCGAAGAGTTCACATGTAATTCCTGCATTGATCAAGAAGTGTATCGATGCAGTCGAAGAAAAGAAAGACGAAATAGTGGTGTGGGGAACAGGTAAGGCATCGAGAGAATTTCTCTATGTCAAGGATTGTGCCCGGGCCATAGTTTTGGCAACTGAGCGCTACAACAAACCGGATCCTGTGAATATTGGAGCAGGTTTTGAGATAACCATAAAGGATCTCGTAAGTCTTATTACGAAATTGACTGGATTTGATGGAAGAGTAGTTTGGGATCATACAAAACCCGATGGTCAACCTCGCAGAATGTTGGATACTTCAAAAGCAGCAAGAGAATTTGCGTTTAGGGCAGAAACGGATTTTGAAGAGGGATTAAAGAAGACAATAGATTGGTATATAAAAAATAGGCGGAAAACTTAAAAAGCTTCTTCAGGATATTCTATCGACACTTCACGAGGAATAGACATCATGAGAAAAACAGAACTGATTCAATTATATGAAAAATCACTGCGTTTTTCTAAGCATGCACGGATTCAGAGACTTGGCAGGAATACAGCAAAACATCTCTATTTGAAAATCTTAACGTATCTCGCTTCTTGGCTTGAAATCCCCTTTGAAATCAAGACGGAAACGTTTTGGAATGAAAAAATGTACGTGGTAATTCCAGAAATAATTTCTCTAGATATCTATCGGCATGGGTTTTATGAGGAAGGTCTGACAAGGATGATTTTAGAGTATTTGACAGCCGGCATGGTCTTTTTTGATATAGGTGCCCATTTTGGCTATTTCACCTTACTCGGTTCTGCCGTTGTCGGCAATTCTGGACAGGTTCATGCATTTGAGCCAATACCGCACACATTTGATATATTGAAAAAAAATGTTTCAGGCAGATGTAACGTATCTCTGAATAATTATGCTGTATATAGTAAAGAGGACGTATTCTTTATAAACGATTATGGGATTAAGTATTCTGCGTTTAATTCTTTGTACAACGCGAGACTATCGCAAAATATTGTGTCCCGTGTAAAAGCGAAGAAACACAAGGTAAAAAGTGTTTCCGTGGATAGCTATGTAGACAGCACCGGTGCTGTGCCTGATTTTGTTAAGATTGATGCTGAAAGTTCTGAATACGAGATACTCCTGGGTATGCAAAAGACTATTAAAAGGTATCATCCGATGATCTCTGTTGAAGTTGGTGATATGGCTGTTAAAGGAGCTTCGACGAGTAGCACACTCATTAATTTCCTTGTAAACACAGGATATAAACCGTACGAATATGATAGAGGACGGATTTTAACACATACCCTTAAGCGTACCCAATATCGATATGACAATTTACTATTTATACCAAGCAAATAACAAGGGAAAACTATAAGCTTTTGTAACACCATTGCGTTTTTGCCTTCAGAACATGGTAATCAGTTTTTTTAACACATTGCAGTCTTCGAGTAAAGATGTGGGTAACATCTCAGCTTAGAAGAAATATTTTTTCAGGTTCACTTGCAGCGGCTGGCGGTATAGTTGTAAGTGTGATAGCTTATCCCATATACTTACACTTCCTCGGTGCAACATTGTATGGACTTTGGGCGATACTGACAGTGATTATTTACTTTAGCTCTATTGGAAACCTTGGTATTGATGAAGCGCTTATCAAATTCATCGCAGAGGAGTACGAGCGCAGAAAAACAGGTAATATAATAGCATATATATCCACTGGGCTTAATGTTTTGCTTTTAAATGGTATTTTGATATTTGTGCTGCTTATACTATTTGAAAAGCCACTGCATTCTCTTCTAAATTTAAACATAAAATACACGGTCATATTTCATGGTATGTTTCCATACATCGTAGCGCTTTCGATATTCATTCTTATTGTTCATTTTATCAACGCAATACTGAAAGGACTTGGTCGCTTTGATCAAGCAAGTTATGTTATCCTGATTGGTAGGATTTGCGCTCTGGCGGTTTCAATACTATTCTTTATTAATGGTTATAAGATATGGGCCCTTCTATGGGGACAATTTGTTTCTTTTATAGTTGTTTTGATACTAAGTAGTTTTTTTATATATCGGAAAATTGGTCTTTACTACAGTCCTTTTAGAAACAATAAAATCTTCTTAATTAAATTATTTAAATTTGGTGGTACCATAACCATTTCTAAAATCATTTCAATATTGCTTATACCATTCATTAAAATCATTATTGCGCGATATATTGGATTGGCAAATGTTGCTTACTTCGAAATCGCAAATAGAATTGTTGTGGAGATTAGAAGCCTGTTTGAACGTGGAATTAGTGCGATTATGCCAGAAGTAAGCCGTCTTTCGGCCGTCATTACTGATACAAGAAAAAGGATTTCTGGGGTTATGGAGAAAGTCAATAAGGCGAATCTCTTGTTCGGTGTTTCTACATTTATATTGTTGTTAATTTTTGGAGAGCCGGTATTGAAAATATGGTTGGCGGAGAAATATGACGTTGCCGTCGTCATTGCCTTTAGGATTATTGTCGCGGGGTACTTAATTAATCTTTTGGCAATACCGTACTACTACTATTTTATGGCGATTGGGAAAGTGAAATATTGTTTTATAAACCATTTTATTCAGGCTGCTTTGAATTGTCTTTTGATTTTAATAGTAGTTCTTGCAAATGTTGTCAGTTTTTCACTGTTAATTACAGCTTATTCATTCTCTATCGCTATTTCAGCTGCAATTCTGGTTTGCATATATTACAGAAAAGTCAAAGGAGATTTAAGGACAATATGAATTTCATTACAATTATAAAACGTATGAACAGTAGGATCGTCGATGAAAAATTGAATTATTTGGTAGTTATCATATTTTTTTCTTTAGCTACGGGAATAATTATCTCTTTCGGTATTTTTACTTTTCCTCAGATGTTGATCCTTATTGCCGCGGTATTTGTGCTATTTTTCATCTTCAATAAACCTGATATCATATGCTTTATTGCGGTTATCTTAATGTTTATCCCCTTGTCATTAGGAACTATCTTCAAGTTAAGACTAACCTGGTCAGCCGAGCCAATAATTATGATTCTATTTTTCTTAATCGTTCTAAGAAATGTGAATTTCGAAGAAAAATCTTCTGTTTTAGCGGCGAAGGAAAATCCCTTTTTGGTAGTGCTCCTGTTGTACTCAGCAATTTTTATTTTCAATTATGTACGTTATCCACTACCAGCAAGTTCTATAGCAGGTGTTGCTGAAGAGATGGGGGGAGTCAGGTTTTATTACGAAAAAATTTTAATATTCTTATTTTGCTTATCGATTGGCTACTTGGTTGAGATGTACAACACTTTCAGCAAACGATTTTTGAATCTTCTTCTGTGGATGGTTACTTTTGTAACAGCACTGGGTGTTCTGATTTTACTATTTGAGCCATTGTATGAGTTTATCGAGAGGCTGCGTGACAGCGGCGTTTTTACTACTTCTTCTATATTAACCGGTCTTTGGTTTAAAGGCATCGATCCCTTCACGGGGGCACTGAGAAATACAGTTCTCTGGATAACGCCTTTTGGCATACTTATACTAATGGCTAACGTAGTTAATGTTAGAAAAATGCTTAAAGTATTTCTACTCATCTTTTTTATAATTGGTCTTATCTTAAGTGCAACACGTAATTTCTTCTTTGGTACTTTATTGGCTCTAATAGTATGGGCTCTCCTAACTCGCAATAAGAAGTTACTCATTGTATTGGTTTTCATTACAATTATCGCATTTCTACTGCCTGGTATGGGTTTGTTGTCCCGACAATTTGGCAGAATATTATACTTTCCATCAGATTTAGATAAGCTCACGTCATTTAGATATGAACTTTTCAAAGTGTACTGGAGTACATTTAAACAGAATCCTCTTTTCGGTGTAGGGGTTGGTGCAACCGAGATTGGTAATTCATCACCTGGTTCTCCAGAATACTTCATTTTGCAAAACTTGCGGTATGGGGGACACGGTTTTTTTCTCGGTACATTATACACACAGGGCGTTGTTGGTCTAATGCCATTTCTATTACTCTACGTTATGACCATAAAACATGGATTAAGGATTTTTAGACTGCAGCATACCATTCATTATAGAAATATTGGTTTATTCTCTATCATATTTGTTGCCTATAGTTTTATTCCATTCCTCATTGGGGGTTCGGAGACGTACAATCAATTCTTCATCATCATCGGAGTTTTGGCTGGTTTAGTCGCGAGGGAGCATAAACTCCATGAAGCGAGAAAGTAATCCGCTGGTTTCGATAATTACACCGTCATTAAACCAAGGCAGATTTGTGGAGCGGACAATACTCAGTGTCCTTAATCAAACTTACAAGAACGTAGAATACATTTTCATGGATGGTGGTTCAACCGACAACACAATAGAAATTATTTCATCATATGCTCGAGATGCACGGATTAAGTGGTTTTCACGTTGTGACGAAGGCCAATATGATGCAGTGAATAAGGGCTTTATGATGGCTCAGGGAGACATTTTGGGTTGGATTAATGCAGATGACCTCTATACTGAGACGGCGATCGAAAAAATAGTGAAGGTATTTACAGAAAACGTTGATGTGGAGATTGTCTATGGTAAGTTTTACCATATTGATGAGGCAAATACATTTTTGAGACAAATGCCTGCAAGACCATATTCTTTAAAATGGCTCAGGAGGTTTTGCTTCATCAACCCAAGTGTAACCTTTCTCCGGACAACGGTGGTTCAGCATGAAGGATTTTTGATAGATAACTCAATACCAACCTATGGAGACTGGGATTGGTTGCTGCGTTTGGCAGAGGCACATAAGAGGTTCTATTTTTTACCTCAATTTTTAGGGCATTTCAGGATGCACCAAAACTCAAGAATCATGAGAATGAAGAGGAAGGAAGTATACAATGAACGAATAATGATATCGCAACGCCACAACATACCACTACACTACATAAATGTGTGGGCAGATTTTTTGATGCCATGGGTTCAGCGTATTGAATATTGCTTATATTTAATTAAGGAGAAGAATTGGCGTTTAATACTTGAGAGGATCTATTCGGTTTCTCAGCGCTTCTATCAAAATTTACTGAGGAGAATAATGTAGTATTTTATGATAAAGGTTCTGCATATCTTATGGTCTGGTCGTTCTGGTGGTGCAGAGAGGTTTGTGCGTGATATTACCATCTATTCGGATAAAAGAAAATTCAATCATCACGTATGTTTCTTATCTCGAGGTGGACGGCTTGCGGACGAAATGGCTAGAAACGGTATTCACGTTTATTATCTTGGCATGAATACTGGTCTTTCAATTGTATCGGGAATGCGAATTCAAAAGGTTATTAATAGAGTTAAACCACACATTATCCATAATCATGGGAGGAATTATTTTTCAAACATCCTTATTTCATTTCTTCATAATATCCCCAAAGTTTATTTTGAGCACGGTGGTGATCTTATGAGCAATAATCCTAAGCGAGATGAGTTCTTCTATAGTTATTTTGGCAGATTCTATGATTTGATACTGGTGAATTCCGACTTTGTTAAAGATAGAGTAATGAATATTAAAAATGTAAAATTACCGACGATCAAAACCTTCTATATTGGAATTGATTCTGAAAGATATCAGAATAGAGTCGACAGAAGAGAAGTGAAGCTACAGCTCGGCATACCAGAAAAGGATAGCGTTATCGGAACAGTATGCAGACTCGTGGAACAAAAAGGGGTTGATGATTTTATAAAGGTTGCGTCAGAAATAAATAAGCTGTGTAATTGCTGCAGCTTTGTAGTTGTCGGTGAAGGTGGTAAGAGATCCGAATTAGAGGGTATTGCGGAAGCCCATAATGTTAACATACATTTTTTGGGTGATAGATCTGATGTGCCGAAATTGCTCAAGGCGTTTGATATTTTTATTTTTACTCCAAAATGGGAGCCGTTTGGGATTGTTATTCTCGAAGCATTTGCTGCCAAGGTGCCAGTGCTCGGTTTCGCTGTTGGTGGAATGAAAGAAATTATGAAACGATGTGGAGGTGGAATATTGTTCGAGCAGAGAAATCATCGCCGGCTTGCAGAAACGGCAGTAGATCTTTTACATAATAGAAAATTGTATAGCCGAATATCACATACAGGATATGTACACGTAAGAAAACTTTTCGATATCAGAGACAGCATAAAAAATTTAGAGCGAGAATATACCGCCATAGTCAAGAAAAGACTTCATGAACGTACTTCTTGTAAATAGCTTCTATTATAACCGTGGTGGGGATTGTACCTACTTTTTTTCTCTGAAGGAACTTCTGGGGAAAAAAGGACATAAGGTTGTTGTTTTTTCTATGCAGCATCCTGAGAACTTTAATTCAGAGTATGCCCACTATTTTGTGAGTCATATAGATTATGTTGAAGAGGCAAAGAAAAAAACACTAGGCTCACGTCTCAAGGTTTTGCGTCGCACAGTATATTCTCAGGAGGCGAAGGAGAAGATAGAACAACTCATGAGAGATGAAATGCCCGATATAGCACACTTACAAAGTATCCATCACCATATTACACCCTCTATACTTTATCCGTTAAAGAAACATAGAATCCCTATTATATGGACCTTACATGATTTCGCAATTATGTGTCCCAATACTACATTTTATTGCCGCGGTAAGATTTGCGAAAGGTGTAAAAGGATCAGGTACTATTGGCCATCTCTCATGAGATGCAAAAAGAATTCATTTATGGCGAGTACTATGGCGGCAATTGAGAATGTATTACATAGAATTATGAAAGTTTATGATTTGGTTGATTTTTTTATAACGCCGAGCCAGTTTTTGAGAAACAAGCTCATAGAATATGGATTTGAGCGAGACAAGATATTGCATATCAATAACTTTCTGAATATCTCTTCCTTTAATAACAAAGAGCACGCCGATAATTATTATCTTTTTGTCGGAAGGTTGTCAGAAGAAAAGGGATTGAAGACCCTTATCGACGCTGCGTTCCAGGCAAAAACGATGAGACTCAAAATCATTGGGACTGGACCATTAGAAAAAGAATTGATGCACTATGCCAAATCAAAAGACGAACCGGGCATCGTGGAATTCATGGGACATGTGAGTCGTACAGATGCGCTGCAGCAATTAAGCAAGAGCAGCTTTGTGGTTGTTCCATCCGAATGGTATGAAAACCTGCCCTACTCCATCTTGGAGACATTTGCCTGCCAGAAGCCTGTTATCGCGTCACGAATCGGTGGCATACCAGCATTAGTTGCTGATGGCGTAACAGGACTTTTGTTTGAACCATCCGACGCCCGTGATCTTGCCGCAAAAATAAGGTGGATGAATGCACATCCTCAAGAACGCCAAAAAATGGGACGCATGGCGAGAGAGTTATTGGAAAAAGAGTACAGCCCCCATATCCACTACATGCGCTTGATAGAGGTGTATGAAATGGCACTTAAGAATTATCGCAGTACCTTTTAAGGATTAAAAAAAATGGAATGCGCTGTCATTACCACATACAGATGTAATGCTCATTGCCAGATGTGCCTATCCTGGAAACATCCCACCGTGGAGTCCGAAGAATTTAGCCCTGATATTTTAGAGAAAATCCCTAGGGGTATGAAACGTCTCAACATAACTGGTGGAGAGCCGTTATTGAGAAGAGACCTGATAGATATTGTTTCTGTACTAAACAAAAAGACAAAACGTTTAGAACTAAGCACGAATGGGTACTATACAGACCGAATAGTGCAGATTGCCGAAAGATTTCCTCATATCACTATCCGTATAAGTGTTGAGGGATTACCACAATTGAACGATAAAGTACGAGGTCTAAAAAATGGTTTTGATCACGCCCTCCGTACGCTTCTCAAACTGAAGAATAGGGGAATAAAGGATATAGGCTTTGCTACTGTTATTTCCCAGCAGAATATAAAAGATCTCTTAGCCCTCTACACATTAACCTCGGGTCTGGAGGTTGAATTTTCACAGTCTACGATGCATAATTCATTTTACTTCCATAAATATGATAATAAATTGGAAGATATAGTCACAATCAAAGCAACCATGCTGAAATTTATTGAGAGGTTATTGAATTCTCAGAGGAGAGACTCGAAAATGAGGGTAAAGGATTGGTTTAGAGCTTACATCAACCTTGGATTATTGAGATTTATCGAAGGGAAGAAGAGACTCCTCGCGTGCAGAGCTGGTACAGACAGTTTTTTTGTCGACCCTCGGGGTAGAATATTGGCCTGTAATGGATCATCAGAACCATGGGTCATGGGTGATCTCAGTACCCACGATTTTAATCAAATATGGCATAGTGAAGAGGCTGAGCAGGTGAGAAGGCTAGTGAGGGAGTGTAAGAAAAACTGTTGGATGACGGGAACATCAGTACCAGCTATGCGAAGGCGTTTTTGGCATCCGCTCTTTTGGGTCTTGAGAAATAAGATAAGACTCTCTTTCGGTAACAAGATCGTGGATGGTTGAAGTTTATGAAAATTGCTTTTGTTGGTCAAAAAGGGATACCTGCCAAATATGGAGGAGTTGAAAGACACGTTGAAGCATTAGGCTCCCGTTTAGCAAAGAGAGGACATGAGGTTTTTGTGTTTAGTCGTTACAACTACAACACGGTGCGAGGTGAATATAAAGGTATGAACGTTATTTCTTTTGCGGCCATACCCGAGAAACATACCGAAATGATATCTCATACACTGCTCTCGTTGCTTAGTCTTGTCGGTAAAAACATAGATATCATCCATATCCATAGTACTGACCCAGCTCTCCTCTCGTTTATTCCCCGCATAGATACCAAAGTCGTGGTCACCTCGCATGGTCAGGCATACCGAAGAGAAAAGTGGGGGCATATTGCTAAAACGTTTTCACGTTTGGCCGAGAGGGCATTTGTGCGTTTTCCACATAAAAAGATAGCTGTGTCGAAAACATTGAAAAAATATTACGAAGAGAAGTATCGCTGTGAGATAATATATATACCCAATGGTGTTGATATAGAAAGGGTGAAGGATACTTCCGCGATTGCCAAATTGGGACTTTTCCGAGACGATTATATACTCTTTGTTGGTCGAGTAATTCCAACAAAAGGATGTAATACTCTAATCAGCGCATTCAATAAAACGAAAACTACCAAAAAACTCGTCATCATTGGTGGTAGTTCCTATTCAGATGAGTTTTTAATGAGGTTAAAAAAGAGAGCACATGAGAAAATTCTATTTTTAGGTTATCGATACGGCAGTGAGTTGGCGCAACTCTATTCAAATGCTTACTGTTGTGTTGTGCCGTCAGAAGTAGAAGGTCTTGCGATTACACTCTTGGAAGCAATGGGTTATGGGAGTTGTGTTATATATTCGGATATTCCAGAGAATGTCGAAGCTGCTCATGGCTTTGGTATTCATTTCCGAAATAAAGATAGTGATGATCTTGCTGATAAAATTCAATTTGCCCTTAATAACACATCTTATTGTAAAGAGATCGGTCTAAAGGCAAGACGAATGGTGCAAAAGGAATATAATTGGGATAACATAGTATTGCGAACAGAGTCGGTCTATCAGTCATTATTCACATGAAACCTTTTCAAAACAATAATATCATTGACTTCAACGAGATTCGGATTATAATAGGCGAATAGAATAAGGTTATGAATATAGCCGTAATTGGTATTGGATATTGGGGACCGAATTTAGTACGAAATTTCGTCAGACATTCCGCAGTGAGTAAGGTGTACTGTTACGATGTTGATGAAAAAAGAATACATTCAGTATGTAAAGAATTCCCAAAGGTTATTGCCGCATCACGTTATGAACAGATTCTCAATGACCCTCTCGTTGACGCCATTGTGTTATCAACGCCCGTAGCAAGTCATTTTGATCTGGCACAACAGGCCCTGGAACATGGTAAGCATGTTTTGATTGAAAAACCAATAACCGCAAGCGTACAACAGGCAGAGAGACTAATTGACCTTGCTGATAAGAAATCTCTAAAACTGATGGTTGATCATATTTTTGTATACAACGGAGCGGTGAAAAAGATAAAGGAGATTATAGATTCTGGTGAAATAGGTAAGATAATGTATTTCGATGCAGTCCGTATAAATCTAGGTCTGTTTCAGCATGATGTTAATGTTCTTTGGGATCTAGCCACTCATGATCTGTCAATAATGCGTTATCTCTACAGCAAAAAGCCAAAAGCGGTCTCCGCAATAGGAAAAGGACATTTTCATCAACTGGAGAACATAGCGTATCTAACGGTTCTTTTTGAAAACGATTGTATTGCACACTTCCATGTTAACTGGCTTGCACCAGTAAAGGTAAGAACTATTCTCATCGGCGGAAGTCAAAAGATGATTGTGTATGATGAGATGGAGACTACCGAAAAGATAAAGGTATATGATAAAGGCGTGGAAGTTACGAGCCGGGAGGGTGTATATCAGACACTTATCGGATATCGAAGAGGAGATGTATATATCCCGAAATTCGACACGTCAGAGCCATTAGCAAATGTGGTTGATGAATTTGTGGGCTCGGTCGAAGAAAACAAAACACCGTTGACCGACGGTAATGCTGGCTTGGAGATTGTGAAGATATTAGAAGCAGCGCAAAAATCTATTGCAAAGAGTGGCGAAATTGTAGCCTTAGATGAACACAGATAGATTACAACTTATTGCAGACGATGTAAAGCTTGGTAAGAATGTTAAGATATTTGGTCATGTTAATCTCTATGGCTGCCACATCGATGACAACACAAAGATCGGTGCATTTGTGGAAATTCAGAAGAATGTGAAGATTGGTAAGAACTGCAAGATTTCAACTCATACATTTATTTGTGAAGGTGTAACAGTTGAAGATAATGTCTTTATCGGGCACAATGTCACCTTCGTAAATGATAAATATCCCTGTGCGGTTAATGTCAAGGGCGAGCTGCAAACAGAAGAAGATTGGGAAGTCGTCCCTACATTAATAAAGAAAGGCGCAGCGATTGGTTCGAGTTCAACTATTCTCTGTGGTATTATCGTTGGAGAGAATGCAATGGTGGGGGCAGGAAGCGTTGTTACCAAAGATGTTCCTGATAATGCAGTCGTGGCTGGAGTTCCAGCAAAAATAATAAAGAGAAGAAAGATCCAAAAGGAATAGAAGAAAGAAAATGGAAGTACCGTTCATGGATCTAAAAAGGCAATATTCTGAGATAAAAGATGAGATTGATAATGCAATTCAGGAAACCCTCGACGGTTGTGCATTCGTAGCTGGTGAGAAAGTACGGCAGTTTGAAAAGAGATTTGCAGAATATTGTGGGGTTCATCATGTCGTTGGAGTTTCAAGCGGTACCAGTGCACTTTATGTTGCCTTGAAGGCACTCGGAGTCGGTAAGGGTGATATTGTAGTGACGGTTCCTTTCACGTTTATTGCCACTGTCGAGGCTGTCACATTAACTGGTGCAAGGCCTCTGTTTATCGACATTGTAAAGGACTCTTACAACATCTCACTGAAAAAACTCAAGAGCTATATTGAAAGATGCTGCGAATGGAACTCAAAAAACAGAACACTGGTTGACAAAAGCACGAACCTCACGGTAAAGGGGCTCATTCCAGTACATCTGTATGGATTGATGTCAGATATGGATGAAATAACGGAAATCGCTGGTCAATATAACCTCTTCGTCCTGGAAGACGCTGCCCAGGCACATGGTGCGATCTACAAAGATAGAAAAGCTGGATCGATCGGTCATATTGGTTGTTTTTCCTTTTACCCAAGCAAGAATCTTGGCGCATACGGCCAGGGGGGAGCCGCAACGACCAACGATGCGCGTTTAGCAGAGAAGATGAGAATGTTTATTGATCATGGCCAGCGAGAAAAATATCAACACATACATGAGGGCTGGAATTTCAAAATGGATGGATTACAGGCCGCAGTTCTGAGAGCAAAATTAAGCTATCTTGATAGGTGGAATAGTGCCAGACGAAAGCATGCTCAACGATACAATGAGCTTTTGAAAGACACCGATGGGATCGTGCTGCCAGAAGAGTTGCCGGGCCGTAAACATGTGTACCATCTTTACGTAATACATGTTAAGGACCGTGCATCACTACAAGAGTATCTCAAGAATGCACAAATAGGATACTCAATACACTATCCAATTGCTCTCCACCTGCAAAATGCCTATCACTACCTGGGATACAAGAGAGGCGATTTTCCAGATACTGAAGAATGTGCACAAGGTGTCTTGTCGTTACCGATGTTTCCTGAATTGACTGCTCAAGAACTGGACTATGTGTGTTCGAAGATAAAAGAGTGGTCTAAAAACAAATAAATATCTCTTCCCTTGATAATTCTCCTATTAGCTAATATCGTCACCGTCATTCTGGCATTCGATGCTGCATTATTGCTCAGATATGCAAGCATTGTTGATGTCCATTGGAATCAACATACAGCCTTTATGTTCGTGATATTATCGACTTTGTTCATTGAGTACTTCTGCAATTTTTTTAACAGATACAACTACGTTGAAAGGTTAAAATTGTTTTTTAACATCATTAAAGCTTGGTTGGCCGCCATCGTCGTGTATCTTATTGTTGGCTTTTTGACCAAATATTATTTCCTCATAGACAGCCGAGGATTTCTCATTGTTTACTTTTTTCTTCTGCTCCATTTCATGGCACTTTTTCATCTTTTACTCATACCTCGATTGCTTGCTCTATACTATGCACATCCTGCAAAAAAAATTCTCTGTGGATTCATTGGACCCGAAAAGTATAAAAGGGCTTTTGAAGATTTTGCTCAAGAACATTCATTTTTGGGGCTCACGTTTGCTTCGACACGTGATAAGGACACAGCTTTGGAGGAACCACACGAATATTTTATGTATAGCAAGACAGAACTTTTCAGTGAATTGTACAAACAGATTAAATCATCACTACGAAAATCCAAACCCTTGCATGTCTGTTCAAAGCTTTTTGATGAATTAAATTTAAAATGGGAGTGGGCAACGGTGAATGATATTCCCATTTATACCTTCCACCAGCGAGATGATATGCATATTCGTAGATTGGTAAAAAGATTCATAGATATTGTTGGCGCAGCACTTTTGATGATTATCCTTTCTCCTCTTTTTTTGATCATCACCTTAGCTGTGAAGTTAGATTCTCCAGGTCCAATAATATACAAGCAAAAAAGATGTGGTCGTAACGGTAAGCAGTTCATTTTCTATAAATTCCGTTCGATGGTCAGTAGTATAGAAGGTGATTTAAGAAGAGAACTGGAGTTTAAGAAATATCTAGAAGTCAAGACCAATAAAGGTAAAATTCTTAGTTCAAAAGATATCACAACCGTGGGGTCAATTTTGAGAAAAGCCTCGATAGATGAACTTCCTCAATTATGGAATGTACTCCGTGGAGACATGAGTCTGGTTGGACCAAGACCACCCATCCCGTATGAGGTAAAATACTATAAGGATTGGCATAAGGACCGTTTGTCAGTAAAACAAGGTCTAACAGGTTTGTGGCAGATATACGGACGGGGTGAGATGCCAAGTGATAAGTCAATATTTCTTGATATGATATACGTTATCAATCGATCACTCATATTAGACATAAATCTGATTTTTCAGACTATCCCTGCGGTCATTTTGGGTAAAGGGGCGTATTGATTCCTGAACTGAGTCATTGTTTCCCTACTGTCTTCCGCTATCTCATTGTACAGTGCTGGTCGCACCTTGGCTAAAGGAGAGAGGTATGGGTATCAGAATATCCGGTAATCAGGATGATGGGTATCAGATTATCGGAGTATCAGAGAAAGCGTGTCACCTAATATCCTGCTATCCTGATTTGCACTTCCTGATTCTCTGGTTTCCTGGTAACCATAGAACTGATAGAGGCTGTTCCGCATCGCAAGATTGTATCCCATGATTCTGGTTCTGTACATGTGCACTATCTTCATCCCCATTGATTCATGGCAGAATGAGATACTGGAAGAAATCCAGGTAAGGGGATTTCATTTCACGAACTTCCCTAGTGTCAGACCATACGAGCTCCAAATTCTGGACTATCCTGCTGATGATGTGCTATGGGCTAATATATGGTTGCCAAATCTTTCTGCACATCTTAGGTCTGACACTGTTACTGTTCTGAGGTTGAAACCAGCACTCTTTTATCAGTGGTCTACAGGCACTGTCTTTCTCCAGCCGGTCTTCAAATTTGGTGAGGATAGCCTGCATCCAAGCAAGCAGTTTGAGGATTTATTTTCGGCAGATTATGAGAGAGCATACATGAAGCATACAGCCGGTATCTTTACTATATTCATTGGTCGAGAGCGGTTCGCAATCGGTCCATCACCCCGCTACAACCTCTTGCTTTCGGGATATTCTGTCCCTTTAGATTGGCTTTGTTATTCATTACAATCACCGAAGTTAAAGTTTTCATTCTATATCAGTCGATTAGACGACCTCTATTCAAAACCCCTTGAATATAGTGGTGATACAATATCTGAATATATCAATGCAAAGAGATATATGACAATTAAGCGCTTCGATTATTCACCGACTGAATGGCTCAATTTCGGTCTATCTGAGGGTGCAGTATTTGGCGGTGAAGATTTTGCCTTAGAGATGTACCACTTTAATCCTCTCGTATTCCTACAGGCATACCAATTTAATTATGGTAAAGATATGAACCTATTTCTGAGTGTTGATGGGAGGATATTTCTCAGTAATTTGTCTTTCTACTTCTCTTTCTTGTTTGACGACTTTCAACTAGAAAAGGATCAGAACAACGAGCCAAATCATTGGGGGTTAAATATTGGTGCTGAATTTGCCGATCCGTTTCGATTGAAGAATACATTTTGGATGATTGAATATACTGCTGTATCCCGTTACACCTACTGTCACTTTATTCCATATCAACGCTTTAAATACCTCAACACACCCATCGGTTCACCGTTTGGTCCAGATTATGATGAGGTATATACCAAATTCATCTATCATATCACCCCTCGTTTCGATGTATATGCTCAGATTTCACATCAGAGAAAGGGTCAATCGAATATTGATTCAGAATGGCCTATCCCTGAAAAGCCCAGGGTGTCGGGTACGTTCTTTCCTTCAGATAATTTTCTCTCTGGCGCAGTTCAGAAATCCTATGATTTTGGCCTCGGAGCGAGATTATTCTCTTCTTCGTGGTTTATGTGTGATGCCTTCATTGGTTACTCAAATATTGAGAATTTTCGTCATACAAGAGATGAATCAGAAAGATTCCTCATCTTTAGGTTCCAAGTTGCCCTTGTCAAGTTGTAATAGGATGGTTTCTGAAGAAACATGGATTTTCTTTAAAAATAGAGTAAAATTTCCATTTGTGTTAAACTAGTTTTTCAAGTAATGCCTAAAACTCATTTAATTACGCTAAAAACTTCGGATACTCAAAAAAACAATACTTGTTAAGTGTAAAAATCCCCTCTTTTTTGAAAAAATTAGATTATTTTCATTGACATTTGATAAAGAGTAGGTATAATTTGTGGCTTGCTCGAGACTATCAATTCCAAACCAGTAAGTCAGCAAGTCTCCACAAACTTCATCGAAGTAGCTGACAATAGCGGTAGCTTATGGTAACGCAAGCACTGCTCAGTACATAGTCCAGACATAGTAGGAATATTTGCTGGTGGTTGGGCGGTGTCGCAACTCGTGTCGTCGTTCTTCAAGACGGGCGGGCATCGTATACGTGACTATGACCCCTTTTCATTAGACTGCCCTTTTTGCTAAGACAAATAAAATGTCTCTATGGTATACATTTAGACATCATATGGTTTTGTTAACAGCTGAAGGAGGACTATGGCGTTAATTGCATTTAATAATGAACAGAAAATGCTTGAAAGCGAGATACGTAAGTTTTCTAAGACTGAACTAGAGCCGATTGCAGATGAGATTGATAAAAAAGGCGTTTTCCCAGTTGAAATAATGAAAAAATTATCTGACTTAGGGCTTTCGAGTTTGATAATTCCTGAGGTCTATGGTGGCGCTGGCCTCGACACTACATGTCTTTGCGTTGTTCTTGAGGAGTTATCAAAAGTATGTGCGTCCATCAGTACGATTCTGTTGGTCAACAATTGTCTTGTGGCATTTCCCCTCATGAAGTTTGCTCCTGAAAAGATTAAGAAATGCTATTTGCCGAAACTTACACAGGGCGAGATTGGTGCATGTAGTACAGAATTAGGGATTGATCTTCCGGAAAAAAGTATCAGCATCAGAGAAACAGATGAAAAGCTCTCAATTTCTGGAGAACAGGATTTTGTATTGAATGGCGAGACTGCACGCTTTGTTTTATTACCCGTTCCCTCGTCATCCAGTAAGGCGTTGTATATCGTAGATAATAGTCCGCATATTCAGGTGATAAAACATCATATCCTAGGGCTACGCGCAGCGGGTATCGTCCAATATCGGTTCAGCAATCTCAACATAACAGCCGATGCCTGTCTACTTGATGGTAAGGAAGCAGAAGATGCACTCATGCAGATACTTCACTATACACATATTGGATTTTCAGCCATCTCACTCGGTATTGCAGAGGCTGCATATGAAGTCTCAATAAAATATTCTAAGGAGCGCAGGCAGTTTGGCAGAGCGATATGTGAGTTCCCGATGATTCAAGAGATGCTTGTCGACATGAAGTCGAGGATTGAAGCAGCTCGATTGCTCACGTATAATGCAGCTGCTGATTATGACAGAGGGGACGCCAGTAGGCTGAGTGCAAATATTGCGCGTTTGCAGAGCGGTGAAGCAGCAGTCTATGCAGGCATTAAGGCAGTTCAGGTGCATGGCGGATATGGTTACATAAAAGACTATCCTGTTGAACGTTTTCTCAGAGATGCAAAGGCGATTCAAATTTTGTGTGAAACACCGAATGATATAAAATCATCGATCGCAAAGGAGATTCTCGTATGATTTTAGATGAGAAATATAACAATTTAAGAGAAAAAGTGAGGGATTTTGCGAATGATGAAGTAGCATGCAAGGCTCGCGATATTGATCTGAATGATAGATTTCCCTGGGATCTGATTAAACGAATGGCAGAATTGAATTTGCTCGCACTCTATGTACCCAAAGAATATGGTGGTGCTGGTCTTGATACATTGTGCTATGCAATTGCTGTAGAAGAAGTCGGACGTGTGTGCGGCTCGACTGGCATATTTCTTGCTGCACATTCATCATTGGGTGTATACCCGATCTATGTTGCTGGTAACGAAGAACAAAAGAGGAAATATCTAATTCCCCTTGCACGTGGTGAGAAGATTGGTTCTTTTGGGCTCACCGAACCAAACGCGGGCAGTGATGCATCAGGCACGCAAACGGTCGCAAAACTTGTTGGAGATAAATACATCATAAATGGCACAAAACGTTTTATCACATCGGGTAGTATTGCTGACATTATCGTATTCACCGCCACAAGAGATCCTAACATGGGTTATGCAGGCATATCTGCATTCATTGTCGAAAAGGGAACACCTGGTTACTCGCCAGGAAAAGAGGAGGACAAACTTGGCCTACGTGGTTCGATAACGTCTGAGCTCGTTTTTGAAGACTGTGCAATTCCCAAGGAAAACCTGCTTGGAAAAGAGGGTGATGGTTTCAAAATCTTTATGGAGACACTCGATGGAGGAAGAATATCAATCGGTGCTCTCGCTCTGGGAATTGCACAAGGTTCACTGGATGCTTCCATTAAGTTTGTTTCTGAAAATAAGAAAAATGGGAAACCTTTGAAGAAGCTACAGTCTATTCAATCAATGATTGCAGAAATGGCTACCGAAATTGAGGCTGCCCGTCTCCTTGTATATCAGGCTGCTATGCTTAAGGACAGTGGAGCACCGTTTACCAAAGAGGCGGCTATGGCCAAATATTATGCCTCCACCATAGGTATGAAGGCAACAGATGCTGCGGTCACGATTCACGGTATGCTCGGTCTAACAAAAGAATATCCGGTTGAGCGGTTTATGCGTGACGAGAAATTGATGGAGATTGGTGAAGGCACATCAGAGATACAAAAGATTGTCATCGCGAGAAAGATACTCGGGAAATAAAAAACACCTAAATTCCTAAATACCTAAAAGCCTAAACTTTTTTGGAGCATAGCAGGTGTTGGTATTCAAGAAGTTCTGTATTCTTTAGGTATTTAGGCGTTTGTGACCTTTAGGTTCTTGTATTTAGTAAGGAGGTTCAATGAACTTTGATTTAACCAACGACCAGAAAATGCTACAGGACCAGGTGAGGAAGTTTGCTGACGCAGAGTTGGCGCCTGTAGCACCAGAAATCGATAAATCCGGTGAATTTCCATGGACCAATCTAAGGAAAATGGCAAAATTGGGCCTTTTAGGCATAATTATTCCAGAGGAGTATGGTGGTGCAGGATTTGACTTTGTGTCGCTTGCCATTGCAATTGAAGAAATTTCCCGTGTATGTGCGACAACTGGTGTGATAGTTGCTGTAAATAATTCACTCGCAAGCTATCCCATTATGCAATTCGGCACAGAGGAACAGAAGAAGAAATATTTATCGTTACTCGCGAGCGGTGAAAAAATAGGTGCACTCGGCATTACTGAACCAAATGCCGGTTCTGATGTAGCTGCAATGGAATCAACTGCAAAACTTGACGGCGACCACTACATACTCAACGGTACAAAGAGATTTATTACCAATGCGGGTGAAGCTGGAATATTCGTTGTATTTGCCTACACAAATAGAGAACTAAAACACAAAGGCATAAGTGCGTTTATTGTCGAACGTGATACACCAGGATTTAGCCTTGGCAAGCATGAAGATTTAATGGGCATCCGTGCAACGGCAAACTGCGAATTGATATTTGAGGATGCAAAAGTTCCCAAAGAGAATCTTCTTGGTAAAGAAGGTGAAGGTTTCAAAATATGCATGAATACACTTGATGTCTCTCGGATTGATATTGGCGCTCAGGCTGTTGGTCTTGCCCAGGGTGCACTCAACGAGGCGATAAAATATTCAAAAGAGCGTAAGGCATTCGGTCAGCCAATCTGCAATTTCGAGATGATCCAGGATATGTTCGCAGAGATGGCGACCCAAATACAAGCGGCGCGATTACTCGTGTATTATGCGGGATACTGTAAAGATAAAGGTATGCCACGATTTTCACGGGAGGCAGCTATGGCTAAGTATTATGGCGCAACTATAGCGGTTGACGTTGCGCGCAAGGCAGTGCAGATCCACGGTGGTTACGGGTATTCCAAGGACTATGCGGTGGAACGAATGTACCGTGATGCAAAGATCCTTGAATTATACGAAGGAACTTCAGAAGTCCAAAAGATAATCATTGCAAGAGACCTAATTAAATAAAACATGCAGGATCGTTTTGCTTATCGAAAATCTCGAAGCAATCTCGCAGGACCGTCCCTTCGGGACTTGCAGGAAACGCAGGACCATCCACCTGCGGTTGATTTGCCAAGAAATCTGCGAGCCGGAGGCGATACTGCGAATCCGCCATGTTGTGTGGCGGATGATACTGCAAATGAAATGATACTGCGATTCCTGCGTCTTCTATAGGAAGGAGGTTTTCTTGGATATCATAGTATGTGTGAAAAGGGTTCCACAGACAGCCGAGGCTGAGGTCAAGGTTGACTCATCTAAAAAGG